>Ga0325403_1000648_pt1 | contig 25915 bp, 16 predicted proteins | sample PopdelMetagenome_19_FD_205665 | JGI IMG/M metagenome (GOLD analysis project Ga0325403, IMG submission 205665) | Populus deltoides microbial communities from Bellville, Georgia, United States - Xylem-PdKOR-R4 | ecosystem: Host-associated > Plants > Phyllosphere > Stem > Wood/Secondary xylem... | reverse complement strand
ACAAAACATAAATTGATCGATGAATACCTACTTTAATTAAATTCTGGTACCATAACAAAATTATCAAATAAATTCATGTATTTCATAGCTAGTGTTATTATTTTATACAAAATTCAATATAATTCATAATTTAACCTAAATCAATACTGATTATCTAATTACATAATATTTTTAATTCATAATGTTTCAGAGAGAGAGAAAAATGAGTGTTTAAAGCTACTAGGGGGTGTTTTTTAATGGTGCAGAGAGAGATCTTGACCGGTGGTGAGAGGGGAGGGGAAGAGAGGAGAAAAGGAGAGAGAGAAAAACACGTGGTATTAAATTCTGAACAAGTCAAATGGTATATGCAATTGGTGTCAGTGTTCTTAGTTTTCTAAATATTTTTCAATTGACTTTGTCAAGTTTTTTTATTATGTTAAAAAAAAAGGGAGATTATACACTAGTCTATTGGCATTCACCAAACAACAAAGTCAAGCATAAATGCTTCTCTAACTTCTACTGCTACTAATTATTTTCATGTCCTTTCCTTGAAGATTCCTCGAGGCCTTCACTAGTTATTTGAATCTCTTGGTTTTGATTATCAAAGATGAGATAACGATGGGCTTTTTTCCGTTGTTCCGAGATAGAATTAACTTGCTCCAATCACATTAAAACACGTGACAGCTTATAATTTCAATCTCTATCTCCCCACCTTAATCAATTGATTGTCATGCAATCCTTTCAATATTAAAACCAAATGCAGGATTTTCTTTGTTTCTTGAAGAATCAATTGATTCGTAATTCTAATTCCAATGCGAAGACCGTCCATTATATCAGAGAATCATTTGCTCTGAGGCTACATCACTCACTGCTTTTTGTATTTTAAAAAAAATTTGATTTTTTTTATTTTTAAATTATTTTAATATACTAATATTAAAAATAATTTTTTAAAAATAAAAAATATAATATTTTAAACCTCTTAATTAGTCTATATAGATCAGCATAAATGAATTCAGATCGGATGACAAACCTTTGAGTGTCGATGATGGACTTCTAAGTTCCGTCTAGAATCAAGAATCGATACAATCGTAGTCAATTCAACGATTTGCAATTTTGAGTGATTGATGAGAGTGGAATCACACGACACACTATGAGACGGTCCCCCCCCCCCCTCAAGATGAGACGTGTGGCAAAAACTTTACAGAGTAAAACAACTATATAAAAAAAAGTCGAGGATATAACACCCTAACTACACGTGGCAGAGCTACTCCCAGCAATTCATAGCGCAACCAAATTAATTATGAACTTAGCTGTCATAAATCAAACTTTAACACGTATATGATTTAATAACATTCTCAATTCTTACAAGCAACCATAGCGACATTGTCTGCGTTAATTATTGTGGCTTTGATTTAATTAATGAATCCTCAACTAAGAAGTCGGCTCAACATCATTATTTATATGAATAGTCTAGTGGGGTCACACGCAATCGGTCATAATGGACCACAGACAAGCTATAATTTAGTGGGGGTAGTGAGAATTTAAGATAATTTTGTTTCACGATTCAAAAATATTTTTTTATTTTAAATTATTTTTTAAATTTTTTTATATTGTTTTGATATATTTATACAAAAAATAATTTTTAAAAAATAAAAAAAATATTATTTTAATATATTTCTAAATAAAAAACACTTTAAAAACCAGTACTCATTCAAACTACTGTTTAATATATAGTAAAACCAGGTGTTAAATGCTTACATGGATTAATGTGCTCTCTTTCTCATTCAATATTTCTTACATGGTCGGTCGGAAGTCCAATCAGCAGAATAATTTTGCTAAAGAATTCATCATGGTTGTATGGAGAATATTTATTTGACGATATATTAGTTTTAAAGAGATTGTGATGGCAATTTTCAAGAGCCTATTTGGCCTCTGCCGTGCTGGATTTTGCCTTGACTATTGTGCCGTGATATGTTTTGTTTATTATGCAGTGTCTTGATGTGTTATAAAATAAAAATACATAAATTATTTGATAATAAATTCTTATGTCACGATGCTAGTAAATTTATTGCCATGTAATCATGCAGCACATCAAGAAATTCTTGTAGCTAACAATAGGAGGAGGTGATGAAATAATAAAAACTTAGAATTAAAAAGTTTAATTTTTTTATACTTTCAAGTTTAAATCTTATAATTGCTAATATAATGGTCATTAGATGCCTACATGGTTATTAACTTCAGAGCCCGTGAAATTAGTCGAGATACGCGCAAACTAGTCCGAACACCCGCGTTAATGATAATAAAAAAAAAATTCTAGTAGCTAAGTTAAAAAAATGGAATGGTATTTCAAATTTGAGATGTCACATTAATTTAATATTCTAGTACTTGTATTTGTTTCTGTTTAAAAGTCCTATCAAAAATACTTGTCTCTGTATTTAATACCATGAATAGTTTATAACAAGATAAAATGATCATTGTTAATATTCATAATTATGTAAATGTTTATAATTAGAAAATACAAGCTGGCTCTTAATAAAATTATAGTACTTGTATTTATGGATATAAGGTTTGGAATGTGAAACAAGGGTAAATATGCACCATTCACAATTTCTCAAGTTATAACTTAAACAGATTTTAAGGCCCTTTTTTTTTTTCAAAATATAAGTAGCAACTCATCTAAAAAAACATTTGTCCCGATGTTTTTGAAATATAATTCTTAGGTTTAGTTTTTTAAATTAAAACTTTCATAGTTTTAGGTTTTATTTTATTTTATTTTTATTTTTTTGGGTTGATTCTATTGGGTTAACGCTTTATAATTTTTTATTAAAAAATTTATTTTTAAATATTTTTTAATATATAAACAATTTATCAAATTATAAATATTTTGCAGTTCAATCCCCTATACTTTTTTAATCTTTCAAAATGCAATTGTATTTTTAATTACTATTTAGTTTGTTTAAGATCATTTTTCTTCTTCTAAATTTCATGTTTTTCTCTCAAACTTTATACTTGTTTTTTTGTTTTTATTTTTGCAAGTTTTTTTATCAATATTTTCTCAACAATTCCATTCTTTAAAATTAAATTAAATGATATTTAAATTTTTTAATTAAACTCGAATAAAAAATTTAACGAATTACAAGCTTTTTAGATTAGAACGGTTTTAGAAGTTTTGACTAGGTCTTTTTAGTTTTTTCTCCTTTTTTTTAAGGATGTTTTATGTTTTTCTTGAAGTTTTATTTTTTTTGTTTTTCTTCAATTAGATTAATATTAAGTTGTTTGATAATTCATATAGATTTGAGTGTGATTTTTTTTTATTGTTTATTTTTTTTGTCAATTTATTTATTTATTATTATTATTATTCTTATATTATTTAAATTATAACTTGAATCAATGACTAAAGACGACTTGAATGTTTTTTAGCTTACATAAAAATTAAAAAAAACTCGGCCCACGGCCGAAACGCTAGCAACATATCTAGTTAAACCAAGGCTGTTAAAATAAATACAGACGTTAGCCGCACCTTAGAGGCAACAAAATAACAATCCGCGGTGTCAATTTATGTTTAAGGATAAACACCGTATAAAGTACAGGCCTTCGTGTCTGTCTTCTGCAATAAACAGACATTTCGACATCCTATTCTGTGTGTCTTCAGCAGTTTCATCGGTCAAATCAATCAATGCAATGCCATCTTCCATATTAGGATTCCCTTCAAGTGCTGCTCATAATCTCATGAACTCTCTCTGCTTACTGCCTCCATGGATTTCAACAACAGCAGCAGCAGCAGCAGAGCACCTGTATTATTATATCACTACATCCTCTTAAACCTTCATTATTATAGCATTTTGTGTTTGTTATATTTTGGCGACAATTCTGGAAGAGAATCATTTTTTTTTGTAATATTTTTTTAGCAGAGATTGAGTTCTTTGACGATTGGGGAGCGGATCTGTGCCGCGTGTATACCATTTGCGGCGATCATTGAGATTTTCATTCTGGCTGTTGGTAATTGCTTTGAGTGGCGGCCAAGTGTTAACAGAAATCGATGTGGTTTCCTAGATATAGCTCGCCTTGCCGATGGATCTCGATGTACTGCCCCTCTCTCTCAGTTTTTGTTATGTTTTGTTCCCTGGTGGTCATTGAATAATAATCAAAGGGCTGATTGGTTTCTGAGAAAAGCAAAGAAAATAATTTAATTTTAATTTAGCCTCTTTTGCATTAGCTTAATTTGAGTGAAGAAAATAATTTAATTTTAATTTAGCCTCTTTTGCATTAGCTTAATTTGAGTGAAGTTTAGGGGGAACAACATGGGTATTGTGTTTGTTTTTGGGTGAAAATGCTTGTATTTAGATTTTTATCTGTTTTAATAATCAAAAGAGAATAGTGTGGTTGAGTTTTTAATGGAGATGATATTGCAGTTACTGTTAATGAAGTGGAGGCCTTGTACGAGCTGTATAAGAAGTTGAGTAACTCGATAATCAAAGATGGCTTGATTCACAAGGTGATTTTAATTATTTGACTATTGCTAATTTGTTTTCGTTTTTACAGTGTTTGTCTGGCAAGGCATGGTGCCTGGATGGACTTTGATTATTATTTTTTAATTCAAAATAACTTGTAGAGAAGTCTATGATGGTTGAGGTTGAAATATTCATGGGTAACTTAAGCTTCCATGAAATTGAATGGCCATTGTGTGACTGCTCATTTGGATTTTAAAGAGTCCAGGTAGTCTGCTATGCCATTATACATGACATATAGCTGAAGTCTCCCTTATGGTTATGATGTGTACTTTTGTTTTTTGTTTTTTAATTGGATAATCTCAAGAATGATCAATTTTATTGATGGATGTTAAAATCAGAATTTGTCCCTACAACTCATGATTTATAATATCAAGCTTTTCTTCACATACCTGAAAAGCGGTGAAGTGAACAAATGGTTATGTAATTATCAGGTTGACAGTTAGAAATTTGTGCATGGGACTTATAAATGAAAAAATAGGTATAGCTGATGATCTAAAAATTGCAAAATGAAAAAAACGGAATCAATGCACTTGCTCTCTGGTGATGTTAAATTTCATAGCATTTTGGTTCTCAAATGGTGTAACTGATTGATCATGCAGACAAACATTAATTTTTGTTGCATATTTGACAGTATTCTAGACTTGACCTGTGACTGCATGCTTTAATTGTTTGTGCTTGTTATCTTGCAGGAAGAGCTTCAATTAGCACTATTCCAAGCTCCTCATGGCGAGAATCTTTTTCTAGACCGGGTAATGAACCTTGAACAACTTCTATTACGTCCTCATTTCTATTGCTTCAGTTGGTCAAATAAGTGCAAAAAAGATTTTGACACAAGCAATAGAAATATTGAATTGGCATTTGTAGATCTTTCATAATTGACTCGACTCCCACTGTGAAAACAACGCTATTGATCATGGATAATATATACGTGCATAATATGAAATCATTTTAGGTTTGATGTTTTTCTTGGCATAGAAGTCAAGAGTTGATATTTGTAGGAGCCAAATAACAGATTTACGTTTCCAAAAAGAAAAAAGAATTTATGACACAAAATATGAAATATGCATTTGGAGAATGGTTAGTGTGTGCAATTGGCCAAATCTTGTGCTGAAGACAATATGGATATTAATGAGAGGAGTTCCCTTACATTTAATTGCTGTTCTTACATCCACTTATTTTTGTAACCGACTGTTTTAAAATAGTGTGCTTGTCTTTTTTTCTTCCCTAGCTTTTTGATCTCTTTGATGAAAAGAGAAATGGTGTAATCGAATTTGAGGAATTTGTCCATGCACTCAATGTGTTCCATCCCTACGCACCCATGGAAGAAAAAACTGATTGTGAGGGCTCAAGGCTCAATACTTTTCTTTTGATTCACGAAAATAAATTGGAATTGTGGTCATGTTTCATCCCCACAAACTCTGTTTTTTGGCAGTTGCATTTAGGCTGTACGACCTGAGACAAACTGGGTTCATTGAACGAGAGGAAGTGAGTATCCTGTACTGGCTTTTGTTCTCAAGTGATTGTTGCCATAGTTAACGGGCAAGCTAATTTAAATACTGAAAAAAATATACTCATAGTATCAACTAAACTTTTATATATTTGGCCTTTTAATGATTTCAGGTTAAGCAAATGGTGATTGCCATTTTATTGGAATCTGATGTGAAATTGCCAGATGATCTTTTGGAGGCTATCATAGACAAGGCAAGCCGTAGTCTAAATATTTATTTTCTTGTTCCTACTTCCGACAATTACATTTGATGCTCACATAGTACCTTCAATCTCCCTTCAGACATTTGCTGATGCGGATGCCGACAACGATGGTAAAATCAACAAAGAAGAATGGAAGGCTTTTGTGGTTCGACATCCAAATCTATTGAACAACATGACTCTTCCTTATCTGAAGTAAGTGGCTTGCCTTGTACCTTGTGCACTTTCCCTGTTTGTAAAATTCGTCCATTTTGCATTTTTCATTTTGCCAATTTCTCCTCTCTTTGACCTTGACAGAAAATTCATGAAAACTACTGATTGGACTTTGCTATTATCATCATTATCTTCCAGGGACATAAGCACTGTCTTTCCAAGTTTTATTTTCAACACTGAGGTTGAGGATTGAGCATTCTCTAAGCTAGATGTTTTAAAGAGTTCAGCTTCTCACAAAACCGCTTCACAAGGCAGTGTTTGGTAATGCATTTACACTGCGTTTGAAAGTTCTTTTCAAAGTGCGTAACATTAATTTGATGCCTTTTAAAGTGCTTATGGATGATTTTGATGCCTTTTAAAGTGTTTATGGATGCTTTTGATGCTAAAAACATAAAAAAGAACCTGACAACTCATCAAGTAATGTTTTGAGTACAAATGCATTTTTGCAAAAGCACTTTCACTGCATTACAGAACACAAATTTTATATTAAAGAGGCTTTCATCTGGATCAGAAAAGCCATATATTGACCTGGGGAAGGAACTGTCTACCTCCATTAAGCAAAGTCAAAACCTAAGTGGTCGCTTCATGGGAGGATCGCATGGTTCATCGTGGCTGGCCTACGATCTAATCTAACCTCTTTGCTGTACAGTGAGAAGGGAAACTTTCTGTAATAGAAAGTGGCATTATTGCTTTTAAATTTTGCATTTGGTTGTCTTGTGTACATTCTTTTGGTAATCAAAGGTTGCTGATTGGTGCGCGCGCGATACTGCGTGTGTGTGAACTTAACTAGACAAGGCGGGGCACTTGCTATGGCAAGGACTGATAGGTGGCAGGGCGTTTGCCATGGCAAGCAGTGGCAAGCAACATGCTAAGCACACTCACTACTAGCGAGTAATGCACCTGTCATGACAAGTTCTGGCAAGCTTGTCATGTGATTGGCCGTTACAATTTTTTTTAGGGTTGTTGCTTGTCTGCGTGCCCAGCAGCATTAGAAGTGTTAAAAAATACTAGTTTATATGTAATATTTGCATTATCTTACATGATTTGACATGTTAAAGTGGGATAATATAGATTTTACAGATGATAATAAGTAAAACAATTTTATAAATGATTATCACGAGTGAGTTGGGTATGAGTTGAGATTTTTAAAACTTGCCTAGTCTTATATAAATCAATGTAATTAACTTACCTCTTGGTATGGATAATAATTTTCTCTCTATTTATTTTGTCTCTCTCCTTCACATTTACAACTGTCTCATTTTCTAAATTTCTTTCTCTTTTCTCTCTTCTATATTTTCACATAAATTATTATAGTTTTTTTTTTAAGTTTGTTATGATAAATTGCAGTGCATTTTACTATTTCAGTCATTTCTATCCTGTAACTAAGAGACCATGAGAAAACAAATAAAAATTTCAAGAATTCATATTGAATTTTTATTTTTTTAGTTAAATCACAAACTCAAAAGCACTTTATAATCTCACCTGCAAGTCTATTTTTGTATTATATTGCACCCTAATTATTTGATAAAATGCTTGACTATAATTTTTGTTTTTGTAGAGATTATGATAGTTTTTATGTTATCTCTAATATATGTATTTTAGGGGTTTTATTTAGTTTCAACCTAATATTTTTTTTAGGATCATCAAAAAATAAAAGAATGAATATGTCCAGCTTGTGGATATTTATAATATCCAAAACAAATTTATATATTCAACCAACTTGAGTCAAAAACAAATTGAATGAGTTGAGTTTATATTTTGTAAAATATGAGAAGTTGAGTTAGATATAATTATAAGTTAAAATCTGACCAACTATATCCATGAATTCCCTAAACCAACATTATATTAGTCTGATAAGTTATTTTTTATATATAAAAAAATACCTTTAATTTCCTCGCGTGTTGTGGATGACAAGCCAAGATGTTTTGCGAGGTAATGTTTGGTTATTATTCTGAGATAAAAAAACAGGAACAATAAAGATAGAAATATGTTTAGTTAAAGAGATAAGGATACGAAAATAAAAGTCATTGAAATAATTTCAAAGTTAATTTATGAAAGTTAATTTAGGTACTTTTAAAACATGAGGTAAAAAGTTAACATATTTTATAGACAATATATTTTTTATTTTTTTATCTTTAAGATATCTAAGTAAAAAACTTATAATTTCAATATTGTCCAATTAAAACATATAAAGATAAAAATGATTATTATCATAATTTTAAAACTTAACCTGGAGATTAACTCCAGGCAAGGCTCAAGTTACGAGTTGTGAGGAGTTAACTTAATTTTTTTAAATGATTGTAACGATGTTGTTTAACAAAAAAAAATCAAATAAAAAGATGAGTTTTTGACCCGATTCTTGTTCAGGTTTTATTCTAGTTATGAGCTGACCCGAGTTTTTAACAATAATATGTATGAGGGGTAAAATAGATTTTTTTAATATTTTTATGTCTTGTTCACCATCAATCAAACAAGATATGAAGACAATTACTTTATCTTATACACCACAACCAAATACAATTATCTTATTGTCTCCTATTTTATTTTATCTTTTCTATCATCATTGTCTGAGTTTTTTTTTTTTCTCAGAACAATAACTGAATGCTACATTAGAGATTTTAAGGTAAGGATTTTCTTTTGGTTATCGGTTCGCTCTCTTATGTCAAGGTCTTATGTCAAGGTATTTATTAAGCAAACATTTTTGTTGAAAGGTAGGGTTTTCTTTGTGTGTACATGGATATTTTATAGTGAATGAAGTTTTCATGATACATTTTAAGAATTGTTTTGGGCTTAGAAGGCAAAGAGGATTGTATGGAATGACAAACATTCATGATTAATTAACAAATTATAACTTTTGATCCGACTATGCGATTAACACAAGCTTTGCTAATTTGAAAAGCCAATTTAAAGGCTCATATCTTAGTTGTGACACAAAGCTCGTAAAGGTTGATTTCAAGATTAAAATTCATCATCATCATCATTTAGACCCACTAAACAAGTGACAAGCAACTATCTATAATGTGTTGGACAATAAGTCTTAAACTAAGTTTGTGAAGCATTTAGTATGTGTTGGAAGGCTCATGACAAGCCTATTACATGTTTTTATTTATTTATTATCGCAAGTCCTTATTTTTCAGGCTGTTTATACCATGTCATTTTTCTTAAGTTTACTTTCTTTATATCTCAATTAGTCGGAAGAAAAAAAAACTGAGTGGCATGGAGAATTCATTATCTCTATACACATATCATTATTCACTACAATAATATAATTATCATTGTGTCCATCCAATAAAAAACAATGGACTTACTATTAAAGGTAAATGGTCTTTTTCCAGAAGAGTTATTAGTCATTATGAGATTAATCGGAGATAATTTAATCTTTTTATCTTTGAAATGCACAATGTAAAAACTATATTACCTTTAAAAGCATAATCTTCTAAAAGGTTGATTAGGACAATTTATTATTTTTATTTTTTATATGTATAATGTAAAGACTATATTACCCCTACAAGCAAAATTTGTTAAAAGGGTGAACATTGTTTATTTATGTTCTTAGTGTACATTATTTGTTCAATATTTGCGACATGAATCTAATGAGATATAAATTAGGGCTAGTTGCATCCATGTTTAGATGATCAGGATATAATAACTAGAGAAGCTAAACGTAATGGGTCTAGTGGCATCTATATTTGGATGACCGGAATATGATATTTAGACTAGCTGAATGTAATAAGGCTAGTGGCATTCGTGTTTGGATGACGACCAAGATATAATAACTAGACTAATCGAACATAATAGGGCCAGTGACATCCGTGTATGGATGATCGAGATATAATAATTGGACTAGTTAACCATATTGAGGCTTTTGAAATCTATGAATAGATTATTGGGATAACTTTATTCAATTAGTTCTTAGAAAAAATTGGTTGTTACCGATTGTATGACTATTGAGAAATTTAAACTTGCTGTATGGTATAGGTACGCATGATATGTATTGTTGAGAATAAGGAAAAGAGTTAAATTGTGTTATGAAATAAATTACTCATGCAAGAGGTTAATTATTATGTATTCTAATAAAATGTGAAAAGTTTGACAGGTACTTCAAACGGATAGTATTTCTACTCAGTTATGACATTTGCGACTGAGACATATAAGCGAGTGAGGGATGATAGAGTTAAGCAAACGAGATTCATCATGTGATCAGAAAACATATAAATTAAATTTATGTGAGTATTGTGTTTATAGTAAACAATGCATAGTGAAATTTGGTACAACTATTCATCTTATCAAAAGTACTATAGATTATGTTCATTTTGATATTGGAGGCTATTTTCATGTTTTATTAAAAGGTGAAGCACAATATCTATTGATATTTATTGATAACAACTATAAAAAAGTCTAAGTGTATTTTCTTAAGAGAAAAAGTAATGTGTTCGTCGCCTTTAAGTGGTGAAAAACCTTGATTAAAAAGTAGACTTATAAAAAGATCAAGTGCTTATAAATTGATAATGGTTTGAAATTTTGCTTAGGTGAGTTTGATGAATTTTGCAAAAATAAAAGAATTGTTAGATATCGTATTGTCAGAAATATTCAACAACAAAATGTGGTTGCAGAATGTCTGAACAAGATATTTTTAAGCCCTGTTTGTTTTTGCGTTTCAAAAACACTTTATAAAAAAAATTTTATTTTTTTTATTTGCTTCAAATTAATATTTTTTTGGTGTTTTCAGATCATTTTGATGTGCTGATATCAAAAATAATTTTTTTAAAATAAAAAACATTATGTTGATGTATTTTTGAGTGAAAAGCAACCGCAATCATACTCTCAAACACCCCCTAAAAAAACATGTTATATGTTTTTCACAAGTTGTATTGTCAAATGATTTTTAAGTTGAAGTAGTTAACATAACTTGTTATATAGTGAATATATCTTCATCAATATATTTAAAGTTAAAGACTTCATATAAAATATGGTTTGGTTCCTATGCTAATTACTCTAAATCATAGTTTTTAAGCCTGATCCAAGGAGCGGGTCACGAGTTTTAACAGGGTCACCAGGTCATTCCGGGTATACCTTAAATTTTTTATATAAAGCAAAACGATATCATTTTTGTTAAATAAATAAATAAATAGTCAACGTGTTACAATTGAGTTTTTGATCGGGTCTTGCCGGGTCAACTAGGTCACCATGTCAACCTGAGATTTTTTCTTCTCCTATTTTTTCTTAAACTTGGTTTGGTTTTGGCCCCAAGTTAGACCTGTTGGGCCAAGCTGAATTTTAAAACTATGCTCTAAATTAAGAGTATTTGGTTATCTTATTTATGCTCATATTAATGAAGATAAACTTAAATTGAGAGCAAAAAATAAATATTCCTAGAATATGTATTTAAAGTGAAGGGATATCAATTATGATGTGTTGATCACAAATCACATAAATTTATTATTAGTACGGACGTGACCTTTGATGAGTCTGCATGTTTTACAAGGAAAAGAAGTTGACTATGTTGATGTTGAGATGATCAAAGGTACTAGCAAGCATATAGAGCTTAAGGATAGAGCTTAAGTTTAGAGCTTTAGAGACAATACAAAAAGATGCTTCACTTAAGCTTATTAAAAAAATAGTGCAAGGTATTAATGAAAAAATACACATAAAAAACAACCTTAGAATATTATTTTTATAAATCAAGGGACTTATGACAAGTCATTTATTATTTTTCAAGCTATTTATACGAGGTCAATTTTTTTTAAAAAAATTACTTTATTTATCTCACCATACAAGATTGAACGAATATTTTTATTGTTAAAATTGTTTGTGGAGCTAATTAAGAGGTATTTGAAAGTATAGTAGTAATTATTTTTCAAATTGTTTTTCACTCGAAAATATATTAAAATAATATTTTTTATTTTTTAAAAATTATTTTTGATATTAGTGTATTAAAACAATATGAAAATACAAAAAAATATTTTGAAGCCAATAAAAAAATAAATATTTTTAAAAAATAATTTTAAAATACAAAAAAAAATACAAATATATAAACTCGTAATTTAGCTAATTTTATTATGAGCCGCCTTGTCTTTAACTTGTTCTCAAGAACTCTCTCATATCATATTCGTATACTACTACACTCTTTTAAAATGAACAAGGAATTTAGTTTTAGTTGATGTTCTAACCGTTTTGAAAATATCTCTTACGTTTGAATCAAACAACAAAAAGTAAGATCCTGCCCTCTATTGATCGTTAGTCATTTTGTAAAGAAAAAAAAATCAAATAATATCTTTAATTTTACAAATATATTTAAAAAACAACGAGCACTATTTTTTTCCCTTGTTTGTGTTGGGTTGGGCCAGGGCCTGTGCCAGTGATAATACAGCATCTTCTGCTTTAGGAGTTGATCACTTCGATGTTAGATTAGAACACGCAGACAAATATTCTCTTTACACTCTTCTCTGTTGTGCGTGAAACCCAGTCTTAGATAGGTAGAGCAATGGCAGACAAGGCAAGCAGAGGCTTAGTGATATACGGAGATGGGCTGGCTTCTTTCATCAATCCTTCCCATGCTCATCTCCACTCTCTCGCTTCCAAAGGTTTCTGCGGTTTCTTAACCCTCCCCAATGCTCCTCCCTCAGGTTTCACTCACTCTCCTATTTCTCTTACTTTAACTCTCTTTCACTTCATATTACCTATTTTTTATCACTTAGAATTTCACAATCTTGTTCTGGTTTGGTTATGGAATTAACTTAGCTGTGAGTGTTAGTATAAAGGGTTGCGATTTATGCTTGCTTAGAGTTATAGCACAGAACAGTTTAATAGGATTATTGGTGATTTATTGTTTATTTATTTTGATGATCTTGAATTCTACTATCATGGCTGTTGTATCCGTGGTTGATTTTTACAATAAGGTTTTTAGGCTGCTATTCATCTTTAAAAAATATTTGCTTTTATGGGTTCTTAGAATTTTTTTTTAATCTTTTCTATGATATGCGCAGTAGAAATGTTTGATCTGTTGCGTTGTGATTTTGATGTAATTTTCATATCCAATATTGTTACCGGATTTGACAACACACATGCGAATGTGGATGTGATCAATTTGTTATATTTTGAACTGAAAACTATGTTTCTGGTATTAAATTTTTGTGTCGTATAGGATTATAAAGTCTAGGTGTGTTTAATTTGAGTTTTTGAAGTTGTTGTGTATATGATTACCTGGACTTACTTGGATTTAGATTGCAGAAAGTGAGGATGAGAGGATAGTTAGAGAGTTTGCGTATCTGTTGGATGCATGTGAAGCTTATCAGAATGTGGTAAGATATCTTTAACTATAGTTTTGGACATAAAAGAGTGGTTTCTTGTTGTAAGCTATTGACAGTTATTGTTCTTTGATTTTTGTTAGAGTTCTCAGAGTACCTCAATTCCAACCATATCAGAGAGGTATTGGTAGTTTTTTTTTTTTTTCAGTTTATGTTTAGTTTTTTAATACCAGTGGCAGACTAGATGTTGATTTATATTTGCGTGAAACCAATCAACATGTTCTATGATCTTACTTCAGGTTCATGGGAATGAAGGCTGCTATAATAACTAACAATCCTGGCTTGAAATCTTTTGGTGGCAAACTCGGTTTGACTGTGTTTCCATTCAACGATTTAAAGGGGAATGAATTTTCCCTTTCTGGATCATCTACTGATTTTGTGACATTTGAGTTACTCAAGTTGCTTGGATTTCAAGAGGGGAAGACACTAGAGACAAGTCAATTTGATTTAGTATTTGTGCATGTTGGAGCTGGTGAAAGAGTGAATGCTGAGGGACACAAGACTATTGCCAATGATGTGGAATATATTGATGCTTTAGTTGATGGCATCATGCGCATAGCACAACCTGGCTCTGAAATTGGTTCTCGTCTGCACTTGTCCCTTGTAATGAGCTATGGTTATGTTACAGAAGGTGATGGTAGAGATTTATCAATTTTGACTTCTAAAGATGAGATGGATCCTGCTCTTTCAAAGCTCTTCCCTCTTCAAAGTTATACTATGAAAGGAGAAAAACCACGAAATGATGTCAGGTAAGGAAAAAAAAAAAAGGGTGGTAAGCTTCTTGTAATAATTTCAAATTCCTTTGGATCCTGCTAACTTGTGATCAATAGGTACCATTGCCCAATGTTAATTTCCCAATGGCAGTATGCTGTAACCCGTGTGGATATGGCAGAAACATTTTCTTTTAAAGATTTTAAAGAGGTAAGTTTTAAGATTACTGGGTTTTATTTTTGCAGATTCACATCTCATAAATTTATTGGACAGATTTCATTTATGAATATATGACCTTTCATTTTACCATCCATCATCAACCTATTAGTTTTGACTAATATTTTCAGATAGTGGAATGGTAGGGGAGTTAGTCTGTCACTAACATCAGACGTGATCCTGAAAGTGGCATTTAACTTTGAAACTGCAACAATTTCTTGGTAAACTTTGTGCGTGTAGGCTTAAGAATTATCTGTATATAATTGCTTCTTGATTTATTTGCATCAAATATGTGATATTCTTCCTCTTAATTTCTGGATCTTAGGTCAATTTCTCATGTCAGATGTATGTCAATTGACCTTATAGTTCAAATGTTTCAGTATATCTAAATGCTTTTATGCATTTCCGTTAAGCATTTTCCTTTTCTTTTCAGCACGGTGGAAATCTTGTAATACCAGCTGATAGATTCCTGCATGAGGTAGCATTTAAGCTTTGGAAGGCCCCCAAGTATGGAGCATAAAATAGGTTTTCTTGAAGTCGGGCTATATGAGACAATACTCGACCAGTAACTCTTTGACATAAGCAGGAAAGTTAACCCGAGTCTTGAATGAATTTTATGCCCCTTATCAAGCTGCAAACCAATGCCAGTGACCTTGTTGGAGTTATTATCTCGATCGATTTTGTAATGTGATATCATCTTTATAAATAAAAGGGTTTTCTTTGTTTCAATGGCTACAATCACTGTTGCCGTGCTTGTCCATTTGTGTTTCCTCTCTAGCGGTGGAGGTATAAATACTTGTCTTCGGCGTGCATGTGCAATAAGAAGATGAAAGCAGATAGGTTTCTTGATATTGATAACACAAGCAAAAAGCAAAAGAAAGTTGTGCACCATTTTGTTTGATACGCAACAACGAAATTCGGTGATTATTATGATAGAAACCAGCAAAATTTTCTTTTGTAATGAGCAAGGCGTGGAGCAAAATAACAAGGAACCTTTCGATTGATGAATGCATTGAACCTTCGGGGTACTAAATTTCTGCGAAAACATGTTACGTGAAGTAACTGAAGTACATACATGATTCAGCCCTCGGCTCTAATGTTTTAGCAGTTAAAATCTTCCCGAAAGGAGGCAAATGCGGGTGAAATCATGTTTAAAGAAACAGGCACCCGACCCAGGAAGGCAACATTTCTCTAGTATATTTGCAATGCAAAGTTTGGATGAATCTAATCATACAATAAACTTAATCTCTGGCAAGGATGTTTCGGCTTTTCCTCTCATTTCCAAGTCCCTGTATAAATATGACCAATGGATCACACACTGAGAAAGTAATGCTCCCATAGGTAAATTTTCAATTATCAGTAAAGAACATCCAGTTCTACAATGAGTTCAGTTCATGATGCTGCATAGACTATCTCCTAGCATCAACATGAGTTCCATGGTGTTGCGGCTGTATTTGGTATTATGAACACTTCCAAAACGAACAGAACTATACTGGTTCAACTCCTTCCTCTAAACATCGCAATCAGCATCGACTCAATGAGTGCTAGCATTCTAATAGGCATTTGAAACAGTAAGTGCCCAACAGAAACCACCCCATAAGGAGGAGAGTGAATGAGAACAGCCCAACTAAGAAAGGCCAGCCAACCAAAACTATACCTAAGCAAAGCACAACTGTGAAAGGAAGGAACGATTTGATTATTGACTTCCAGTCTATCCAATGCCCCTTGAAGAGTATTAGAACTGCCACATCTATCAAGTTCCAATCCATTGATCCACCATAACAGAATCGATTCAGGCAGTGGGCAACAAATGAATGACAGTTGCATGTGAAAAGGTTGTATGTTTTGTGCTCAAAGCTACGCATGCTTGACTGCAGAGCATCATCCCACGTGATCGCAGTCCCATACTCTGAGTGCTTGTAGCCGTGCTTGCATGTGTGCCCAGCTAGGTTTGGCGGAAAGCAACACTAATTTTACAAATCATATTACAGAGCAAAAGAGTTAGTGGATCAACTTGTAGAATACCTTTTATAAAGTAATGAGGGATAGAAAAGAAATAACAAATGACAACAGCAAAAATACTTGATAAATTCATTATTGCAAACAATTTGCCATCTTATTTTGGAAAACAAGGCAGATCTCAACATCAAGATGCGGCTAACCAAAGAAATCACTTTATTCAGTCAACCCGCCATCTTTTGAGGTCATTATGCGATCTATGAGCACGGATCCTGTTGCCATTAATCTACTTTCTCAGCAAGCGATGACAGTAATAACAGCAACTGTGTCTGCGCGCATGCATATGCATGGGCGTGTTGGAGGAGATAGAGATAATAGAAGAGGATTCAAGAATTAATACCTGTTCTCTATCAAGTTGAAGATACCTAGCAGCTGCACCAAATGTAAAATCATCAACATTCACAGAATTGGATCCTGAAAAATCTAAAATAGTTCCATCCTCTCTGCAAATGCCAACATGTCCGATAAAAGGTGCCAACCATGAGACAACTGGGAGTGGAGTCCAGATGAGACAACATGGAAACTTAGCTTTCTTTGGATCAATTCCATCAAGAGGCCACAGGTCATGCTGAATTCTTGATGTGGAACTCATATGCTCAACATCAAAAGCTCCTTTTAAATCCATTGGAGAAAATCGTCCACGTGGCATATAGCTTTGTGCACTTTCTGTGATGAAACATTGATGTGTCAAACTACACCCTTAGACATGTTGAGCCTGTTCCAAAACAGGCAAGCAGATACATTATTGTATGCCACCAAGATGACAATCTCTTCAGAAAAACATGTCATAGCCCTTTCGAGAATTTCACAACAAACACAAAATGAATGCTATTAATGATCTCTCTAAAAAAAAACTGTAAATTCCTAAAAAAAAGAAAGAAAGATAACAAGTAAAAGAGTTTCTAACATAGAAAGTTCAATTGAATCATTTTATAAACCTTACGGTAATTCATTCCCTTCTGCTAGGAAGCGGTCACAAGTAAATGCAGTGACTGTTATATAAATTTGAATCTTGGCCACTTATGGCAAAGCTCCTAAGTTCCTAGGGCTGTACAAACAGGATATCACCCCCACCCCCAGTCATAGATTTTGCAGGATTCTAAAGAAACAGCAGAGTGCAGCATTGTAGTAGCCACTTGATTTATTTAAATGAACAGAAGGCCTTTAGTCATTGGGAAACAGCCCACCTCACTCAGAAGATTTAAAGTTCCCGGGGAGTCTCGAGTTCAGGCCTCGTCCCCCAAATCACATAAAAAGGGTAACCATTAAGCTCACAAACCTTTAATTAAACATTATTTGCAAGACAATTATTATGAAATCTAAAATTATCTATACATGGCAAGATCTATTACATTAAAAGGGCATATAATCTTATAAGTGAAGCCTGATATTTTACTGTTTGCTTCATCTTATGATTGCTGTCTAAGAGTCTACAACTAGGTAACCACCCAATAAATAGTTCTAGCCCAACAGGTTGTGTGTTCTTGTCATATATAGTTGACAATTCCTAGTATCATAAAGCTTGAGGAAGTTAAGTTGGTAACCAGCCAATTCTTTTTCTTCAAAAGTTACAAGGAAATGACCAGTGTCTTACCACGGATGATATGCAAGTCCAACTAGAAGTAGTAATCATAAAATACACTGTATATCCACTACCACACCAACCAGCATTTCATATTTGACTGAGTCAACTGCTCCTAGCTCAGCCAATATTCTTTGTGTCCATCGCAATCGGAAAATCTTTTAAACACTGATATATTGTGGAGCCATATGTCTAGTTGTTGACCGAGCAGGACAAATCTATACAATCTTTAGCCAATACCTATTTTTATTTGAAACAGACAAAAAACATTGTTGCCGTAGTTAAAGAGTAAAGCTCATTCTAGATACTTGAGCCAGCTACAAGATATCCTAACATCTAATTTCAGCTATATTATTGGTTAGTCATCTTTGTTTGCCTTGAGACCAATAACCATCAATTTTCTATGGCCCCCGCCGCAGTATGAACTTGGAATGGATCATTCCCCATGTCTTAGACAGCTCACTTATCTTGCTATCATATCATATTTCATTATAACCAAAGCACATTTTGATACAAGTTCTAATGATCAAGACAAGAACATCAGGAGCAGAGTCAAGGGAAAGAGACAGATTGAGTCTAGCAAAGGGAAGAGGGGTGATAAAGATAAGGATTATGTTGATGCAAGTTCCAATGGGTTGAAGTATTCCGTGCAAGCTAAAGTTCCAGCAATACATGGTGGCATGAAGGAGCAGTTGATTTCCAATAAGCGATGTCAACCTTGTTATCATCCAAGTGACAGCAGGGGTTAATATTAATTGTTGTTTGTCTTTATCGTGTTAGTTACGAGCCATTAGAATTTTCAGTTATCAAGTAACTGCTAATTATAAAACTATTTATTAGAGATTTATAATTCTAATAGGGGATGTTGTGATAAAATTAAACCTTTAATTGATGTGATTCCCTAAGTAGCGTGAGGCTACGTGTTATTTATCCATGTAACTCTGCATTTGCAATAAAATTCTGAGATTTCCTTTCTTTCTTGTCTTCTTAATCTTTTTTGTAAAAATTATTGAGATTGCATTGTTTGCAAGTGATTATCACGAGTCCACAGTGTTGTTGGCATTACATTTTGATATATATATGCAATCCTTTTCGGTTGAAAGAAAAATAAATTGAAAATAGATAGTGCTATTAGCAGCAATAATGTGAGAGAACCATTCTTTTCTCATAGTCAGATTCCTTGTTTTTCCATTTGAGAAAGGACACAAAAAGAACAAAATCTTCAACAGTAGACTCTCTAATACGGCTAAAACCACCTGCATTCATCTCTAACCACATTAATAACAATCCAGGCAAAAGTGGAATAAGGCAATGCACATCCTCTCTGAGCTGCAAGGACACATTAATAATCTCTACTCATAGTCTAACAGTCATTTTACCATTCACCAAAATGAACACCAAGCTTCACATTCTATACCAGGCTATCTTCATTTTGATGCAGAATAATTTGCAAAAACAAGTATCATATTTGACTTGATTTGGCTTATTTTATACAATCCACTACGAAGAGGAGGAAAAAATCAATATGCAAAAATATTTTTTTCCACAAGGGAAATAAATATAACTTATTCAAACAAAGAACTCTGTTCAACCACAAATTTGTCAAATGCCCCAAAAGAGGAAACATTAAATGCAATATTTTATATGATCATCAAAAGCTCTTAATCATATATGACTTGTTGCTCAATATATCCAATCAAACATATACATGAACCTGGCGAACCAGGGAAAAAAAAAGGGCCAATCAAGTAACAACTGATGGTGCTTTACATAGCTGCTAAAAACCGGAGGCAAAGCAATAATTCAAAGACGCGAACTTTTTCAATAAACCCGCAAATAAAAAGCCTTTAAATTCACGTTTCCCTACCTTACTTAATCATTATGGATCAACCCAAAAACAACCAAGAAAAGTTCTTCGATTATATAGTAAGATAAACCCACATTCAATGGGGGAAAAAAAACAAGAAACAAATGAGAGATTATAGAGTAAATTGGATCAATGACTGACCTGTAAGATTTGTGATGCAAAGACAGGAGGAGGGAGTGTTGATATAAACAGGAGGTGAAACTGAAGCTAAGATCACAAGGTGGTTGGTGGCGGCGGTGGAGAAGTAAAGCAAGGAGAGAAAAGGTTGCTTTTGTTTTTCTTCTCGTTGATGATGGCTGTGTTCATTGTGAAGGAGAAGTACAAATATACTAAAGAGGCTGCTTCTTTTTTCTTTCAAAAAAAAAAGGTACTGTAATAAAAAAAAATCAAAATAGAGAGATATTTTTAATAAATTAATAAATTAATGTTATTGAGATTGCTTGTCTTGTGATAGGGAAGAAGATGATGGAGAGAGGGGGAGGAGGGCAGAGTTCAAGGTTCATGCACCCTCCCCCATTTTCATTTCTTTTGTGGGACCCTCCACCCTAATTATTTTTTACTCTTATCTTTTCCTTTCTTTCGTCCTTCTTCTTTTATTTTTTCTTTCTTTTTTTTTTTTTTACCTTCCATCCAAATTTAGAAGATTTTTAAAAGTAGCATGGAGTAAAATAAATCAAGCGAAATTAGATTTTTTTTTTTCCAAGTGACATGATTGTGCTAATTGAGCATTTTATCCGGAGAAAAAAATGGATGTAAACTTCAATTTTTTTTATCTAATCTAGATGTTCAGGTAAATTTATGTACATCTTGATTAATCTCACGAGCCCTGAAGTTAATAATCATATAAGCTTTAAGTGACTCTGAGGTTTGTGGGACTCGAACTGGTGATCTTTAAAAAGCAAATTAAAGTATGACCAATTAAATTATACCCCTCAGAATTTTTAAACTTCATTTCTAAGTTTATGGTAGAGCTGCATCACCACTCCCATGACAAGATCAGACTCAAAAACCAAGAACATGAAAAATTGAGAATGAAATTCAATATTATTTCAAATTAAAATCATTTTTTTCCACATGTTATCTAGATTAATCAAATCTAAATCAATAAAATAAGATGAGTGGTTATGAATTTAACATGCAATTTTTTTTATTATTATTATTAACAATGTATTTGTATTGTTGATTACAAATCTCTTCCCAATAACCCTCTCATATCACTTTCGAGCACTTAAACCTAACCAAATCAGGCAGTAAATCACCAAATGACAATTGCATGGAGAGGAAGAATTGGAACATGCATTGACTTGAAAAAAAATAAAAAACACAGAAGGGGAATGAAAGTGACTCGGGACTCATATTACTATTTATTAATATAGTGATTTCACAGAATTGCATCTAAGCTAAAAAAAAAAAAACCTTCATACTAGATATAGGAGATAAGTTATTCTTCTAACTATGATATGATTGTTTTTTATAAATTATTCGGGTTATATTGATAGTTTTTTTTTACAGTAAAATTATATATTTAATCCTAAAATAAAATAATTTAATGTTTACAATTCAATGCTATTTTTGTATTTTTAATTTTTAAAATAATATATTTATTTTTATGCTCATAAAGAAAAAACCAACAAAACTCTCACTCAATATCTTTTTGTTATTTTATATTTTTTTTATTGTAAATTCTAATAGTACTAGTGGGCGTTGTTATAAATTATATTTATTAAATATAATTTAGAAAAAACTTATTAGCATGTGGATAGCCCTTGTGCCGTTTGGGCAACAGGTGAGGGGTTATCCGGCCACCAAACACCATTTTTCAGGACGGTGTTTGAAAGTTTTTGGTGCCTCTATCACGATGAGGTGGTGCATAATTTAATATTCATAGCAGTTTGGCACCGGTGATGATTTTTTTTTTCTCCTTCTTTTTTCTCATTCTTTTCTCTCTCTATCTAGATTTTTGCACCAACCCCTTAAAAATTAAAGACTAGCCCTTTAATTTGTTGATTCTTCAAATTTGATCCCTTTTCTTTTTATTATATTTTTTTTATCTTGAATAATTTATAAAATGGTGTTTCTTTTCAATTTCATTCCTCTTAATTTTTTTTTATCTTTTAAATTTGATACTTATTTCTTTGACTACTATTATTTGTTTGAAATTATTTTTTAAATTTATTTTGTTTTACAATTTCACATTCTTTTTTTTCCTATCAAATTTAACCCTTATTTTTTTTATTGTTGGTTTTTTTGCTTTGACAGGTTTTTAAAATTGATTAATAATAAACTTCTTGATTGGATCTGGATCCATGGTTTCACAAGTTGCGAGTTTTTAAGATTTGATAAAGTTTAGGATATTTTTCCGGGTTTTTTTCTCATTTTATCCTTTAGTATTTATTCAATTGAAAACAAAATTCCTTTTTTTTAGCTTGCTTTATATGAAATTTTTTGTTGGTCTTGAAAATAATCTATTTGTCTCGAGGCTTGTTGATTACCATTTTTTGTTGTGTTTTTTTTAATAATTTTTTATATTTATATTTTTTTTCCGATCCTTTCCTTCAATATTTGAAATGATTTTTTTAGTAGTTTATAATGTTATAGTTTTTTTTTCTATTTCATCCCCCTTTTTTTTTTAATTTAATTCTTATTCTCTTAATTGTTATTTGTTTTATTTGAGATAAATTTTTAAAATTAATTTTACTTATTTGTTTTCTCTAGGATTTTCTACTTATTTTGAAAATAACTCAGATTTTCTTGGGTTTTTTTAATTGTTGCTTTTTATTGGGCTACTCTGGCTATTCAATGTTAAATCAGTTATTAATTGAGCTTTTTAATTCAACCTAAGTCCAATATTTAATGGGTTGCAAGTTTGAGACCGTTGCCCAGGTCTAAAAGGTTCGCACAGGTTTTCTTGGGTTTTTATCCATTTTTTCAAAGCTGGTGTTTTGTTTTCTAACTTTATCATTCAACATTTATATTATTAGTGGTTAGACTTTGTTTTTTTCCTACCTTCTATATGATTTTATTAACCGTGCTTTTTTAGACATTTTCCATATATTTTTTGCTTTGTCAATATACTAGCCTTTTTTTCTCAGCTGTGTATTTGTCCCAAGTCATATTTTTTTTCAAAATAAAATAAAACACACTTGCATTTTAAAATTATAAATGTTTTTCAATTTCATTTTCTTTCATTTTTCTTATCATTCAAATTCAGCCCCATTCTTTTAATTTATATTTGTTTTGTTTAGGATAATTTTTATTTTATTTTTACAATCTCATCCTCCATGGGTTTGTTTCTAGTAAATTTGATCTTTATTTTTTTTATTCCTATCTTATTTTGCTTTTGCAAGTTTTTTAAATTGATATTTTTTCCATGATTTCATCATTCAAAATAAAATTAGTTGGGAATTAAACTTATTTATTCAACTCGGGTTCGAGCGTTTAGAAAGTTTTATCGGGTTTGCTTAGTTTTTTTAATCTTTTTTTAAGCTGATTTTCTTTACCTTTTTACTTAGAGTCTTGCTTTGTTATTTATTTTTTATTTAACTTCTATAAGGTTAGTTTCGGATTCATGACTAGAGTCACCAATTTCAAAGATTAACATAAGTTGACTTTAGTTTTTTTTCCATTTATTTATTTTAGTTTTATAATTCAACACATTAAAATTGATCTTTATGTTTTTTTTTTCTTTTCTTTCATGCTGTTCTTTTTTTCCTACTTTTTTTAATGGGATCATTTTAATCATATATCCATCCATTGTCACGGAGTTCATGAATTAACCAATATTAACTAGTTTATATTATGTTTTTTTTTTGTTTTTTTTCCTTGTAGTCTCACCTTGGATATTTTGTTGTTCTTATATTTTGAATGGGCTCATGTAGGGTTTTTTAAATCTAATATTTGCATTTTTACTAGGATTTGTGTCTTTGGTAATGTGAAAAATTGCATTATTTTCTTTATATCAAGAATGTTCACACATTATTAAAACAATGTGAATAAAAATAATTAAAAAATTAGAAGTATGTTAGTCAAATTACCCGCGCTAGTCATATCAAAAATTATTTTTCATGCACTTGAGGGTCTAGCTGCTGTGGTCACTCGTGGACTTGTTCCGCCCCCCCTCCCGGGTTCGACCCTCTATGTGTACGCCTATCACCCCCGCGGTGCCTTACCTGCTCCTGGGCTTGCAGGATGTCCAGTGGGCTGTGGGGAATAGTCGTGGTGCGCGTAAACTGGCCCGGACACCCCACGTGAATCAAAAAAAAAAAAAATATTTTTCATGCCCTGTCCCTATTTTTTTTTAGTTTTTTTAAAAAACATTCTTGTAAATCGAAAAGTTTACAAGAGAAGATTTTTTACGTCCAATAACAGAAAACACTGTACATTGAGAATTTTTTTTTTTTAAAAATAATTTTAATGGACCATAAATTTCCTCTTCTATTGGGAGACTCTGTTCATGCATAGATACAAGAAGTTCCAAGAACCTTTAGCAATCTGTTGTATCGCGAAATTCTCACCATCAGTTTTAACCAATATGCTTGACACAATAAGTTTCAAAATTAATTTATATTATTTAAATTATTAATTAGTTTAATGATTTGATCATAATTTTTTTATATTTTTTATATAAAAATTAAATAAATAATTCATAGCAAAGCAAAGTGTGGTCATAGGAGAGCATTTAAAAATACAAGTTAATTTGTGTTTTTAAAATATTTAAATTTATTTTTGTTAAAATTAATGTTTTTTAATGTTTGGATTTATTTTGATTTGTTGATATTAAAAATAATTTTAAAAAAATAAAAAATTATTATTTTAATATATTTTAAAATAAAAAATATTTAAAAATAAAGAGCAACCACTCTGCAAGTTTGGACCCTAAATCCAGTAAGATACTAGAAAAAGGGAAAAGAAAATTATAAAAAGAAACAAGATGATGGTGACCTGAAAACACCAAATCCCATGTACTGTCACACAAAAAGAAAGCTTACCAAACTGATCAGACAGAGCAAGAATCAAGATTAATAGTCACAAGCTAGCTGGGTAGGTAGGTACGTGATAGTGTCATAGACTCATATGCGTCCTCCTCCTCCTCGGCTGGCTTCCTTTCCCATCTGGCCCTGTTTGTCACTTCCGCCGTCGAGCTGTGCAGACAATATTCAACGTTTCACATGATAATCGAGTAAAGAGAAGAGAGCATCATGCATGTTTCCATATTTTGATACATCCAGTGGACCGGCAACTTTTTAGAGTGGCATAGGCAGTGTCCTGGCTTCCAGCAAGCATGGTGCTGTCACCGCTGTTGGTCGGGCTGCTACCCACTTTTTCTTTAAAAAAATAATGGAGATGTCTATGCATGGAGGTTTCTAGAATGGCTTCTCCTAATTATCTTTCCTTTCACCATAACGTGACCATCCCTCTCCTTCTTGTCTCGACTTCAACGTTTATTTCTGTGGTTGAATTATTTTTAAAATATTTTTTAATGATTTTGTGTTTTTTTTTAAGAAATAGTTTTTTTAGATGTTTTTCTTGATAGTTTTAATAATTCTGTTTACTTTTTTAATTCACTGCTTAATGGATTAAAATCAACATCAAATTGATATGATATGGTGAACATCACTACCCTGTAATTGGATTGGACTCGGTGGTGGAGGAGAAAATCAATCTAGAGAGCTGTTTTAAAGGGTTTTATGATAATTTAGTATAGAATTGCAGTGGTTTTGTTTTTTCTCTAATTATATAAAAAATTATTCATTTAATAATAGAAATTTTATGAATTGAAGATTTTTTTATTGATAAATGTGAT
>Ga0325403_1000647_pt1 | contig 25921 bp, 14 predicted proteins | sample PopdelMetagenome_19_FD_205665 | JGI IMG/M metagenome (GOLD analysis project Ga0325403, IMG submission 205665) | Populus deltoides microbial communities from Bellville, Georgia, United States - Xylem-PdKOR-R4 | ecosystem: Host-associated > Plants > Phyllosphere > Stem > Wood/Secondary xylem... | reverse complement strand
ATCTTGTATGTTCAAGGAAATCTCCTCTAGCCATTAGGTATTTTGACACTAGATTTGCTTTGATTCTTAAGATAATGATAAACATAAAAAGGTCTAAAATTAAAGAATTTATTGTAATTACATCAAGCAAGTTTTATTTATTTATTGTTTCGAAGCACATATTTTATGCTCTGAAAAGAAAAGGTAATTAATTTATATTTTTTTAGGATTTATTCACATCACCACAATAACACCAAATTCATTTTAATTTTAATTGTTTACTAATGATTTATGTCCCTTTAGAATGTAAAATTGTTTTTCAGGGAAAGAAGGTGTAAGTGGATATTTAAAAATATAGTTGTAGTTGTTTTTTAAAATATTTTTTATTTGAAAAAATATTAAATAATTTTTTTTATTTTTAAAAAATTATTGTTAACATCATCCCATCAAATTGATATAAAAATATCAAAAAATATTAATTTAAAACAAATAAAAATAAAAAAATTAAATTTTTTAAAAATATTTTTAAAAAATAAAAACAAATATTTCATAAATAATATGAGTAAATAATGAGAGGGTATTTTGGACATGAGAAATCATAACCTTAATGATTGGGTGGGCCACGGGAGGATTTTATATTGTAGCCCGATGTGGTTGGGTTTGGTTATCAAATATTTCCTTCATGGGATTTGATAAAAATAAAGAAAAAAATCGAGGGGAAGGATTTGTTGAAACTATTAATATACATCGGGCTTAGAATTTGACTATATATTTTAATACAGAGCTCAGTGAAATGATTTGAACAGGCATAGGCATAGGCATAGGAGAGGAGCAACGGTTTAGTAGTTATACAGTTTTTTTTTTTTAATCATAGAATAATAATAATTTTTTAAAAAAATAAAATGAAATAAAAAGCACAACAAGTGCAATGAAAAACACTTCCATGTCTGTTAGAATTGCTTTTTTATTTGGAGGTCTTCATTTCTGTCTTTCATAAGGTTTTGATCAAGCTTCTATTGATGAAAAGATGTTATAAAACTTGATCACGTGATTTTTTTAAAATTAGTTTGATGAAATTAAATATATTTTCAACTAAATAACTCATATGATAAAAAATATAATATATATATATATATATATATATATTAAAACAAAGATTATATGCAACAAAAAAGTTTTAACTAGACTATTCTTTTATTATAAAAGTATTTCATTCTAAAATAAATTAATTTAATCACATGGAATTTACAAATGCATTTTTATGTCATTAACATAACCTATTTCACGTGGGAAAGACTATACAATAAGCATGATTCACTGTGAATTATAATATTGAAATTATATTTTTACCCTTATAAAAAACCATTTGAATTGGCTAACAGAAATAGATTTTTATTTTTACATTGTTCATTTATCATTAAACAATTGTTGAGGAGCATCTCTTCTTTCATAAACTTTTTGTACAATTGATTTACTTTAATAATTTTAAAAATGAAATTCCACTTAACTATAGCTAGGAGCATTCTTGGTTTTTCACTTTTGTTAAGACCAGTGCAATGACTCTACCACCCTTGAAATGAAAATTCTCAAAGCATCTTTTAGGGCCAATTCATCATTTCCAAATTGTTTCTTAGCAACAACTATTTGGTCTTAAGGCTGATCTTGTCTTTTGATACAGAAAAAAAAAGGAATAGCACGCTTCAGCCACTCTTTTGCCTTCGAGTAGCGCGTGTGGCTAACTTTAGTAGTAAAAATATTTGTTCCGCTATGTTATTTGACGTGTCTCGACATTCTCTTCCTTTTTTAAGGCGGCTCGTGTGTAGTGATTATGTTTGGTTTAGTACCGGTTCGATTTCCCCCTTTTATTTCTCTCTCATCTGCCTCGGTTTGCGCACTGCATATGAAAAAATCACAATAGCCTTTAAACTTCTTCTCCCTTTAGATTTAGTCCTTGTTTTATTTCAAAAATCATTTCAAATTGAAAAGTTTTTTCAATTTCATCATCCTTTAGTTTTTCAATTTAGCCCAAATTTAGGATTTCATAGATTGCGATTTTTAAAGATTAACCCTGTTTTAGAGGATTTTTCTCGGGTTTGCTTGGCTTTTCATGTTATTGAATTGGGGTTGTTTTTTTATATATATATATATAGATTAACCAAACTTTTTAAACTTAATGGACTCAATGATCCAGATCTCGAATTTCTTTTATTTATTTGGAAATCCTAGCGTCGCGTTAACTTTTTTTTCTTTTTAGTTTGAAAAATTTATCCCACCCCAAGGCATTGCACCAACCACTGATATAGGTTTACATAAGTAATTTTTAAAAAAAAAATTTCACCTTTTGCCTTTAATATCTGGTTCATTGTAGTTGGGCTTCTTATTTTGTTTCACCGTTGGTTTTATGGTTTTATTACTATCTCATATCCAAATTACAAGTTTCATGGATAACTATAGTTGATTCAAGTCAATCTAGGGTGTCGATGTCTCATTACCTTTTAAAAAAATATAATGTGTTACCATTTAAGTATTTAAAAAGTGTTTCGACCAGCACAAATCAAATTTTTAGCTTTCTAATAGTTTTATGTTTTTTATAGGTTGATAAAAAAAATTCAATTTATGACGTAGCTTCTGAAAAAAAAAACTAGTGAAAAACTAACAATGAAGCTTATTTGGAAAAAAAAAAAGTAAATTTCTTTACTGAGCCTTAATGTATTACAATAAATTTATTTATTTTTTAATTTTAATAAATTTTTTTTAATTTATTTATTACAATAATAAATTTATTTACAGTAAATTCTCTCAATTAAAGAATGGAGCTTTATCTTATTTTATTCTTCTTTTTTGTTATTATGTAATGTGTTTAATTAAATTAAATTTCATGTAATATATAAATGGAGTTTTCACAAATGTGATGATGTTTCAAAATCTAATATGCTTAGGTGTAATGACCTGGCTTTTTCAAAGCCAAAATCGGGGTGAATTTTTTTTTGGTAAGTTGTTAGGTTCTTGATACTTTTTACAATATCATTCTGCAAATTATAAATACATTCCATTCACTAGCAAGGCATAAATCACATTAGATAATGTAAATCAACATCTCATGCAAAAGTATTTGTACGCATTCTCGCAACATCATATTTACATGCTTACAAATTTACAATTATTATATATACATATTCATAAGTTCGTGTTTCTATTTTAATACTACTAACATTATGAGTTTAAATAAAAGTATTAAACGACAACGGATATACATTAAATACATTTGTTCATGCAAAATGCATAACATCATAACATGCAAATACAAGGTTCTTTGCAAAAGATGTAGGTCCGCGTAGTGGGTTTGCTACGCACCTAGTTGTTGTTATGTACCTGCTATAATACAAACATTTACAAGAATTACAAACAATTAATAATAAGAAAATAATTAATTAAGAGAAAAAATTGTCATTACTTTTCATTTATAGTGTAACAGTCATAGTTCTTTCATATGTTTTTGTACATACACAACACTGTAATCAAGAACGTATTATTTTTTGAAACTAACTATAACTTTCAAATCCAGCCATCCACTTCAGACGTAAGTAGTCAAAGTCATTCATCAATTCAACATGCCCATCCACTTAAGATGCCATTAGCCGAAACTAATCATCAAACACAATTCGACCATCCACTTAGGACACCATTAGCCGAGGCTAATCATCAAACACAACTCGGTCATCCACTCAGGATGCTATTAGCCGAAGCTAATCATCAATTTAACCCGGCCATCCACGTAGGATGTCATTTGCCAAAGCTAATCATCAAACACAACTTGGTCATCCACTTAAGACGCCGTTAGCCAAAGCTAATAATCAATTCAACCCATCCATCCACCTAGGACGCCATTAGCCGAAGCTAATTATCAATTCAACCCGAACATCCATTTAGGACGCTATTAGCCGAAGCTAATCATCAAACACAATCCGACTATTCACTTAGGACGCCATTAGTCGAAGCTAATCATCAACTTAATCAAGTATATCGTAAGCAGTTTAACATTTACCATAATACACTAGTAAATCAAACACAATCCGACTATTCACTTAGGACGCCATTAGTCGAAGCTAATCATCAACTTAATCAAGTATATCGTAAGCAGTTTAACATTTACCATAATACACTAGTAATCTTTCATATTGAGACTAATTATGAGAGTTAAAATTATGCAAGGAGAAGGTGGAAGTCACTTACTTGTTCCTCTCGTGGGGTGTCCTTATCCGGTTAAAGGTCTGATCTTAGTCGCACCACCTAACATATCAATGGTCACAAATCAACACTTTTGCATTCGTTAATCACATAACTCGTCATCATATTTTTCAAGAATACACATGTCCACATTCTAGTGTTCCACATCTTACACAATCATACAATGAAATCCTTACAAACATTTAAGTCAACTCTGGTATGAAAGTTTGTCGCAGAAAAATCATTAGTGAAAGCTGGTTTGCTGCTAACGCAGAATTCGACAGCGAAAACTATTCGCTGATGACACAAAATTCGTCAGTGAAAACTGATTTGTTGGTGGCACAGTGACACAGAATTCGTCAATGAAAATTGACATAGAATTCGACAGCGAAAACTGATTCACTAGTGACACAGAATTTGGCGGCGCAATTCAATCCTACGACTAATGCATGAAATCGTCAGCGCACTTAGTCTATTATTGGACTTGAAAATCGTTGACGAAAACTGAGTCATTGCCGACCCAGTGATCATCAGCGCGATCCAGTTATGCGGTTGACGCTGAATTTATCAGCGCACATATCCTACTATTGATGTCATTGTCAACCCAGGAATTGTCAACACGGTCCAGTTCTGCAATTGACGCTAAATTCATAAACGCACATATCTTACTGTTGATACCAAAATCATTGATGAAAATCGAGTTGTTGCTAACTCAAAAATCATTAGTGTGATTCAATTCTACGGTTGACGCTGAATTCGTTAGCGCACACATCCTATTGTTGACTTAGAAATCGTTGATGAAAACTGAGTCGCTGCTGACTCAGAAATTATCAGCGTGATTCTATTCTATTCAAGGTTGTTAAAAACATGTTTTTGACGCGACACAAAAAATAAAAAATAAACTCGGATTGTAAAATCATAAAATCATAAGGAAATGTTTTTTCATACATAGTTCAAGCACCTTAAAATACATGATTCAAATAAAAATTCATACATAGCTCAACCATCTTAAAATACATGGTCCAAATAAAAATTCATACATAATTTAAGTAACTTTTCATTAACTAACAATTAACAAACTTAAAACAAACAATCTGCTGGTATGTCATGCAGACTAAAATTAGTTACATTGTCTTCATCTTCCTCACTATTCTTAAGACATTCATCAATATTATTATCATCATTTTTTGTTAAAAAAAAGTACAATAATACATGTGTTATACATAACAATTCCTATAATCCAGAAGCATGGATAAAGAACTTGCAAAGCTAAAGCAATAAGATGATAAGATTATATAATAGATAGGAATATGGCAACAGAAGCATGCATCCATACTACTTCTTTGGGGACATGAAGTAGAGATCACAACAGCATGGCAACATTAAAAAAATCTTACACTAGTAGATATGAATATGACAAGGGCATTTTGATTTTAAAAGTTAGAATCTAGTGTCTTGCTTGGTGTGTTAAGCAAATATAGCATCAAGACAAGGAAAAGCAATTAGCTAAGAGCAATTCTGAAATATAATGTAGAGGAGCACCAAAGGCTATCAAATACAAATAAAGAGTTGCAACATCAGAGTTCATCACAACAATGATTTCCTTTTGATAACTTTAATCCAGGTGTTCATTAATTGACTTGTCGCACCTTTGCGGCGAAGCGTGGCGTCACGTCGACTCTCGATTGATTTCAATTTTTTTTTGTTTTTTGTGAATAAGGGAGTCACCACCTAGTATTATGGTCACTAGGAACCCTGACTGATCTTTTAGAGACTCTAAGGCAAGGGACTGGTTGCGTAAAGAGAAGGTATTAGCACCCCTAGTACGCCCTACCTAAGGTAAGCTGCTTGGTGTTTGGTTTGCCTTATAATTGCTATGGTGTTGGTGCTCTCTTAATTAGTTTTTCTATGATAGGTTTGCTATGATGAATGGATTTGGGTTCAAAGTCTAAAAGCAAGAACCCTTGGCTAATATTGATCATACCTTTAGATATGTCTACAAAGTGCCAAGAAGAACCAATACAAATCTTTTGAAATCTGTGTTTGATTCAAATTAAATTTATTAAGTTAGAAATCTAAGGAGATTCCATGTGCTTTAAAAGCTCATTTTTCCCTTAGTATTTTATACTCTCACGGCTCGTAAACCGTGGAGTCAAAAATTAAAATGTCCTCAATTATAATCAAGGTTTTTTTTAAGGATGTGTGATGACTTGTTATTCCTAGAAAATTATTTTGGATATTTACCACTTAGAGTTTCTTTATCCAAATATTAATAGTGAATAATAACAAGTAATTCCCAATAATATTTTGGATATTCATCCCTTTGGGATTTCTTTATCCAAACATTAATGGTGAATAATATATAAATTCCCCCTAAAATAAGATTTTTGTATTTTTTTTTTAGAATATTGGCCAATATCCTTTGGAGTTTTACAAACATGTTGTAAAATCTAGAAATGCAAGAAAATAATTTTGTTGTGTTTAAGAAATCCATACAAAAACACATTTTTAAAACTTTCAATATTTTTTTTAATATAAAAAGAACATTCAAAACATGTTAGAGTATTGGTCGTATGCAACACACAAAAAAACATTTTTTTTATATTTTTCTGTAAAAAAACACAAACATCACAGTTAATCACAATTAAAGTCAACAAACCACATATTAATCAAATCTTAAGGCTTTAATAAATCAGTTATTAAATTCCAAAAAATATATAGAAACATGTTCTTACATTTTCATAGGAAATACAATATGATTTTATTTGTCCCTAAAATACTTGATCATATGCAAATTAAAACATTAATTTTTTGTCTTTTTGATTTTATAATTCAATAACATGCATAAAAAATACAAACACACACACATCCCTTTTTTACTATGTTTTTATCATTCACCCACATTTACATGTTACAAAATATTAAAAGTTCAAAATAAATCAAATAGTAATCTAAATATACATAGCAATGTCTGAAAATTACAAAAAAAAAAAACATAAATAAATCATCGGGAACAGTACTGGAACAGTGGCGGCACGTTTTCTCCACGCGCCACCGCCACTGGCGGAGCGTGGGTTTACGAGCCGTCTCGAGAGCAACCCGAGAAACAGGGGGTCTGTAACAGCTTCTTCCACTCTTCATTTTCCTGCCGGCGGTGAGGACCACCGTCACCTGCAAAAGAAGAAAAACACACAAGCCAATCGATTTTAATTCTTCTTTAGATCTGTTTCACTTCTGTTTTCTCTCGGTTTGTCGTTTTCTCCTTCTTCTTCAAGTGGTAAGTTTATTGTTGGTCTTCTCCTTCTTCAGATTTAGCAGCTGTCGTCCGTGGTCGCTAAAGACGTGGTGGACATGGGCGTGGCTGTCCAGTTAGGGGGAAGGAGAAATGGCGTCTGCGGCTGAAGAGGGAGACTGTAAGTGTGTTGCCGGTGGAAGAGGGAAGATTGGTTGGCTATGGGCTGAAAGGCGGTGCTCTCGATGGCTGAGAGAAGAGAAGCTGAGAAGGAGGAGGCTTGGTGCGTGGCTGGCCGAGTTAGGGGCTCTATTTTTGGGAGGCCTTAGCCAACAGAGAGAGATTCTGGTGATAGGGTGCAGCTGAGGATGAAAGGAGTGTGGTGATTGGCTGGTGTCTTCTGGAGATGGGGAGGAATGGACTGGCTGTGGGGCTGTTGGGTGGAGGAACTAGGTGTGTGTGAGTTTGGGAGGAGAAGAAGATCGGGAAAAAGCTGGGGGGACTTTAGCGGCTGGTTTTTGGGGAGAGTCGGCGAAGAAGGGAGAGATAGCTTTAGATTTAGGTCTTTGTTTTGTTACCCTAATTTTCTCTTTTTAAAAAATTGCTCTTCTTTGTCAATTTTTCTCTCCCCAATGCATATGGTTGTAGGTTCAATTATATAGAAAATCCCTACACGTACTATTTAAGAAAATATTGCAATAATTATTGCAGAGATTATCTTCTATAACCAGCACCAACAAATCCTATATATATATGGTATTTTATATTGCAGTAATTATTTTCCATAACCAGCACGAATCAAATCATATATCTATAGTATTTTATATTGCAATAATTATATATGATTCAGTAATTATCTCCTTGACATATTGCTTCCTTAATATTAGCCCTGATGCTCTATGTTATCGCCACATGTAAACCCTTATTATTTTATTTTTATTTTTATTTTTTATTTTTAAAAATTTATCAAAACATGAGTCAAAAATTGGGTAGCAACAGACTACAAGATATATGAAAAGCCAAAGAAACAACAGCCACTTTAAAAATAAGTTCAGGTTAGAAAACATAATAAAATTTGATTAAGCAAAATATAGAAATAGAAATGGAGGATAAAAGAATCTTTTGAATTGGAAAAATAAAATTCTAATATAAAAGTGTTATCCCATCCTTTTGAATATCATTCAAAGATATCCCTAGAAAATCTCCAATGCAAACCATAGGTTTTGGATCTTAAACCTAGCAAACTCTACAACATCCAAGGAAGTTTTGTAGGCATCAACAGGGCATCATACACAGATTGAATCTTTATGTCATTGAAAAGTAAATGGGCAAAATTTCCAAGTTGCTTAACCACATGCCTCATAAAGGTTTAGAATAAACTTACTATTTGAACGTTTCATGTTCCTACAAAACTTACTGCCACATCGACATGGGACTACCTTCACAGGTTGACCAGTATCATCAAAATCAATACCATAATCCTGCAACCACATCAACCATCAATTCTTAAGACTACAGAAGGATTGCACATGTGATATAAATTTTAAAATTAAAGAGCAAGGGGCAAGTAATTTCATGATTGAGGTTTCAAAACTTGGTACATTGATATACATTTCAAAAAAATTCATCACATAAGGTATTAAAAGCAATACATAATAAGTCTGTGTAGATACTTCTTAAAAAGAAAATGGTGCAAACATGAAAAACACAAACAATGAGAACATCTCAGCCAAAACAAAAGGAATTAATTTGAATAAAACTACCTCCACCCTTTTTCTCATCACCAAGTTGAGAGCAAAGTTCTGCAACAAGCTTTTCATCTGTGTTGTTGCATGCATAAACATTGATGGGAATCAATCATATATCAAGTAACAGATGGCAAAAGAAAAATTAATTACTTATATTTGAAACCCTAAAATATAAGATACCAATAGATCCCAAGAACAAAAACAAATAACAGGTGTTGCGTAAAAGAATCAAAATGGTCTGGCACTTTTTGGTATTATGGGCATGAATCGCATGATTTAGAAATATACTCGTAAAGGGAAGAAAAACTTCTCACCGGAAACTAAGGAAAAGTAACAAAATTGGTATAGTAGGCATGAATCACATGACTCCCCGACTCCCCCCTTAATTAGCATCTCAACTAAGAAAACTAATTCAGAAGCTCCATATACCAAAAAAAAAAAAAAAACCTTAAGGTTGCAGATCACTTACCAGTAGGTACATTGTACAAAAGTGGAATCTAGAAATTAGAAAATGGTAAGTTACGGAGAGATAGAAATTGGAGAGATGGAACACTGGATCTTGATGGTAAGTTACTTAAATGTTGCAGAGATGGTTTGTTTTGAATTTGGAAATTGGAAGTTTGGATTTTGGAACACTAGAACTAGAAAGACTTTGAGAAAGAGAGGCGGCTGGCGCTAGGAAGCTAGATTTTTTACTTTTTGGTGCAGTTACTGCAGTGCAGTAAGCAGTATATATCTTCCTTTTAAACACGTAAAACAAGGTGCAAAATCATGATTTTACATGATTTCAACCGATTTCAGTGTTTTCATACGATTTTACACTATTTTATGGCTTTTCGAGTTTCCAAGCTGATTTAACACAATAATATATATTGACTCGTAAAATCATACGTTTTACGAGTCAACTCGTGATTTTAACAACCTTGGTTCTATGGTTGACGCTGAATTCATTAGCGCGCACATCCTACTGCTGACTCAGAAATCATCAACGAAACTGCTTCCATAACTGGTGTATGAATTCCTCAGCACACAAAATCATGCTTTCTATGTTTTCAATTCCATCATGCTAAATTCATCAACACAAACTAATAATCAATGCACATCACACAAGGATATCATTTCCATCCTATGTCTTGACCCTCTAAGGATCATGCAAGGTTCCTCCATTATTTTCCTCAATTCTTATGGTTAGCATTGTTGCCCATTTCCTTTAATTACACACGCAAATCATCATGTTCCTCATTAGCATAATCACAATAAGAATCCACAATTACACATTCATTCTCATGATTCACTATCATACATGTTCATTCATCAAATACAAAACCAAAGCATTAATCATAATGAATTTCTCATTTAAGCTCTAGCATGTATCTAAGGGTCACAAACACATAATTTTGCACTTGACATCAAACCAACACATTTTCATACAAGTTCTTCAACCACATATGTAGAATTCATGTCATTAACATATGTAAAATTTCTGTTTTGGTTTCACATGATCAAACAAATCTAACAAGGTCATCATCTTTGCATTTTATTCCTTTAATTCATATTTTGTCCAACCCTTACTATGGTCGACCATCTTTCCAAGTTTATGTGTTCAAGTTCATTCATTTTTTTTCTTGTTATTTCAGGAGTTGTGTCCTCCATTTACCCCCTCATTCAATTTAATCTTCCCCTCTAACCTCTTAAGTTATAATGTAAGAACCCTAACTATTCTCTTGGGGTTTTTTTCCCTTTTTTCCGTCCAGAAGTTTCAAGTAATTAAGGAGGTGATGTTCTTCCCTTACTTCATGATTTTAGGCAGTCCTAAGGTAAGGTTCAGTGGTTTGTTCTTCTCCTTTTATTTGGTTTCTTCCTTTCCTCTCCTGCTGTTCAGTCGGCCCTTCAGGCTTATCTTTCTTCCATGTTTTTAGTTTTCGCTCCTTCACCTAACTCACTTCTCACTCAACTCTCAAGAAAAATAGCATACAGACTGGTTGGGTTCAGTTTTTCTCCTTGCCTTGAGAAGGAGTGGTTGTGCTGCAACAATGACTGCTACCGGTTCTGAAAGGAGGTCTAGGCTCCTTCTTCCTTCATGTTTCGGTCACTTATCTTTCCCTCAACATTGAAAGAAGATGGGCATGTAGTTGGTTAGTTCTAGTTTTCTCTTTGGGAGAGAGATGGATAATTCCAGTAGATTACAACTGGACTTTAGGGAAAGGAAGGGTCACATTCTCTCTCTCCCCTGCATTTATACCCCCTTTTAAATGAGAGGGGGTGTTTGGGTGTTGGTTATATTTGGTTCCTATCCCTTTATTGAGTTATCTTAGAGCTGGTTATATCCTTTATAATCCTCTCCCTAGGATAGGTCGGTTCCCCCCACTATTTTCCTTAAAACAAACCGATTTAACACTAACTTTTGTTTGGTTTTACATTCTCCCCCCTTAATATAAATTTCATCCTTGAAATTTAAAGAGGTTTCGCATTCCATACTTGGTTGTTCAAATAATTCGGGCTAGTTGTTCTTCATTTCGGACTCCCTCTCTTAGGTTTCTTCTTCTATTTGAGCGCTTCGCTATAAAATTCTGACGATGGGAATACTCTCATTTCGTAGTTCTTTCACTCCCCGATCTAGAATTTTATAGGCCTTACCTTGAGAGTTAAGTCTTCGTTAACTTCTACCGGAACTTATGGTAGAACTTGGGTGGGATCCATATCGGCCTTTCATAACAAAGAGACATGAAACACATCATGGACCTTAGCTAACTACGGGGGCAAGTCTACTTTGTAGGCTACTAGCCTAATTCGCTGCAAGATTTTGAAAGGTCCAATGAAGCGAGGAGCTAGCTTCCCTTTCAATCCAAACCGTAACACGTTCTTCCACGGGGCTGCCTTCGGGAGTACTTAGTCCCTCACACTGAACTAGAAGGGTCTCCTCCTCACATCCGCATATTTCTTCTATTTTTCTGCACATCTTATATTATATCTTTGATGGTTTTCATTTTTTCATGGTGACCTGAACCAATTCCGCACCATAGAACTTTTTGTCCCTGATTTCTTCCTAATATAAAGGAGTCCTGCATCTCCTACCATACAAGGCTTCGTACAGGGTCATCCCTATTGTGGTTTGGTGAATATTATTGTCTATGAACTCCACCAATGCTATGTGCTCTTCTCAGTTTCCTTCGAACTTTAGGACACGTGCCTTTAATAGGTCTTCCAAGACTTGAATGACTCTTTCTAACTGACCATTGGTCTGGGGGTGAAACGTAGTGCTCATATCCAATCTTGTCCCTAAGGCATGTTGTATGTTTGGCCAAAGTAAGAAGGTGAACCTAGAATATCAATCCAAGACAATGGATACTGAAATCTCTTGGAGTCGCACCACCTTGTTTATGTAAATCTTGGCAAGCTTGTCTATTGAATTGGTCATCTTTATGACCAGGAATAGTGCGGATTTCATCAAGCGGTCTACTATGACCCATATTGCATCATTCCTTTTTCTTTTTTTGGGAAATCCCGACATATGATCCATGGTGATCATCTCCCACTTCCATTCAGGAATTTGTAATGGTTGTAATGGTCTTGCTAATCTTTGGTGTTTAATTTTGACTTGTTGACATACTCCGTACTTTGATACATAATCGGCTATTTCTCTTTTCATATTCGGTCACCAATAGAGATGTTTCAGGTCCTAATACATCTTAGTGCTGCCAGGATGTATAGAGAATTTGGACTTGTGTGCTTCTCATAGGATCATTTTTTTAACCATCATATTATCAAGCACGTTCAAACATTGTCCCATCATCAATGATCCATCATCCGCTACTCGAAACGGAGTTTCCATCCCAGCCTCTATTTTCTTCCTAATCTTGGACCCCTCAATGTCACTGAATTGGACTCGTAGTATTTGTTCCCGAAACGTTGGTCGCACTATTAGTTGAGTTAATAATCCACCTCCTGAATTAATACCTAATTTTACATCCATCTCTTTCAACTTCGCTAACTATCGTTCCTTCCACAATATTGGCTTACTTAAGATGGTTTTATTCTAGCGACTGAAAGCACCCACCACTACATTTACCTTTCTAAGGTGGTATTCTATGGTGCAATAAAAGTCCCTAATAAGTTTTATCCACCTTTTTTGTCACATATTCAACTCCTTTTATGACATTAAATACTTCAAACTTTTATGATCGGTAAAGATTTGGGTTCGAGACCCATACAAATAGTGTCTCCATATCCTTAAGGTGAATACCATAACGGTTAACTCTAGGTCGTGCACCGGCTAATACAACTCATGAGTCTTGTTGTAACCCCTTTTTGGGTCCCTGCATAAAAAAGGATAAAATACAAAAAAAATCAAAAAATTATATTCGAAACAAAAACAAAAAAATAATAAGTAGTTAGAACAGGATATCAAAGCGCCTAGAAAATGGTTAAAAATTCATTGAGGAGGTTCAAAAATACAAATATTAAAATTTGACAGTATATATTTGACTAATGAGAGCCCTGTTGAAAATTAAAATTCAATTTGAGGAGAAAAGTCCACAATCAGATGTTATGGACTCAATTGAATTTTATTGAAGGTTTAATTGAATTCATAAAGGGTTTGATTGTAAGAAAAATTAATTTTAAGTCAATTTAGGCTTTAATTGAAAGAAATTAAAGTTTTAGGGTCAAATTATAATTTTTGAGAGTTGATTTGGTCAAATCAGGGGCTTAATTGCATAAATATTGAAGTTTGATGGCCAATTAGGGACTTGATTGAAGAAATCCAAAATCAAGGACCAAACAAAAAAAAGCATGCAAATAGAGGGATTGATTTGAAAAATTAATGTTTTGGTGCCTTTTCTCTTTTAAATGAAACGGGGCGTTTTGTCCAAGATGGCACTGTTTCATCCACTATTCAGAAAAAAAAAAAAAAAGCCAAAACAATGTCGTTTTGAACGACACTGTGGGTCTTCTTCTTCCCCTAGACGAACGAGGCAGGGGAAGAAGAAGCATTTGTTCCCTTGCTTTTCTCCTCTCCCTCTCTTTCCTAAAACCCGAAAACAAAACTGACAAAACCCCCCTACTTGCCTAAACTCTGACTCGAGGCCTACCACGAGATGAAAAAACAAAGGGGACAAGCCCCTCGGTTGGCCCTGAGGTGGCTACCCAGTGGCCGTCCCGATTGGGAAAGAACAGAGAGAGAATCAAATTGAGAGAAGAGGGGAGATTATAGAAAAATATTACAGTAAAGACTTGAAACAGAAGAGAAATAAAAGGGAAGAAAAACAAGGGAGAATAAAGGAAGAGAAGGGAAGAAGAAAGAAAGAAAAGGAACAAGGGACCGAGAAGACAAACGAAGAAACAAAGAAAAACTATTTTTGGTTCTTCTTGTGGTGCATGGCCTTGCATGGCTTACTGAGGTGGGGGCTTACTCCCTGGGCAGGTTCTTCTTGTAAAATTATTCTTTGTTCTCAGGATGCCTCTATGTCCTGTCCTATACTTTGTGTTAGGTTAGGAACTCTATCTAGGTTCCTCTCATAACCATTGTATGCTTGTTTGGTATTTGTTAATTTGTTGTATAGGTCTCAAAGAGAGCCTGTTCCCCTTTTTGATATTCCTGTATCTGAACTTGCTGGTACATCAGCAATGTATATATTTTTTCGATCCTTTATACACTTACATTTTTATCAAAAAAAACAAAGAAAGAAGGAGAAGGAGAAAACAGAGGCAGAAAGGAAAGAAATGAAAAACAGAAATACAGAGAAACAGAAGGGAGAAAAAGAAGAAGAATTTCCACCTGGAGTCATCTTCAAGTCGCCATCATCTGCAGCCGACAGCGCCACCGCGAATCATCGCTCGTCAGCTGGCCCTCTCCCTTTCTCCTCCTCCTCCTCCAGCCATGTGACCTCTACTGTTATACAAAATGAATAGTGGATTCACTCCCCACTATTTGCTTTCCATTTTCTAGGTCGGACAACACTAGCCCAACCTAAAATGACTGAGCTAGGTCCAGCCAAATCCAAAACAAATTTCAAATTTTTTTCAAAAATTTATGATTTTTCCGCGTATTTTTCTACTAAATTTTGCTTAATATTGGTCCGTATTTTCATACCGTAAAGATACAAATCCGGTATTAAAATACTCGGTTTTCATCAAAAAAAATTGTTTCATGCATATGGCCAAGTCATGAGAAAGCTAAAATAAAAATTATATTTTATTTTCATACAACAAAAGAAAACTTCAAAAAATATATTTTAGCATGCATTTTGGCTTTAATAACCAGTTTATTAAAGTCACGAGAACTTGGCTAATATTTCAAAAAATCCAAAAAATATATTTTGTTTTGTTTTAGTATCAGGGATTACAAATTTTATGTAAAACATATTATTGATATTAAAAAGGTAGTTCTTTTGTTTATGTTAGAATGGTTAGGTTTTACCCGATAAGATAAAGATCTCCTTACCGAAAAGGACTTTTCTTAAACCTTAGATAGACAAACAATTAAAAATACAATAAAATTGTAGCATATATCAGACAATAAAACAATGCAGCTTACTTTAGGTAGGGCGTATTTGGGGTGCTAATACCTTCTCTTTAGGCAACCAGTCCCCGTACTTAATTTCTAAGACTGGTTAGGGTTCCTAGTGACCAAAATACTAGGTGGCGACTCCCATTCCATTTTTCCATTGATAAAAGATAAGAATTCCTTGTCTCCTCACATTTGCCAGATAGACACTATACGAGAGAGTGGATGATCATCGTGACGCCGTACACGTGTGACAGAATGACGACTCCATTAGGGACCTTATGGACTAAGCTTTGTTTTTGTCTGATAATTGTGTTTTGTTTGGTTTGCGTGTTTTCTGTTAATATACTTATTTTATTTATTTTCTTACACGTTTTAATTTATGTACATATTTATTCATGCATTATATAAAACTGTCTCATGCATCACACACTTTAATTTTAGGAAGCATACACAAGCTTCTAAATTAGGTGGGGGATTAGTGATCTGCCCTATGACTATTGGTCAGGGTTCAGATGCGTGAAACAAACTCATATCTGAGTGTCTGCTTGGTAATGGTGGGTATACGTGCCTTAACTGTTTCTCGCAACGCCCTCATATTGTCTTTACGAAGACCGTCACTAGGCAGATATGAAACCCCTTTGAGACTAGATAATCAACTTGCCCTTTATCTCACATAATGAATAAAACATGCCCTCAGGTTGTATGTGCTCCCTTGATTTTGTATCAAAGCAAGTCCTTCTTGAAGCATCTTGAACTCAAGACTTGTGGTTGACACAACGGTCGTTACTTAGGAAATTTTCGCTGCAAAGTAGTGAACAGGAATCAAAATTCTTGTCTCATCATACAAGAGTTACGACCATGTGTCAACCCTTGAAAGGCAAGCTCATCATATAAAACATCCTCATACATTTAAACATACATATACGCAGTTTGAAATAAAGGTCCCCCAATTCTATTCTCTTCTCCAGAGTTAAAAGTTGCCAACATCTGACAGTGGCAAGAAAGATTCGCTCAAGCCTCCAATACAAAGACACAGTTTTGGTAATAAGATTCTCTGCTTCAAATGGACTCAGCTGGTGACTTATGCCGGGATGCCATCTATGAAGTGCTGACACGCTCATCAATGGAGATTGTGGGGAAATGTAGGCTTCTTTCTAAGGAATACAACAAGTTGACCTACGAATCCCTTTTCACAAGGCTACATAACCAAAAAACCAACATTGTCTCCTATTTTCTTATCACAAGCATGATCAGGAATGGATATCAAGTTTCCTTTGTTTCAACTAACGCTGTTAAGACCCCAATACGTAAATACCCCTTGATTTTCTTCCAGAGCACGTGGAGATTGTGTCATCAACAAATCAAGTTCTACTTTGTCGCACACATAATAAATCATGTTATTATGTGTGTATCCCTTCAATCCAACAATGGAAAAAGATCCCTAACCCAAAGACACGATATGATACTATAGAATCTGACCTAATGATTGAAAGGTCAATGCATTTACGATACAAGATTGTAAAGAGATCTCAAGTTAACCACATACGTATATTTTACCTTTGGTTAAAGGGAGTCGCCAAATGAGATTTTAGGTTGACCAAGCTGCACACATAATTATGTTTTATCCACCTTCTTTGTCGCATATTCAACTCGTTTTATGACATTAAATACTTCAAACTTTTATGATCGGTAAAGATTTGGGTTCGAGACCCATACAAATAGTGTCTCCATATCCTTAAGGCGAATACCACAGCAGCTAACTCTAGGTCGTGCACCGGCTAATTCACCTCATGAGTCTTGTTGTAACCCATTTTTGGGTCCTCACACAAAAAAGAAGAACATACAAAAACAATCAAAAAAATTATATTCGGAACAAAAACCAAAAAATAATAAGCAGTAAGAAGAGGATGTCAAAGCGCCCAGAAAATGCTTAAAAATTGGTTGAGGAGGTTAAAAAATACAATGATTGATAGTTGACAGTATATATTTGACTAATGAGAGCCCTATTGAAAAATAAAATTCAATTTGAGGAGAAAAGTCCAAAATAAGATGTTTATGGACTCAATTGAATTTTATTTAAGGTTTAATTGAATTTATGAAGGGTTTGATTGCAAGAAAAATTGATTTTAAGTCAATTTAGGCTTTAATTGAAAACAATTAAAGTTTTGGGTCAAATTATAATTTTTTAGAGTTGATTTGGTCAAATCAGGGGCTTATAATTACATAAATATTGAAGTTTGATGGCCAGTTAAGGACTTGATTGAAGAAATTCAAAACCAAGGACCAAACAAAAAAAGCACGCAAATAGAGGGATTGATTTGAAAAATTAATGTTTTGGCGCCTTTTCTATTTTAAATGAAACGACGCGTTTTGTCCAAGATAGCGTCGTTTCATCCATTGTTAAAGAAACAAAGAGCCAAAATAGTGTCGTTTTAAACGGCTCTATGGGTCTTATTTTTCTCCTGGACGCGCGAGGCAAGAGAAGAAGAAGCATTTGTTCCCCTGCTTTTCTCCTCTCCGTCTCTTTCCCAAAACCCGAAAACAAAACCAACAAAACCCCCCTTGCCTAAACTCTGACCCGTGGACTACCACGAGAAGAAGAAACAGAGGGGACAAGCCCCACAGGCAGCCCTGAGGTGGCTGCCTAGTGGCCGTCCCGACCACTCTACCCCTGTGCCATGACTGGACAGGGGTAGTAACCCTTTCTCCCCCCATTTTTCACCTATAAATACGGGGGAAGAGAGAGCAGAAGAGAAAGGGGGGAGAAAAAAAAACCAGAAAAGGAAAAAAAACAGGGGAAAGAACAAAGAGAGACTCACACTGAGAGAAGAGGGGAGATTATAGAAAAATATTACAGTGAAGACTTGAAACAGAAGAGAAACAAAAAGGAAGAAAAACAGGGGAGAACAGAGGAAGAGAAGGGAAGAAGAAAGAAAGAAAAAGAACAAGAGACCTAGAGGACGAATGAAGAAACAAAGAAAAACAAAGAAAGAATGAGAAGAGAAGGAGAGAAACAGAGGCAGAAAGGAAAGAAATGAAAAATAGAAATACAGAGAAATAGAAGAGAGGAGAAGAAGAAGAATCGCCACCTAGAGTCATCTCCAAGTCGCCACCGTCTGCAACCGCCAGCGCTACCGCGAACCACCACTCAGTCAGTTGCCCCTCTCCCTTTCTCCTCCTCCTCCTCTTCCTCCTCCTCCTTCTTCTTCTCCTTTGACCCCGCGACCTCTACTGTTCTGCGAAATGAACAGTGAAGAGTGAATTAATTCACTCTCCATTGTTCACGTTGCATGTGAACAGTGGATAGTCTCTCTACTATTCACGTTCTGTTTTTTGGGCTGGACAACGCCGGCCTAGCCCAAAATGACTAGGCCGGGTCCGGCTTTTTTCAAAAATTTATGATTTTCCTGCGTATTTTTCTACTGAATTTTGCTTAATATTGGTTTGTATTTTCATACCATAAAGATACAAATCCGGTATTAAAATACTCGGTTTTTGTCAAAACAAAAAAAATTATTTTTGTTTCATGCATACGACCAAATCTCTCAAAGCTAAAAAAAAAATTGTATTTTCATACAACAAAGAAAACTTTAAAAAATATGTTTTAGCATGCATTTTGGTTTTAATAACCAGTTTATTATAGTCACAATAATTTGGCCAATATTTTAAAAAATCTAAAAAAATGTATTTTGTTTTGTTTTAGTAACAAGGATTATAAATTTATACATAAAACGTATTCCCAATATTAAAAAGGTAGTTCTTTTGTTACGTTAGAACGATTAGGTTTTACCCAATAAGATAAGGATCTCCTTACCGAGGAGGACTTTTCTTAAACCTTAGACAGACCAACAATTAGAAATATGATAAAACTGTAACATATATTAGACAATAAAATAATACAGCTTACCATAGGTGGGGCGTATTTGGGGTGCTAATACATTTTCTTTACGCAACCAGTCCCCGTACCTAATCTCTGAGACCAGTTAAGGTTCCTAGTGACCAAAATACTAGGTAGTGACTCCTATTCTATTTTTCCACTGATAAAAGACAAGAATTCCTTGTCTCCCCACATTTGCCAGATAGACACTATACCAGAGAATGGACGATCATCGTGATGCTGCAACGTGCAACAAGTCTTTAAATGTCTCGACGCATAAGCTATTATCTTCCTATGTTTCATCAAGACGCACCCCAACCCTTTTCCAAGGCATCACTATACACTACAAAACCTTTAGTTCCTGAGGGAAATGTTAATATTGGAGTAGTGGTGAGCCTCCTCTTTAACTCTTGGAAGCTTTCTTCATATTCTTTCGACCACACTCACTTCTTATCTTTCCTAGTTAACTATGTCAACGAGGTTTCAATCACGGAGAACCCCTAAATGAATCTCCGGTACTACCCTGCAAGTCCTAGGAAACTACATATTTTGGTCACCAAGATCGGTCTTTTCCATTTCAAGACCGCTTTGACTTTATGAGGGTCTACGAAGACACTTTCGGTCAAAATGACATGCCCTAGAAATATCACCCTTTCTAGCCAAAATTCACATTTAGTTAACTTCACATACAGCTGGTGATTTCTTATGGTCTGCAAGGCTTACCTCAAGTGTCCTTCATGTTCTTCAAAGGAGTTTGAGTAATCTAGTATGTCATCAATAAATACTGCCACAAACTTGTCAAGGTATGGCTGGAAGACCCGATTCATCAAATCCATAAAGAGGGCTGGAGCATTCGTCAACCCGAACAGTAGCATCAAGAACTCGTAGTGCCCATTACGAGTCCTGAATGCGATCTTCAGTACATCCGCCACTTTAATCTTCACCTGATAGTACCCTGACCGCAAATCTATTTTTAAAAATACTCTTGCTCCCTTCAGTTGATCAAATAAATTATCTATCTGCGGTAGCGGGCACTTATTTTTCATAGTTATGTTGTTCAACTAACAGTAGTCAATACAAAGTTTATGGGTTCCATCCTTCTTTCTTACAAATAGAATCAGTGCCCCCAAAGGTGAATTGTCGGGTTGTATAAACCCTTTGTCTAGCAACTCTTGTAGTTGGGATTTAGCTCGTTCAATTCTGTTGTTGTCATCCGGTACGGTTGTTGAGCTATTGGTGACACTTTTGGAAAGATATCTATAGACACTTCTACCACTTGCTCTAGGGGTAGTCCCGGCAGTTCTTTGGGAAACACATTTGGGAATTCCTTCACCACAAGAATATCTTTCAGTCGCAAACCCTCACCATCCGAGTTTAAAATGTATGTGAGGTATCCAATGCATCATTTTCTTAGAAGTTTCTTAGCTGTTACAACTAATATTAAGGTGATTAGGTTAGGAATCTTCTCTCCCTCGAAAACCATACTCCTACCCTCAAGTGTTTTGATTGTAACAATTTTAACATAACAATATATCAGGACCTTGTACTTACTCAGCCAATACATGCCTAGAATTATGTCCAAATCATGTGATTCCAAGGGTATCAGGTTTACTTTTGTTTCATACCTCGCTAGACTAACCCTCACTCCCATATACATACTATTTGTTTCTACCATGTTCCCCATCGGAGTTCCAATTACAAACCCCTTTTTTATTACTTCTACTCCCTTCCCTAATTTGGTGACAGTTCTCTTAGCAATAAATGAGTGGGTGACACCCGGATCAAACAACACATGTATATTAAAGTTATTTATCAGTAGCGTACTTGCCACCACATTCGATGCAGCTTTGACCTCTTCCTATATCAGGTGAAAGACCCTTCCTAGGGTCCGGTCATTTTATTCCCTTGGCCTTTCTCGAATGGAGTTTGCCCTTAATTGAAAAGATCTCACCAGCCTATTCACGATGACTGACTATTGATGGCTCTAACTCGGTTGCATATAGCTCTGAACTTGCCCAGTATTCCTACTAGGGCACTTCTTATAATGACCTCTTTCGCCACAATAATGACACCCTTACCCCAGAAGTTTCTCCATCTATGACCTTCCCCTCTACATACAAAATATTGTCTTCGTGAAATTGAGCAATCTTCAGGGTGTCTTTGTTCACACTTCACACAGTAAGGGTAGGTAACATTTTTGCTGTCACCGGTCCCTACCAAAGAGTTTTCCTTTGAATGTGATTGCCCCCCCTCATTATTCTTCCACTTGATTGTTGGTGGAGCAACATCATTAATGCCTTTTTGTTCATGTATTGCTCGAACACTCCACTCTTTCCTTTCTTCAAAAGGGGTGGTCTACTGCTAGGATACTCCCCATCTCTCTTTTTACTTGTACCTTGATGCCCCTACTGACCCTCTCCAATACAGGCTTCCAAATCCTGTGCAGCCTCAATTAACTCCCTCACGGATTTAAACCGTAAGGCGATCAACCCTTGCCTCAACTCCTATCACAAGTCATCTCTCAGCTTCTTAATCATATGTTCTTCTGTCGGAACGTAGTATAGGGTGAACAATGAGAGGTCATGGAACCTCTTTTCGTACTCAAATACCGATATATCACCCTATCTTAATGTCGAGAACTTTTGTTCCTTCACCTTGTGATGGTATCTTGAATAGAACTGATTCTCAAACTCCGATTTGAAGTCATTCTAAGTCAGTGTCTCAGTTGCACACCTTAGTTGGACTATTTCCTACCATGTCATGGCTCGATCAGATAATATTGAGTAGCATAGTTTACCTACAAGCCCTCAGGTATATTAATCTGGATCATAGTCTTCTCCACCTTCCTGATCCACCTCTGGCTATCTCTACATTATATTCCCCTATATACAGTTTGTAGCCCATTTCTCTCATACTCCTGGCCAACTATACAAGTAACACCACGTAGTCCATGGTTGCGATAATCCCTGGGGTGGCCTGCGGAACCTGTGTAGCTTGGGCTCCTTATATTATAAAGGTAGGCATGCCCTTCATCATTGCTTTAACTATCTAGACTAGGAGCCCTAGGTCTACACATGATGGAGGTACTCATGTTGGGACTATTGGGGGCACCTTCATTCCCTATTGCAGCCCTACCCTTATTGGGCGTACTCTTTCTGTCTGATTTGGGGCCTGATCACCTCTAGCTTCTATGGTCCTTCCTTGTAAAGACTCAGATGGTCTCACTATGGCATAACAAGTCGTGTCATCCAAAGGATCTTCATCTTGCTAATCTTGGGCATTTCAACACTTATTCCTCCTTTCTATGAAGGGTGGTTTAGTTCGAGTCCTCTGTCGAGTGCGTACCATCTTGAAATAGATCACAACAATATTATCATCATCGATTCTCAAGATCCAAACCAGGTGCTTTGATACCAACTGTAATGACCCGACTTTTTCAAAGAGCAAATCGAGGTGAATTGTTTTTTTTTTTTGTAAGTTATTAGGTTCTCAATTCTTTTCACAATATCGTTCCGCAAATTATGAATGCATTCTACTAACGAGGCATAAATCACATAAGATAATGTAAATCAACATCTCATGCAAAAGTATTAATGTACATTCTCGCAACATCATATTTACAAGCTTACAAATCTACAATTATTATATATACACATTCATAAGTATGCGTTCTTGTTCTAATACTACTAATATTATGAGTTTAAACAAAAGTGTTGAACGGCGGTTACACATTAAATACATTTGTTCATGCAAAATACATAAATCATTATAAACATTTAAGTCAATTTTGGTATGAAAGTCTGTTGCAGAAAAATCGTTAGCGAAAGCTGGTTTGCTGCCAATGCAGAATTCGTCAGTGAAAACTGATTCACTGGTAACACAGAATTCAGCAATGAAAATTGATTCACTGGTGACACATAATTCGATGGTGCAATTTAATCCTATAGTTGACGCATGAAATTGTCAGAGCACGTAGTCTATTGTTGGACATGAAAATCATTGATGAAAACTGAGTCATTGCCGACCTAGGAATCGTCAGCACGATCTAGTTCTACGGCTGATGCTGAATTCATTAGCGCATACATCCTACTACTGATACCAAAATAGTTGATGAAAACTAAGTCGTTGCTGACTCAGAAATCATCAGCATGATTTAGTTCTACAGTGATGTTGAATTCATCAACGCACATATCCTATTGCTGACTCAGAAATTGTTGATGAAAAATAAATCGTTGCCGACTCAGAAATCGTCAACGCGATTTTGTTTTATGATTGACACTGAATTCATCAGTGCACACATCCTACTGCTGACTTAGAAATCGTTGATGAAAACTGAGTCGCTGTCGACTCAGAAATTGTCAACAAAATTGCTTCCATAGTTGATGCATTAATTCATCAGCATACACAATCATGCTTTCTATGTTTTCAATTCCATCATGCTAAATTCATCAACACAAACTAATAATCAATGCACATCACACAAGGATATCATTTCCATCCTATGTCTTGACCCTTAAGGATCATGCAAGGTTTTTATATTGTTTTCCTCAATTCTTATGGCTGGTACTGCTGCCCATTTCCTTTAGTTACACATGCAAATCATCATATTCCTCATTAGCATAATCACAATAACAACCCACAATTACACATTCATTCTCATTATTCATAATCATACATGTTCATTCATCATACACAAAACCAAAACATTAATCATAATGAAATTCTCATTTCAACTCCAACATGTATCTTAGGGTCACAAACACATAATTTTACACTTAATATCAAACCAACACATTTTCATACAAGTTCTTCAACCACATATGTAGAATTCATATCATTAACATGTGTGCAATTTCTTTTTTGGTTTCACATGATCAAACAAATCTAACAAGGTCATCATCATCTTTGCATTTTATCCCTTTAATTCATATTATGGCCAGCCCTTACTATGGCCAGCCATCTTTCCAAGTTTATGTGTTCAAGTTCATTCATTTCTTTTATTGTTATTTCAGGAGTTGTGTCCTCCATCTAGCCCCCCATCCCATTCAACTTAATCTTCCCCTCTAACCCTCTTAAGTTATAAGTGTAAAAACCCTAACTATTCTCTTCGGGTTTTCTTCCTTTTTTTCTATTTGGAAGTTTCAAGGAATAATTAAGGAGGTGATGTTCTTCCCTTACCTCATGATTTTAGGCAGTCCTAAGGTAAGGTTCAATGGTTTGTTCTTCTCTTTTTGTTCGATTTTTTCCTTCCCTCTCCTACTGTCCAGCTGACCCTCTAGGCTCCTCTTTTTTTTCGTGTTTTTGGTTTTCTCTCCTTCACCTAACTCACTTCTCACTCAACTCTCAAGAAAGATGGCATACAGGCTAGTTGAGGTTAGTTTTTCTCCTTGAGAAATAGTGGTTGTGCTGTAGCAATGACTACTACTGATTTTGGGAGGAGGTCTAGGCTCTTTCTTCCTCTATATTTTGGTCACTTCTCTTTCCGTCTACTCTCTTCTCACTCAACACTCAAGGAAGATGGGCATATAGCTGGTCAGTTCTAATTTTCTCTTTGGGAGACAGTTCTAGCAGATTGCAGCTGGACTTTTAGGAGAGGAAGGGTCACCTTCTCTCTCTTCCTTGCATTTATACCCCCTCTTAAATGAGAAGGAGTGTTTGGGTACTAGTTATCTTTGGTTTCTATCCCCTTAGTGGATTATCTTAGGGCTGATTGTATCCTCTATAATCCCTTTCCTAGGATAGGTCCCCCCACTACACCATTTTTCTTAAAACAGGCTGGTCTAACGCTAACTTGTGTTTGGTTTTTATACCAGGAATGAAGGTTATTTAAAGTTTTTGAATAAAGGGTGATCATGTGTACACTTTAATGTTTCTTTTTTTAGAATTCACAAAATTGATGGTTAGTAACACTTGCAAAATAATCAGGATTTAAAAATTCTCTAATAATAAAGTCATCACTAAGTTTAGAAAATATTGTTTTTAAACTTTTTATTATTTTTAATGTTATATTTTAATTTTCATTATTTTTCTAACTAGTTCTTGTTTTTTTTTTTAATACAGGCAGGTTTATAGTCTGAATCAATTCAATTTGAATCCAAAAATCTAATTGAACGAAGAGATATTATTTTTTAAGATTATGACCCGACTAAACCAAAAGCACCAAATCCAATCCATCCAAGAGATATTATTTCTTAAGATTATGACTCGGACTGAATCGAATGGTTTTTTGACATTTAAAACCGGAACGGTCCGTGGTGACTTTGATACCATCAACAAGCTCTTTATCCCCCTTGAGCATCCCAGCACGAGCCTCCACACCGATTCTTATGTCTTTGGATGCATAGTTTCTG
>Ga0325403_1000646_pt1 | contig 25921 bp, 13 predicted proteins | sample PopdelMetagenome_19_FD_205665 | JGI IMG/M metagenome (GOLD analysis project Ga0325403, IMG submission 205665) | Populus deltoides microbial communities from Bellville, Georgia, United States - Xylem-PdKOR-R4 | ecosystem: Host-associated > Plants > Phyllosphere > Stem > Wood/Secondary xylem... | reverse complement strand
CCACGTGATTCTGGACATGAAAGCGAACCTTGATTAGCGTTGTTGATTACTCTTATCTTGGGGATAGTATCTGTAAGACTAACATAGATGATTGTTGAAACACCAGTAGCTCTTATAGTCCCTCTAGGTTTTTTTTTTTTCCTTCTTATATTTCCAAATAAAAGCTATTTTAACCAGGCCGAAGGAAAAACTTGAAGTGAGTGCCACGTGGTTACACTATTAACCGACGCAAAACTTTCTGATCGAAACAGGGCCCAAACCCAAAACTTGAAGCCATCTCATTGGCAGAAACTGAAAATCGTTGGCTCCCGCTTCGCGAAAGGAATCACGCCCACAGCAAGGATTCCGCAAAACTCTTCCAAGGACGGTCTTGTAATCCCACAATTCAGAATTTCTTTTTTTGAAAGCCAACACCGTTTCAAAAAAGTTAAAAGAGTAAATTACATATTTTTGAAAAGTTGCAGGGAAATGATAATTTTTTCTATTTTGAATTGTGGTGGTTAAACAACTGTTATTCAAAATAACGGTTAATAAAATCATGATACTGAACCGTGATTACAACGTATATATAAGCACAATTTTTTTCCTCCATCATCACTGATCCTGAGAAATATAAAAACCTGAGAAATATAAAAACCCTATAACTTGAAAAAACTCAAGAGAAAATAGCTGTCAAATTACCTAAAATATTGTTCAATCCTTCATCAAAACACTAGAATTATCTTTCCCTTGTCATCATGAGTATTTCTACCATTTTTTTGTTGCAACCTGCCGGCTAAGCTTATGTGTCAAGCTAAACCGTCGCCTCCACCGTCACAATTGTCCCCACCAACCACCTACACATCATAAAAGCAAGATAATACATTTACATTGTCTGTTAGTTTCACAGGTTTAAGTATTTAATTAATAAATTTTGTGTTTTGATTTAATTTGGTATTTGTGTTGTCTTTGATAATTAGATTCTTTTAGGTTTTGAATGTTGCAATAATGTGTTGTTAATGCAATTGATGTTATTTATGGAATCAATTAGACTTTAATTAGAGAAATTAGGGTTTAAATTAATTATTAGGTTAGTTGTCATATTTAATTATATTGTTTGAATTGATATAAATTTTATTTTAATTGATGCAATTAGTTGTCATAATTTAATTTTTAATTGTAAAAATTGTTTAATTGATAAGTTGTAAAAATTATCATAATTGATTTTTTGCAATTAATTATAGTTTTATTTATGTTATTATGGTCTATATAATAGCAATTTGTCTATGTATCGAATTGTAAGATAATTTGTTTTTGATGAAATGAGTATTTTTATTTTACAGAATATATCTTTAAACTTCTTTATGTTGTGTCGTTATGGTGATACTATTATTCTTGATATGAATAATAATATTACTTATATTGGCCAAAGTACTGTGTTCTTGAATAGTATTAGAGGTATGCCATTTGAAGATACCAAAAAAGTTATATGTGGAAGACTTGAGTTGAATTATAATGATGTTAAAAAAGATATCACTTAGAGGTGTTTTATTAGGGAACATTAAAATTTCGATACCGATTACTAGTGATATTGATTTTAGAAATATGATGGAAATGTTCATCCAAAGTGAAACAAACATGATGGAATTGCATGCGAGTAACCTGCCTAAACTTAGTAGCTCATATAATGTGGAGCTTGGAGATACTAATATATCGATGCCCACATCTGCTCGGCCACTTAGACAATTATCACATTTAACTTGTGCTGGTACATCTAGGACATTGGAAGATAGAATTATGAGAATTTATGATGAAAATATAATTAAAATTGCATATTATGATCAACATAGGTATGACTCCTCTAATCCTAGTGATAATAAAGATGAGAGTGTTAGGAGTTTAGTTGAAACATTAGATGGTGGTGGTGGTGGTGGTGGTGGTGATAATGCCTTCAGTTCTAGAATTTGGTTGTGGTACTAGAGTTGATGATGATGATGATAATGCCTCCAGTTCTAAAATTTGGTCATGATACTAGCGTTGATGACATGGTTTGTAATGATTGGTTTTTTTTATCTTAAAAAATCAGCTGGTAGTGGTGATTTGGTTGTTGGATAAAGTTTCAGAACTAAAGATGATTTGGTGTCAAGCAATAACATATTGCACATTTACTTCAATATCGCATTCAATGTTCAAACCAAATATTTGTTCAACTATAGTGTGTTCATGCACCTGAATGTAAATGGTACTTACGTGGAGGATATCACAAAATGTTAGATTCCTATAAGATAGCAAAGTTAAAAGGTAAACACATATATACCACTATATACATAAAAAATACCATCATCAGCTTAAATACTAAATTTATTGCATTAGCGGTTGCAACTCTTGTCTAAGATAACCTTGCATATACTGTTTTTAGCATAAAAGAAGAATTAAATTGCACTACAAGTTTAAAATTTCTAACTATAAAGCATGAGCTGTAAAACAAAAGATATTTGAGGAACTTTTTAGAACACATGAGGACTTATTTGAAATGTTACCTAGATTGTTTGTGGCTTTACAAGAATCAAATCCTGGAACACTTGTTGAGTGGAAACATAATGAACTGTTTGATAATGAAACAATTGTGTTTGGTAGTGTTTTCTGGGCATTTGATCTTGCAATTGAGGGGTTTAAGTCTTGTAGGCCAATTATCAGTGTGGATGATACCCATCTATATAGAAGGTTCAGAGGAAAGTTGATCGCAGTTGCTTTTGATGTAGACAATGAGATTTTTCCTTTGGCTTATGCACTACTTGAAGAAGAAAATAATGTCAACTAGAGTTGGTTTTTATGACTCATTTAACATCACATTACAGGTGACCGTAATGGTATATACATTATATCAGACACACATGCTGGTATTAAGCATGGAATGACAACAATTTGGCTTGAACCAATTGGATATCATTAGTATTGTGTTAAACACCTGACAAACAACTTCAATCATAAATTCAAAGATTTGTCAGCCACAAAGAAGTTGCTTAGGATGTGCTATGAATCTTCAAAGCGTAAATTTGATGAATGGTTTGATGATATGGGTAATAGTCATCCAGAATGGAAAGAATGGCTTGAATGAGAACCAAAAGAAAGATGAATATTTTCTTATGATGGGGGTCACCGATATGGCAATATAACAACAAACCTTTCTGAATCTTTAAATCATGTTTTAAAAGGTGCATGTGCTTTGCCTGTTTCTACTTTAATCCAATTGACCTTTTTTAGGACTAATGTCTATTTTGTTAAACGAAAAGATTATGCAAATGACTACACAACACAAGGGAAATTATAGCCTTATGTTTAAGCTAGAATTGGATGCCAACATACTTAGATTCAAATATCATAATGCAGTACTTTTCAATGTTGGTGATGAAACTTTTCAAGTTCACACCTCTTATAAACCAGGTGTCAAAAAAGAAGTTAGATGAATAGTGAAGTTGGTAGATGGAACATGCTCTTGTGGTAAATGATAGAGTTGTCATTGACTTTGTTCTCATGTTCTTGCATGTTGTGTAGAAAGATAATATTACCTTGTTTGTTGATCAGTCTTATAGTGTTTGTATGTATAAGAACATATATAAGCATCCATTCAATCCCTTGTCTGATGAATTAGAGTGGAATGAATATATTGGTCCTCAAGTATACCCAGACCCTTCAAGATGAAAAATCGGTTGGGGTTGACAAAAATCAACTCCATTGCATATACAAGAGAGGTACATTCGTGGTATAGATGGAGATGAGAGACTCATACGTTTCACCTTCATGTCAAGGAGATGACACCTACATTGCAGGACGCAGCTGTTATGCTTGGCTTGCCTATAGATGGGCGACCGTGTACTGTTGTGGGTATCCAGGGTAAAATAAATTTATGTGATCATGTATTTGGATGAGTACTCTCTCCTGAAATATTTAGGGGGAACACTTTATCCATGAGATGGCTTTGGGAAAACTTTTTCGAATTACCTGATAATTATAATGATGAGATCTTACTATGGTATGTTAATGCACACTAATAGTTCAATTATCATATTTATTTTTACTATATTTCGATTTGAATTCAATGTTTCATTATGTAGGTATGCTAGAACGTGTATATTTCACATGTTTGTCAATATACTTTTCACGAATCTCAGTAGGATGCATGTTCCCTTGTTCTACCTACCACTGCTGGAGGATTTCTAATCCATTTCATTTTATAGTTAGGGTTCATGTGTCCTTGCATGTTCTTATAGGCATCTATTTCAAGCTAGCTTAGAGAAATCAAAGCAAGTTGAAGGATGTTTATTGCTTTTACAGGTAAAATAAATGTAATAAGTTTGTTATTTTTGTATTATGTTTTTTTTTAATATATTTGAGTTGGTTACTAATTGTTGGATGTTTATTTTGTACATAAAGCTATGGTCGTGAGAACATTTACACTTGGGGTAGCTACGAATTGAGTATACACCTGTTATGTTTATCCAAGTTTTGGAGATTGATATACAACTTCCATTAGGATACAATTAATATGTTATTGAACATATAAATTATGTTTTTTAGATTAAGAATATTTTTTATGGAAACCTTATTTAATAAATTCCATTGCTTATTTATTAACAGATGGTGTGAGAGTAGATATTTTGAACATAATCGAACCCATATTTTGAAATTTTATTGAAGCGAGTTAGATAGAAAACAATCAAATTAGATATGTTGGTAAATTATGAGAGTGAAATAATTATGTGTTGCTGTTGGTAAATGATGAGAATTAATTACTTGCGTTGATGTTTGGTTTTTTGGATATTGGTAACTCGATTAAAATAATTGTGTGTTGATGTTGGTAACTGATGAGAATTAATTACTTGCATTGATGTTTAATTTTTTTGATATTGGTAAATCAATTTAAATAATTATGTGTGTTGATGTTGGCAAATGATGAGAATTAATTACTTGTGTTGATATTTGATTTTTTGGATTTTGGTAAATTCGTTAAAATAATTGTGGGTGTTGATGTTGATAAATGATGAGAGTTAATTATATGCGTTGATGTTTGATTTTTTGGATATTGGTAAATGTTAAGAAATTATTGCATTGGTTGATTTTGAAATCTTTTGATATTTATAAATGTTGTGAGATAATTTTTTCTGGGTTGATATTGGTAAATAATTAGAAATAATTGCATTGTTGATGTTTTAATAGGTCGTGTGGAATCTTTATTTAGCTAAAGATATGACAGCTGCTCTTGTTAAATGCACATTGGCAATAGATTTATGGACTTTAATTGTTTGGACCGTGTGATGCGACAATTCGTGATCTTTCTGATGATGATGGACTTGCTCATTAATGTGCATTTTCGTGGCTCGAGACACATCGTACTACACTTGACCTGTTAGGGGAGACATTGAGCCTTCATGATGTTATCTTAGAGGATAAGACCAAACAGATAAGTAAAAGTCGTGCTATTGATAAAATTGGTCCATCCACCCATCATTGCATAAGACATAGATAGACTCAGATGTATTATTATGTTGTGTTATTTTTCTAATTAAGAGTTATTTTTATTATTACTAGTTTTGTAATATTATTTTTACTAATTGTCATATCGATGCATTTTCATACTTGGTTTATATAAGCATGATTTAATATTGTCAAAAAACAAATAAACATATAAATAGGTTGTTTAAAATTTTAAATCATTCATTAACAACTTAAAAGATGCAAAAATAAAAACAATGTTTAAAAAACACACGTATTAATTTGAGATTATAATTAACAAATAAAAATAATGTTAAGATATCACATTTTGAATTATAGGTATGAGGTTTTATAATTTATAAATCTTGTTGTTTGTCGTTGGCACAACTGCTATTCTCAGTAGCGGTTCTAAATGACAGCTAGGGGTAATAGCAGTAGTTTTAAATGACTGCTAATAATAATAAGAGTTGTTTAATAAAACGTTAATGAGATCATTAACATTTTATTAAACAACTGTTATTACAATTAGTGGTCAAGTTAAAACTATGTTATTTTTCAAATACTTTTTAGTCTTGTGCTATTTTCTAAAAGCTTGTATCAAACTATGCTAGAATGATAAAATACCCATGTTTTAATTTCTTTATGACACGTTAGGATTGGAGCTGTGCATCATCTTTATAAGCTATTTAATTCAGTTGTAAATTTACAAAGCTATGCATGAGCCTCAAAAGCCAAGCCTGCATATTTTCAGTTCTCTATCTAAGAATAGTGTGTGCGCACGCTTGTGCGCCTGCGTGTTTGTGTGTGTGAGAGAGAGGGGTTATCTGCTTGTGATAATTTATAATTTAATGTTAAGAAAACTTGGAGGAGCTCTCTATTCTGACTAGAAGACTCTCAAGACATAATTAGATGTTTGTTTTACTGGTGCATATTAGATCATATATCAGAGTTTCTCAAACTAATCCTTGTTATGATTGTGCAAGTGGGTGTATGTTTGCATTTACATGTGTGCCATAAAAGGTGTATTTTGATATTTTGTTAAATTTACTTTTATAGTGGCGATCATCGTGACTTGTTATATATTTTGTGTAGGTGAAAGTAGCTGGGGAGAGAAACTCTAGTGGTCAATATGATCAAATCTGTAATGCATGCTTACTAAAAGGAGTTGACCCCCACTCTCTTTCATTAGAAGATCTTGCTGCCTAAGGTAATTTCCCCCATTTCTTTGTGGTTATTTAACATATCATTTTGGAATATGTCAAAATTTCTGTAATGTATGCATTTTTGGTGTAATACATTATGAACTCTTATGGGTTTTGCTATTCATCATTTCTTAGAATTCCATTAGAATTTCTCATGCCATTACTAATCAGTCCTATGGTTGGAAAACAGATGCATGGTACAACTTCTAATCTAGTGGTTCATAACTTGGCTTCCCCTGCACTTCATAACTCAAGTTTTACGGTAAGCATCCTTTATGCGACAACAAGATTTTCTCAAAGAAATTTTTTGGTCCCTCTTCCCCTGTGTTTTGAATTTGCTGACTTGTTCTTAGTTATACTGGTACCCTGCTCAACCTCTTTAAGGGGCTTTCAGCAATAGTAAAGCAGTCAAGAGTTTTGTTATTTGAAAACTTGATGAAGGATATATCGTTTGATCTTCTTAAGATTATTCTTGTGTCTTCTTGAATGTAGCTAGAATAGCCCTGCTGGACCATAGTTTATTGACATGCATATAGACAAACACATGTCATTTACTAAGATCACTTGTTTTTTAAATGATACCTTTTGAAGTTGGCCATAAATTAGTTTTGAAGTTTGAATATTTATAGCTTTTTGAAATACTGGCAAACTATATAGCTTATTATGCAGAATCCATTTTTTCCCATTATCTTCTAGCTTCGGTTGATGAATTTTGCAACTTGCGATATGTATGCTGACAAAATATTCATGCTTTCTCTTCCAGCCGCAAATGAGTATTTGTTTTTACTTTTCAAGGTTCTTTGTATATGTTAATATTTTCATTTGCTATTTTTGTTGTTACTAGAAGTGTGGAAAACATTTTCTTATTAACCATTTATTTGTTTTGCTCAAGGCTGAGTTAAAATTTGGTGAATGATATTGGGAATTTGGTACTATAGCTGTGGACTTCATTTGTATAGCTGTTGAATTCATTCTAATTCTTCCGCAGGGCTCTTGCTCTCGAATATGGCAGCGAGATTCTTATTGGAATGCACGTCCTTCTTCTCGAAGGTGTTTTAACTTGAAGAGTTTGTACTTTATGATTGAGAAAGCGTTTGTTTTTGTTGCTGCTTTTGAGTTTGAAGCAGACCACAAAAATAAATCGTTTGATTACAGTTAAATACGAATTACTGTTTGTGGGACCCATTACTATTTTACATTTACATTGCAGGTTAGCAAAAAGCAGCTTCAAGCTGCTGCTTGACAGATAATGGTGAGGAATAGGCTGGTTAACCAATGCTGCTTCCTCTCCTCTGTTCTTTTTGCTTGCTGGATTCTCTGCTCCACTGCTTCTCTCTCTGGTCTGGGGGATGTCAGGCTGCTTCCTATTCTTTTGTAAATAAAGGCGCGACCTGAAAAAGAGAGAAGAAGAGCAGAACAGAGGCGCGACCTTCCCTTTCTCCTTCTCCTTCTCCTTCTTCTTCTTTTGCTGCTTCCCCGTCTCCACTGTTCTGCAAAGTGAACAGTGGATAACGTCTCCACTATAAACAGATGTGCAACCTTCCCTTTCTTCTTCTCCTCCTTCTCATTCTTCTTCACTTTCAAGCTGTTTCCTCGTCTCTACTGTTCACGTTGCATGTGAATAGTGGAGAGTGACTGGCCTTCGGCGTTTCCACCGTCCCTTAGTCCATCATCGCCGCACTGCTCTTCCCCTTCCCCTGCTCTTCTCCTTCGTTTGGGCTGCTCTTCACTATTCACGTTGCATGTGAACAGTTGAGAGTGTCTCCACTGTTCTGGCCGAATCAGGTCTGACCCAAACCTAAATATGTTGGACCGGTCCGACCCAATAAAATAACAAAATCCAAATTTTTTTTTCTCAGATATTTTATTTTATTAAAAAAACTAGTGTTTAACATTAATCAATGACATTACATAATTCTATTAGAAGGTGATCACATGATTGCATAGCATTTGCAGAATTTGATCGCAATCCTAATTTTATTCCGATGATATTTTACCTGATGTTGTTGCACGCTCAGGAAGCCATGGAAACTGTAGTCCTTGTTGGATGGATTTCATACGTGATGGAATTACATATAGTTTAATGGAACAATAACAATAGTTAAGTCTACAATATTGAAATTAAAAACCATCAATATATATATATATATATATATATATATATATATATATATATATATATAATTTTATAACCTTAATTTCAAAAGCATTCTTAACCGAACACATTAAACAACTTTTTGTTCAATCTCAATTTTAACCATAATTTTAACCAAATATATATTTTAACAAACTAACCTCAAATAAAAGTATTTTTTATAAAATAACTTTTTTCAAACCACAACCACAGAAGTTACCATAATACCAAACACACGAACTATTGCTTTACTAGTGTGAAAATTCATGGAGAGTAATTTTGGTGTTGGTTCAATGGGATCAGAGAGAAGTCCCCACTTAGATTCTCCAAGAAGTAGTAGCTTTAATTATTCATCAACATCTCCACATTCTGTTGAAACACATGAGGACTTGCAAAAGGGGATTTCACTTCTAAGAGAAGTGTGGCATGTGTAACAACATGTTGTAACTTGTTATGTTTAGATGTTCCTTCTGATGCATCTAGTTTTGAAGCATTTGCAAAATTATTGGCAACGCTATCTTCATCCAAGGAAGTTCAATCTGATTTTAACCTGAAAATGGCTTGTTCAAGGTATATATCTTCAACATTTCATTAATTCTACTTAGTAAATGCGAAATAGAAGAACACCTGTCACTGCCAGCATTTTTATCATGATTTCTTTATCTTTATCTTCTTTTATATCTTTATATAATTTTGTTTATTGTGCACTTGATAAAAAGTATTTTAATTCTCTCACTCTTGTGAATGGCACGTTTTATGTTGCACCTGCTACAAGTAAAAAGTATTGGCCTTGTCTTCGTTACTATAAATAAACTGTCAGATGCAGATAAAAGGACTAGCCTTATGTTCTTTGTGATGTTAATCCACTCACTCGATTAATGGATGCATTAAAGGGAGGGATGGCAAGATATTGCATTCCCTCTAAGATTAGTTGATAAGTTGAATATGTATTGCATTTCCTTGTAATTCATTTTGAACTCATGTAATGATTCCACCTTTATTTTATAAAGTTTCAGATAAAATTTGTAAGAGAAATGTAATTTGTTTCAACAAATAGCTTTTATGTAACTAGATGGGCTAAATTAAGAAAAGTTTTATCGAATTCGGTTGGAAAAAAACAAGAGAAATAGGGATACAATTGGAAAGAAAAAAAGTTTGGTAACCAATTAGAGCTTGGTCGGGCCTCTTGTGTTAATTCCTAAAATAGCTTAAAAGTTTGGTAAGCAATTAGAGTTGTAAGTTAACTTTTGCTATTTTTTTTAATGAAATGCTTAATTGATGGAATGGCTGGAGCTTGAGAGAAACCTAGTTCCCCTTTATATTTTTTTTTGTTTTTTTTTATCAGCTCGTATCTTCAGTCTATTTTGTGCTTTGAGTAGATTTTATATATTATTCTGTAATATTTTTGTTCTATGTTTGAGATGATCTTTAACCACTTGGTTTATAGTCAACCTTGGAACATAATTGAGTAATATAGGTGGTTTGTAACTATAAAGGACCTCAAAAGAGGTAGGTTGTAAGGAATAATGGTGGTTTGTATTTAACAATCACTCTGCCATGACCAACCACCTAGACTAGATTTTAGGATTTTCCCTAATGAAAAACCACAAGTACATTTCTAGAGTTTTATTGGTAACTCTAGTTTGTCTATCAGTTTGGAGGTGGTAGGCAGTTGACATTAGATTCTCAACACCTTAAAACTTGAATAGCTCTTGCCAAAACAAATTTGTGAGTCTAGAAGTTCATATAACTTTAGAACCTGTTGTGGAAACACATGTGCCACCTTAAAAGTTGAGTAAGGGGTGAGCCAATGACATCAAATGAGCATATTTTGAGAGTCAATCTACCATAACTAGGATTACAATATATTTTTTCAAAAGGTGGTAACCTCTGTATAAAATCCATTAAAATGGATGGTTAGTGTCTTTGTAGAATTGAAAGTGGTTGCAATAAACTAGAGGGTCTAATATTTCTAGCTTAGCCTTTTGACATACCTTACACCTTTTGATGCAAGTCTTTCCCTCATATTTCATGCATACCCGAAAGAAATCCCTCCTAATCCTCAGGGGTCTTCTCAAATCCTGAATGCCTTACTATAGGACTATTATAAATATATTTCATGATATCAGGTTTGAGGGGATAATTTTTTTTTCTTATGTAGTTCCTCTTTATATAGAATAGTAATCCACCATGTGGTTGGTATTTTAGTGCCTTGAGTGAATCTCTTTCTAGTTGTTTAAGGATTTGTTGTATTTTTTTTGTCAGAAGCATAACTTGCCCTTAACTTTTCCACCCATTTGACCAAGGGCATTGTAATAGCCAATAAATCTCTATTAGTTAGCTTTTATAGTCTTCTAGATAAGTCATCCATAACTAAACTATCCTCCACAGCTTTGTTGTCAACTTTAAAGTCATACCCTAGAAGTTTAAAAACCTGTTTCTACTGAACCGAGGTTCTGATTTTTTATTATTTAAGATATTTAAGACTTTTTTTAACCAGTTTTGATTTTGAATGTTTGGCCCAATAGACAGGGCCTCCACTTCTACACTGCCATCACAATTGTTATAGATTCTTTCTCGTAAGTTGACATCCCTAATTCCTTTCATTTTAACCCCTTACTAAAGTATGAAATTGACCTTTCTTACTACATTAACATAAGACCTATTCCCCACTGATAAATCACACTAAACTACAAATGGTTTAGTAAAATCATGTATAGCTAGCATTAATGGATGTGACATTGTTTGCATGAGTTGTTGGAAAGCCTTTATGGCTTTTAGATTCTAACAAAAAGCCTTCTTTTTAAGTACACAAGTTGATGGTCTAGCTAGGATACCATAACGTTTTTTTTGAACCTACGATAATAACTAGTTAGACCCAAAAACCCTTTTAAAGCCTTAATGTTATTGGACTTGGACTATTCTACCATGACTTTTATCTTCATAGAATTTGCCTTAACTCCCGGCCTAGATATAACATATCCCAAGTATTCAACTTTCTTAGACATAAATCTACATTTAGATAATTTAACATACAATTTATACTAGGTCATGATTTTTCCAAATAGATTTTAAATGATTAATATGCTTTACTTCATTATTAATGTCTACAAAAAAAAAAACATTAAAACAAATTGTCTAAAGAATGGCTTGAATACCTCATTAATGAGACTTTGAAATATGAATGGTGTATTAGTTAGCCTAAATGAAATTACCAAAAACTCGTAATTCCTTTCAAGTGTCTAAAATGTCATCTTTGGCATGTTTTTAGACTTCATTCTTATTTAATGATAACCAGACCAAAAATCTAGTTTAGAAAAAAGAGTGGCTCCATGCAATTCATCCAATAGTTCCTCTACCAATGGTATGAGGAACTTATCCTTGATAATTTCTTTATTTAAATCTTAGTAGTCCACACATGTTCTCCATGACCCATTTGATTTCCTTACTAATATAATTGAGGAAGAAAATGGACTTTGATTAGGTCTTATGGTTCTAGATGATAATAACTCAATTATCTTTTCATTCTCTAATTTTTTATAATACAGATAACAATAAGGTTAGAAATTGATTAGAGAAGTTCCCTCTTTCAACATAATAAAATGGTTTTGAGCTCTTACTAGTGGAAGCCTTATAGGCTTTGAAAAAACTTTACTAAATTCCTGTATATTTTGAAGATTATTTTGTTGTGTATATATGAACTTAAATAGACTAACTTATTTAACTTGTTCTTTGTTATGTAATTATTTTCCAAGCATAATGGTGAAATATAAGCACTTAGTTAATATCATTTGTTTAATAATATTACATAGAAGATTAAATATGATTGAAGGAGGAATATCAAATGTATAATTTGTGATTATGTGTATAATTGTTAAGATAATTTTTTTCTTTTAATTTAGTTATCATGATTATTTCTTAAATTGATATGTTAGAGCATGTGAGATATTGTTGATTGTGAAATGATAGAATAAAATAAAAGATTGAATTGTTGAAAATGGTTTGTTTGAGACTAGTGTTGAAATTGTTGATAACTTGTGATAGATTGAATTAAGAAAAACTCTGCCAAAATTTTTATAAAAAAAACATGAAATTCCAGATAAATTATTTGAAATTTTAGGGCTGTTACAGGCTTCATGTAATTCATCCAAGAGTTCCTCTACCATTGGTATGGGGAACTTATCCTTGATAGTTTCTTTGTTTAAATCTTGGTAGTCCACACATGTTCTCCAAGACCCATTCGACTTGCTTACCAATAGAATTGGGGAAGAAAAAGGACTTTGATTAGGTCTTCTAGATGATAATAACTCCTTAACTATCTTTTCAATCTCTATTTTTTATAATATAGGTAACAATAGGGCTAGAAATTTATCAAAGAAATTCCCTTTTTCAGCATAGTAAAATGGTTTTGGGCTTTTATTGGTAGAAGTCTTATAGTCTTTAAAAAAACTTTACTAAATTCCTTAAAGAGCATCGACTCTAGGGCTGGAAAATGTTTTGAAAACTGGGCTTGGGTTTCCAAGCTTTAGATACGTAAAACCAATCATCTGGTTCCCTTCCTCAATTCTTTTAAAAAATTAATCCCATAGTCCACCTTAAAGGGTTGGACATCTATGTTCCTTAGTTGGGTCTTAATTCCCTCATTCTAGAACTCCATGGTTAGTTGAACAAAGTCCCACAATATGGCCCTATGCCTTTAAACTACATCACACCCAACACTAAATTTCAATCATATTGTACTTCAAATATGAGATTTAGGTATTTGCTCTCACTCTAAATCTTATTCCCATATTTATCTTTACTCTAATAAATTTGGTTTTTATATAGTCCTATTTTTTTTAGCCATAATGTAATGAATAAAATTGTGAGTGATACCTAAGTCTATTAGGGTTATAATTACTTGGTTATTAATTCTAACTCATGCCCTCGTTGTATTTGGATTAAGACTCTATAGCATATTATATAGAGAAATTTCAGTTTTCTCTAAAGTTGTTATAGTCCCCCCTATAACAACCAAGTCCTTCAAAGTTGGCATATCAATGTTTCTATCAACATTCTCTCCCTTCATTTTTTTTTTATTAGAAATAACTTGGGTCTTTAAAACTTATGACCTAGACCCCACTTTTTATCGCATTTAAAATATAACCCCTTTCATCTTTCTCTTTCATTTGGGTTGGAGTGAGTCACTGTATTGATAGATTATTTCTTGTAAAGCTTTTAGATTGATTTATTGGGAAGTTCTTCCCTATTATTGCCATAACGTTTAGTGTACAGCTTCTCTGAACCATTTTTAAATTTTCCTCCCACATTTTCACCAAGCTATAAACCGCCACTAGATCAGAAGGATTAAATATTCTCACCCCAAGCATAATCTCTTCTTTTAGCCCTTTTAAAAAGCAGCTCAAACAATAAGCATCCACCAAACCCTTCACTTCGTTTGACAGTAACTGAAAATGGGTTTTATAACCTTTCATACTAGTATTCTACTTCAAATTGATAAGGGCCTCCATTTGGTCATTATATGTCTCTTCCATTTCTTGGAATTAGACAATTGCCATTCCTTCCATATGAAAACTAGCCAAAAACATGCGGTGATAAGGGTTTGTGTTATAATAATTGAAGAACGGGTTTCTGACTTGAATCTAGTTGTCCCTCTATGGCTCTGTATCTCTGCGGTGATGTCTATTAATCGACACCAAATGAGTATTAGATGGTGATTCCACTAGTCTTTTCCTTTCTATTGTCCGATTCACCCATTACTAAATAGCCAAAAACCTGCTGGATTGACGGACTGGACCAAACCGGACACTACCAATTATCAAGAATCGGAGACAGTGGAGGCTAGTTACCACTTGGGACCCATAATATTTTTCGAGTCATTGAATTTAAAGACAACTCGGCTTCTACTCAGAACACAGAATTGGTGGCCCAAAGCAAGTTCTAAAATTGTCGTAAGTTACCCTCAATCACTAACTCCTTACAAGGCATTGTTGCCAATGGCATATTGGGCCGAAAAGTCTAGCATTCAGCATCTGCACAAGCGGCTTCACCACCCATGTTTGGAGATGAAGGGGTTATATCTCTTAATGGAGTAAGATAGGCATCATTTTGGTCAATTGGCTAGTGGGAGGATGGATGCTCTTTTTCGGCCTTTAGACACCAAAGATCGTAATGAAAAGGGAGCGTGGCATTTCAGGTGGGTGAAAATGATGCCCCTAAATCTGGGAGGGAAATTCCCTCCTTAGTCTTTTGCTAGTACAGAGTCTTTTGAAGTCTTAAGAGAGTGATAGTGATACATCTTTTACAAAAGATTTCGAGAGTGTCATGAGTCGTGAATGTGTTCTTGGAGTTCTTGAGAAACAACCATCACGCATCTTGCACGTGAGAATATTCCCTAAATATTTGTCACCCACTTCAGAATCTAAAGTGGCTTTGCCACTTGAGAAATGCACTTTAGACTTTCAAGGCTCAGGCAACATAAACCACGCATGGATAGGAACAAAAGCTTTTTCATTTCCCACTGGCTCACAATCTTTCCTTCTCTTTTGCCACCGAATTTAGGCATAGATTTCCTTCGATTGAAGTGGTAGAGTGTGTGCATGGGATACCTACAGACATGGGGAATCTATGAACAATTAATTATTAATGTTCTAGACTTTTAAAGCTATACGTCTGCACACACATCACTTGAAGCATTGCTTTATTCATATGCATTTCTAGATTCCTAATTGATTGTTCAAAATAACTTTGATATTTGCCTGGATTCTCCTCTCAAAATAGAAAAAGCCAACTTACAAAACAAAAGAGAATGCAACATGAATTTATTGTTATTTATTGGTAAAAAAAAAAAAACCCATTGTTTTCTCTCCCTTCTATCTTCTACTTTATTTTTTTCTTTCCAAACCAGAAGTATTTTCTAGAGGTAAATTACTAATTTTTTATATGGAGGTTTTATTGTTGAAAATTAATTTTTTTTTACATAATTATTGTATATAATTGAGATCAAATTAAAAATAGAGTGCAATTATATTTAGAGTTGAGACTTTGTTAGGAAATATTCACCAACATAATTAGTTTAACATGGAAATTAACATATTTAAAATCAATTGTGGATGAATAAAAAATTATTCTAAAAAAAACATGTAATTGAAAAAGTTTTCAAATCCAAAAATTTTAATTTTACATTTAAATATTACAAGATTTTCAAATAATTTATATAGTGTTTGCTTGAAAAGTAAAAAATAGACCAGCACCAGAGCTTATAAAGTGAAAAGGGTATAGGTAATATTGGCTTTGGATTAAAATTGAGGTACGCTAGACTCGAGCTAGGGTTTGGGTTAATTACAAAATATTTTTTTGTTCATAAAATTATTTTTTTATCGGGTTTAATACTTTGTTTAATTTGTGTTTTGGTTAATATTTTAAGTGTTTTTAATGTTTGATTTAATGTCTTAAACATTTTTAACAATAGACATTTATTAATTTCCTTATTAATAAATGTCTTTTTTATTAATTTTTATTTCTTGAGGCAAAAGTTACATTTCCTTATTAATTTTTTGAACAAAAAATGTCTTTTTTATTAGTCGTATATTTTTTAAAAATAAAAAAAATATCATAATCTAAAAACAAAGTTTCAAACAAAAATAAAAATAAAAATCAAGTTTTCATAATTTTTATTTGATTGTATTACAAAATAAAAAAAATAAAAATTAATTCAATAAAAATATATAAAAAAATTAACACTACACATATGCTCATATATAATTACTAACAAAATTATTTTAAATATAACCACAAAAATTGTAATCTTATTTGAAAAGCATGGTATAATCAAGTTATTTTTTAGATAACATTGCAGTTATTAATTAAAAAATATTTTTTAAATTAAAAAAAATATATTTCTAGTCTAGAAAATCAGGCTCACATGTGTGGCCTCTTAAATGTATAGCCAAGATGCAAGCATCTCGAATTTATCTATTTTTAAAACCTTAATAACTTCATTTCCAACCCCAAGACACAATCACTTTAAAAATAAAAAATCAAACTGAATCTAAAAAGACTTTATAAACCTTAATTTATTTTTCTAATATGGTTACATTAAATAACTAGGGGGTCAAAATGGGTTACAACAAGATGATTCTTACATATTTTTCATGTGATACGTCTTTCTAATGATATATTTTCTAAGATATAAATTGAAAGGAATATGATGAAAATGATTCCTTATCTTTTGGCTATAAATTTCGTATTATATGTGATGTTATATACAAGACTAAATGTATTTTATACTTTAAGTGTAACTAGTAAATACCAATCTAATCTAGATGAAGGTCACTGAAGGATAATTAAAAACATTCTTAAGTACTTAACAAGGTCTAAGAATGTCTTTTTGATCTATGAAAGAGATGAATTAGTAGTTCATGGTTATTTAGATGTTAGTCTTGAATTAGATATTGACGATAGGAAATCTATGGTAATATATGTTTTTACTTTATATAATGGTGTTGTGAGTTGGAAGAGTCCCAAATAAGAGAGCGTAATAGATTCTATATTTGAATTTGAGTTGTAAAACCTAACAAAAAAATAGTATTAGGCTGGCTTATGCTAGGAAAGAATTAAAGGAAACAAATTGGCCTGATCTAGGTGGAAACTGTAGGGGGGGAACCGACCTACTCTAGGTAGGAATTGTGGGAGAGGTAACCAACCCTAAGATAACCTAAAAGAGAGATAAGAACAAGCATGACCAACTCTCAAACACCTCATCTCATTTAAGAGGGGTATAAATGCACAAGTGGAAAAAAAGATGACTTTTCCTTTCTCCCAAAATCGATTGCAGCCCTAGCTGCAACAACCCCTCTCTCCAAAAGAAAAACCTACCTAAACCCAGTTACATGTTGTCTTCCTTGATTGTTTGAGTAAAAGGAGAGTTAGAGAAAAGAGAGGTGACTGAAACCATGGAAGAAGAAGAGGGAGCTTAGAGGGTCGGCTGGTGCAACAGGAGAAGACTAGAAGAAAATCGAGAGGAAAAGAAGAACAAAATCATCAAAACCTTCCCTAGAGTTTTTAAAAATGTGAGGTAAGAGAAGTATCATTTCCTTGGCTGGTTGTTACCTCGTAATTTTGGACAAAAGAGAGGGAGAAAACTCAAAATGGAAGATTAGGGTTCTTACACATTAACTCAAAGAATTAACTACTAAATGAAAAGATCTAAGTAGAATAAGGAATGGAAGAACACAAGTGTAGACCCTTTACAAAAGAAATATGAATGTATATGAATGATTTTGAGTGTATAAGTCTAAGGGAGGGCTGACCAAATTGAAAGGATGGGTGGAATGTGAAATGAAATGATGAAATGCATGGATTATGATCTTGTTAAACTCCTAGAAACATGTTTGAGCTAAAATAGAATTCATGTTTATGTTAATGTCTTGATTTTTCATATATGATTGGTGAACTTGTGAGGAAGTGAAATGAAGTAATGGAATGTGCAAAATTATGATCTTTTTAGGCCCTTAGAGACATTTTTGAGCTGAAACAGAAACCATACTATGTTAATGCTTTGATTTTGTTATATGATTGATGAATTTTCATGGTTATGAACCAAGTGAATAAAGGTGTGATTATAACATGTTGTTGTGAATATACCTGTGATAGAAATGATGAATTGCATCTGTAAATTAGGGGGGAAATGGACAACAATATCCGTCCAAAGGAAAAAGAGGGAAACCATGAAGGAAACTTTGTATGGTGAACACCCTTAGAGAAATAAGATATAGGATAGAAATGAAACTCTTGTGTAATATGAATTGACTATTAATTGTGTTAATGAATTGATATGATAGAATTGAAAAAATAGAATGTATGATTGTGGCAACATTATGTTTTGGCCTTGAAATGATGGTTAGGAGAACCTTTGCAAAATATACATGTTAAGACTTGGTTATGTGGTGCTTAATAACCTTGTGATAAATTAGATGTGATTTGGTAACAGTCTATGTCTAACTAGGTTGGGGTATGTTATAAGGGGGAAAGCCTTAGTGTAGACCCTACGCTTAGCCTAGGGAAAAAGTAAAGCAAGAAATGACTCGATCATCGTTGATGTTTTCTAAGTCAGTAGCAACTCAGTTTCACTGATAATTCTGAGTCAGTAATGAATTTGTTTTCATTGATAATTTTTTAGTCGGCAACAACTCAATTTTTGTTGACAATTTCTGAGTTAACAATGAATTGTGTTCGCTGATGATTCCATGCGTCAACTGTAAATTCATTTTCGTTGACGATTTTTGAATCGGCAGTGACCTAGTTTTCGTTGATGATTTTTGTGTCACTAGCGACCCAGTTTTTTGTGACGATTTTTGTATCACAAATGACTTAATTTTCACTGATGATTTTTGTTTCATTAGCGACTTATTTTTCATTGATGATTTTTGTGTCACCAGCGACCCAGTTTTTCGCTGACGATTTCTGTGTCACCAGCGACCTAGTTTTCACTGACAATTTCTGTGTCATCAGTGACCCAGTTTTAACTAATGATTTTCTATGACAGTAGTGACTTAGTTTCATTAACGAATTCCATGTCAGAAATGAGTTAATACTTGTGATAATTTCATCTTACCTAAACCACTATGAGACTTAAGAATTAAACACTAGAATTCTTGGGGATAACCTACATAAAAATTTAAGAGAAATGTCTGAATGTGATGACTTTCATTATATGATTATATGACATGAGGAACACTTGCATGTGAACAGGTGTGTTCTTGGAACCGGGCCTTCGACCGAACGAGGACACTTCACGAGAGGAACATGTAAGTGGTCGGGTTTGGATATTATGATTAGCTCTGGCTAATAGCATCCGAGATGGATGATCGGGTTTGGATATTGTGATTAGCTCCGGCTAATGACATCCGAGATGGATGATCGAGTTGGGTATTACGACTTAGCTTTAGCTAGTGACATCCGAATTGGATGATCAGGTTTGAGTAACGTGATTGCCCATGGTTAGTGGTGTCTATAAAGGATGACCGGGGTAAAGTGAAGTAATATAACCACAACCAATGTATTAACTACGATCCCTTCAACTCTTATAGAGAGTTTGTGACGTGCGAGTAAGGATAATACAATTAACGAAATAATAAGGGTTGTATTATGCATGTAAGAAGAACAGGGAAAGAATATACTCACTTAGGTTATTAACGAAAAGTAATGATAATATTATTTTAAATATTTATTATCATGTTTAGATTATTTATAATTCTTGTATCCATTTTGCATTGTAACAAGGACGTCACACAATCAAGGTGCATAGGAATTCCGTTCCACGGATCCATATGTTTTTATATGAACTATGTATCTGCATGTTTTAGATGCTATGTATTTTGTATAAACAATTGTACTAGTTGTGAAATCACCGTTCATCACTTTTGTAGAGACTTGTATTAATAACTAAATAGAACACGAATATGGATTTATGAATATGTAAATATAATGTTATAGATATATGTATGGGGTATTCTCTTTTATTTGGATGTTGAATTATGAAATCATATGAGTATTGCACTATACCAATGGATGTATCCTATTTGTTAAATCCCTGAATACTGTTGTGAGAAACATCGATAACATGATGACATACAAAAAAAAATTTACCATAAACTTTTCTCTTTTTGAATAAATATCGGATTATGAAATGATAAGAAATCTTGAGCCATTACATGAGTACATCTCTGCATTTAAGGGGATAAAAGAAATTATTTGGATAATAATAAAAGGATCATTGTTGAACTAAGTGTAGTTCTTAATATTGTTGAACTAGTAGCTCTGTATGTGATAACAATAGAATCATTGCATGGGTATAGAAACCAAGGTCTCATCAATGATCCAAACATGTACTTAGACAATTCCATTTGATTAGGAGAATCATAAAAATAAAAGATTGAAAGATAGAGTGAGTACCACTAATGAGAATCTTATAGATCCTCTTACTAAGTCATTGTCCTAGCAGAAGCATTATCATCATATAGAATGATATGGTATTAGATAAATACGTGATTGTCTTTAATGTAAATGGGAGATTGTTAGTGAATATGCCTTGTAGCCAATTGATTGGTTACATATGGAACTAACTTTGTTCAAGTGAAAACATATTTATTATTAATAAATGCATTCTTTATCTTTAATATTTATTTATGTTTGATTAGTGAATCTAATGTATGATTAATAAATTTATAGTAAAGATAAATTTCGTGGAAAAAATATTTTACAAAGAAGATTACAAAGTTGTTATAATTATAATATTTCTATAACATCAAATCATTATTCCTAAATATTCATGTCTAATACTTTATTAAGACTAAATATTAATTAAAGTCACATTATTGGTTCACTCAAGGCATAGTGATCCCTTTCTTCTAAAAGGGTTTTAAGAGATTTCTCATTATTGGTTCAGGTGAATTACTGTTAGAGGTTGAACATTTAGACAACTTATGGTTTGCGACAACCTAGCCTTGAAGAAGTTAATCAAACCTAAAAAAAAAGACTTAATCTTCAAATGTCGCATAGACCTTAAATGACATTAGATTGTTTAAGGGGATTCTTGGAAATCCAATTTTTTTTTCCAGAAAATCATTATTATTGTTGTGTTTACATGCTTTGGGAAACTCAATGTTAAATGATCTAGTGTTTTGTAGTTATCTATTTCAAAGAGGTGCTTGGGAAAACATATTTGCGATAGTTGTAATTGGGTTATTTGGTGATGTAGAGTAGGCATGATAAGGTAGATAAATGGCATTAGTCATGTCATTCTGAGTGAATTAGGGCCAAAAAGTCTCCCAAAATCATTTTTATATCTTTTTGGTTGATAATTATAATCTACCATGTGATGCACTTTTGATTTTTTTTTCTTATTGAAATCTCCTTATTTCTTGAAACGAGATTTAGTTGTTTTGTTTACTCAATCAATTTTAATGGTCTTCTTTACTTGTTCAACCATGAATATAATCTTAACAGAACTATAAAATAGACTATTGAAAGTGTTGATGAAAAGAGAAACCAATTTTTTTTTCAAGAGATATGGTTGAATACGAGCTACAATTATTTCACTAATTCCTATCTTTTCTTCTTCATCACCTATAACTTTCTTCTTCCAAGTTAATCTTATATTGTTATATGAATGCCTCAACCATATCTTTCAATTTCTTGATTTTACTTCCATCAAAGATCATGTACAATGAAAAAACAATGTGACTTAAACTTGCATAAAAGAAATAAATAAGGAGCTTGTCATCCTTGATTACTTCTATCATTTTACTATAATAAATTTTCAAATGGGTTTCCAGGAATTCAAATTCTATATACTTGATGAAATCTGACACCTTGAATTTTTAAGGAATAACTATGTCTGAAGCTAAGCACATCTTTGATGCTCTCATAGAATTGTACAATCTATGCCTTTGATCTCTTTTAGATGTTCTTTAATTGTCAAGAACTTCTTGGCCTCTAACTATTCTTTAGGCTTGTCATTATTAACTTCTTTTTATAGTAGGCTCTAGAGTGGGGGTGATTCTTTCTTGTGGCAATATAAAAAAAGGATAAGGCTGAATAGTTCCAACAAAAGTTATTAACCCAGGTTGGCTAACATATTGGTCTTAAAAAGGCCCATTATTGCTTGGGTAAACAAACCTTAAAAGGTAAACCCAATGCTTATAAGGTACAAAAAGTTTAGATCGAGGTAAGTTATCAACTCGGGTTGGCTAACATATTACTCTTACAAGGGTCCTTTATTGCTCGAGTAAACAAACCTTAAAAGGTAAACCCGATGCTTATAAAGTACAAATAGTTTAGACTGAGGTAATGCCACATCGGCTACTAGTCATAACCAAGTAGACTTTCAACGAGCATATGAGCTTTCATGCTTCCCAGGTAAATCCATATTGGGACATAACTAATCCCTCATGCTAACCTAAAACTATACATATGTAAATGAAAGTGACATGAATGAATGCATGGTCATAAGTCCATATCAAACCCAATATGCATAATAATAAAATGAAAAAAAAAACAAGAGCACAAAAATAAACAAACAAATCACACAATATAGGCAATTATATAAAAATAAAACGGACAACAAACACATTATTTATAAATAAGCTAACAAAACCTAGCCCTTACTAATTTACTAGTGACTTATCATTCAGTCATAGAGAATATATCAGTGAACTAAGGGTAAAATAGAAAAATAAAAGTCACCACATAGTTTTATGATAACCAAAAACCCTAAATGGTCTTCATAATTTTAGGTAAAAGACTAGTTATGTAATAAGAAAGATGACAATCACCCTAAAAATCCTATCCAAGTTGTATTATTGCTTGATTTTTTTTATTATAAAGATACCAATTATGTCATTGCTAAAGTTTGCCTAAATTAGTACTAATGCTAATACATTTATTTAGGACTTGGTCTTAACAATAAGCCAATCTTCACTTCCAAAATGCAAACATTAGACTTGAGAGGATGATGAATGATAAATTAGGCTTTGAGCCTATTTTCTTGATTATGTCCAAAATGTTCCAAGGCCTCCACTTATTGTCATAATGCCTTTTTTAAAAGAAAAAATCATTTTTTTTATTAATTGGAAAATGGGGTAATATACAAAATGATTCGTTAGAAAGCCATGCCTTGAAAACTCAATCATATCGAGTAATTATCTAAAGACAATCATAACATATCGAAGGTATATAATTACTTGACTTCTGGTGATGTCATGTTTTTTCTTGTTTTTGCTATGAGTTTATTAGCTTTTTTTGCTATGAGATGTAGATGCTTCATATCCTTTATTTAGAAATTCTTTTATATGTTAGTCTATAAACTTTTATTGAATATAACTTACCATCATAATTATCTTGTCATGCATCTTTTTAAATCTTATCCATATCTGGCTTGCTCAATGTTATTATAGGAAGGCAACTTAAAAGAAGGTTCTAGTCATTATAAGTGGGTAGGTTGGCTAACATATTGGTCTCAAAAGAGTCCCTCATCGCTCAGGTAAATAAATCTTAAAAGTTCAACCCAGTGCCTACAAGGTAAAAATTGTATAGACCAAGGTAATGCCACATTGGCTACTAATCATGACCAAGTATACTTTCAACAAGAATATGAGATTTCATGCGTGTTAGCCTGGGTACAGCCATATTGGGACATAACTAATCCATCATGCTAACATAAAACTATGCATATGTAAATGAAAGTGACATGAGTGAGTGTATGAGCATAAGTTCATATCTAACCTAATATGCATAATATAAAAATGAAAAAAAGATAAAATAAATAAGAGCACAAAAACAAACAAACAAACAAATCACATAATATAAGCAATCATATGAAAACAAATAGCACAACAAGCATATTATTTTTAAATAAAATAACAAACCTAGCCCTTACTAAGTCCTTAGTGGAGTTGTTATTCTATCATGGGGGATATCTCAGCAAACTAAGGGTAAAATAAAAAAATAGAATTCGTCACCTAGTTTTATTATAACTAGGAACCCTAATTGGTCTTTAGAATTCTAAGTAAAAGGCTAGCTATGTACTAGAAAAAATAACAGTCACCTTACACATCCTTTATAAAGTAACAAAACAGATTGATTTGATGGTAGATTAGGGTTGTTATAGGGTGAAAGCTAGAGGAAATAGGAGTGGCAATAAAGATGATAGTGGTGACTATTTGGTCAACTTGGAAGAGAGATAGGATATGTGGTTATGGTGGGGAAGAGAAAATGACAATTGGGCTTGCCTACTAAAAGTGGTGATTTGCTAATTAATGAAGCTGTGTTGATATGGTGGTCAGTGGAAAAGGTATGAGAAGAATGAGAAAAATAAGGGATATCATGTTTTGTTTTACCAAATGGATTATTTTTTCAAGGATAATTAATTTTTTTTTATTCTCTTAAGGATTTTTCTTCTAGTTTTTCTATATTTTCTCTCTTTGATTTCTCTCATTGTTATCTTGTAAATTTTTTATGTCTCTAGTTTTTCTTAATGTATTCTTTCATCCTTTTTTTCCTTTGACTACTTGGTCTATTTATAGATTCTTCCTTGCTCATCTTTTCACCTATTTTGATTAGTTATCTCCTTAACTCTTGGACTTGGAGTTATTTTGGAGAGGAAGTCAAACTCTTGTTATTTATTTTGGTCCCTAATTCTTTCCTTACTTACCGTTTCACTTCATAATTTGTTTTTTTTTCAATTTTTGATTTCTTTCTCAATATGTTGGAAATAGAGTTCAAAATGGGTTATTGCAGCTATTATGCAAAAATAACTTTTATTGAGACAACAATAAAGTTAAGAGAGAATAATTGTTGTAATATTGTGATCACACAAATTAATTATCCTAACTTAAACAAACAAGATAGTACAGAGCAAGTAAGAGGTCTTTATGTTAAATGATTCAAAGTTGAGGGGTTGAGATTATCTAAGTTATGCTAGGGTAAATGAAATAAAGTAATCAAACTAAATTAAATTAACTGAAACTTATTAAGACAAAAACCTTGGTCTCAAGTAAACATCCATCAATGAAAATCAAAACTGTTCATTGAAATGATACGTCAATTTATATTTTAAGTATTTATCATTCTTTAATATTAGTCAGTTAACAAATCCACAGTATAACTAACCCTAAACATTAAGCAACCACATCATCTGCACTAGTAATTTAATTCAACGGCAGCCTTAAGAACTATAAAAGTTGATAAATCTAGATAACATAATTGTTTGTAGTCTATGTTCGATTTAATTGAATATTTTTTCTAAGATTAACAATATAGATTCGCTATAATTATTAAATTTAGTCGCTTCACAAGTTAAATATCACAACTCTAGTTGATTAAAAAAAAAAACTTAGCAATAGATTGGTTAAAATAATAACTTAGATTCCGCTCTAACAATCAAGCTAAACCATCATAGGAAATAAGCATAGGAAAACATGCATACTAAACCATCATAGGAAATAAGCATAGGAAAACATGCATACTTACCATATAAACTAAAAAGAAAAGATAAAATAGATCTCATATTTTTGAAATTTGAAGGCTTATGTATCCTTTTAACAAAGAAAAA
>Ga0325403_1000645_pt1 | contig 25943 bp, 12 predicted proteins | sample PopdelMetagenome_19_FD_205665 | JGI IMG/M metagenome (GOLD analysis project Ga0325403, IMG submission 205665) | Populus deltoides microbial communities from Bellville, Georgia, United States - Xylem-PdKOR-R4 | ecosystem: Host-associated > Plants > Phyllosphere > Stem > Wood/Secondary xylem... | reverse complement strand
TTTTTTCACCAATTGTCAAATACACCACACAAAATCAATCATCTTAATTTCCCAATGTCGGCACCATTATAACACTATTTAGAATGACTCTGTTTTTTCGTGTTTATCAAAGTATTTTTTTAATTTTTTTAATATATATTTTCAGTTGAAAAACATTTTTATTATTATTATTAATTATCAAACACACAACAGACTCATAGAACTCTACATGACTATTATTATTTTTAATTAGAAATTGATTTTTTTTAATGCAAAAGGGAACATTAAACTATCTTTGGAGGTGACAAAATAGTTTGGGAAGAAGAGAAGTAAATGCATGCATCACCTGATGTAGCTAGCTTGGTCTTCTCTTTAGTAGAGGTAGAAGAGAAGAAGGAATTTTCAAGATCATTTAAAAGTTGACGTGCAAGTTGGAAGGTGATACGAAGACAAGTGTGACCACTTTTCCATTTTTCCATGTGTTGCTGATCTCATTCATGGCATCATAAGGGTAGCCATGGACGTAGCTGGGGTCAGCCATAAAGTTACATGATAAACAAGTCATCGATTTGGTCGTAGAAGACTTCCAGGATGGTTTGGATCAGCAGGCTCATGAAGTTCAATTTATATTATCTTGATAAATATTTTGGAGTTTGGTTTTCTTTTTATTTATTTATTTTGGGGTTTGGTTTTCTTTTTCTTTTTTTTTATGATAACAAGAAGGAAGGATAGTTGAGAATGATCTGAATAATACTATTTTTGTGCAAATATACCCGATTCTGCTTGACCATTATTGTTAAACAATATTCTTCCTATGTTTTTCAATATAATCAATTATTGACCAAAGATTCACTTGATCATGACATAAAAATAGTCAAAAAGACCGATTGGTATATGGTTTTTGAATCGAATCCTCTTTGTTCAAACAAAGTATGTACCGGTTTCACACATTTCATTCAAGAAATTTGGTAGCTAATGAAAGGATGTCAATAGATACATTTTATTTGGATAGCATGCATATAGTCATCTTGTGAGTCAATTCTAATTGGACAAGTAAACCATAGTAATGGGTTTAGAAGCGGGCGATGGTATGAAAATCCAGAATACTAGGGGAATTATTTTTCATCACATTTGAATTATGGATAATTACAAGTTCATGTCAATCTTTTATTTTTATAATTGAGGATTTTATGGGTTGGTGACAGAGACTGGATTTCCTGTAAAAATAGTTATTTTTAAAGGGTTTTAGAGACCATTCAATGATTAATTCAATAACTTTATTATAAAGATTTGCAGTAAATGAACATTAAATTCTAAGAATAAAAATATTTATTTTTTTGTTTATGTATAATAACTATTAAGAATAAATTGTAAGAAAATAAAGGTTCTAAACCCCTTGCTTAGGTTGTTCAAGGTGCATTTATAGGCTTTTTTCTTTCCTCTTTCGAGAGATTGTAAGTCTTTTCTTCTTTTTCAAATTCATAGGTGGTTGGGCTTGGCGCGTAGCCGTGTTCAAGGGGATTGGGTCTGGCAAGGTATCAGACTCACAAGTGCTTGAACCTGGTGTGTAACCGAGCCCAAAATGATTGAATCTGGCAAGGAACTAGACCTTAAATGCTTAGGTTTGGCGCATCGCGGAGTCTAGAAATTTTAGATTTAGCAAGGTACCAAATCCACAGGTACTTTAAACACGTAGCCAAAAAAAAAGGGCGATATCCTTACCTAACCTTTTTATCCAGGTCTTAATTTTAATTTGTCGAGCTTCTTTTTAGTTTTGGTCCCTTTGAATTTTTATAAAGAAATATCTTTTAGTACAAAATAATTTGATCATCATGTGCTAATTATATATATTACTATAATCACAAGCGGGCAATAAAGCACAATTATAGTTCACAAACATCCTACTTTGGATTAAAAAAAAATCTTAATTAATTTAGTAAGTTAAAATTAATTAAAACATGTAGTATATAATTAAAGTTCTTTTAAGCTATTAATTTGACAATATTAGAATATTTTAGATGACTCTTCTAGGGTTTAGCTTTGTAAACTTCAAAGTAGAACCTTAAATCTTGTTATGAAATAATTAAGTTGAAGGCGCGTACGGATATACTATAATTACTACTATTCCTCTAATTCTAGATATCCTTTGCATCGTTTGAGACCATGAACCTCTAGAGCTACTAGGTCAATATCCAAGCTTCGAGATAACTTTTTACTATTCGTTATAGGATTTATAATCACAAGGTCATAATTAGCATTGATTGAATTGAATTATAAAGGTGGTAATAGATAGTTTGAGAACGAGGAGTAAATTATGTTTTTAAAAAAATTAATTATTTTTAATTAAAATTTAATATGATTTGTATGTTTTGAATTGTTTTAATATGTTAACATTAAAAGTAATTTTTAAAAAATAAAAAAATATTATTAATATATATATTTTAACATAAAAAAATTATTTAAAAAACAATCATTATCACATTACAAATCATGTAATGCAACCCATTGCAATCAGCTTCATAGAAAGATTTATTTTAGCTTAGTGGTGCTCGTAGGGGGTGGAAGACGTACCCTCTAAATTAGCGCTGCGGCTTTAAGCATTCCAGTGATGAAGTCCTCCGCGTGAAATGGCTTTGTGGTGTCAATGTTGAGCTCTGGGACGTTTCCGGCATCACAGTAATCAACATTATGACATTAACAAGACGCGCAGCTGTGGAACTTGCAAGCTCAACTAATTAACCTGTCAAAGGGGGCACGACGAGAGAGCTGAGATGGTTGATGATCACACTGAGCTGAGTTGAAGAGTACTTGCGAGAGAGAATTTCCGTAGGTAACAAGTCGTCACATTGTTCAGGGTTCTATTAAATCCTGAAGGTTTGGGATGATATCTTCATCTATGAGAGGGAATTTGAGGAACTAGGCCAGTTCATAGGCTATTTTGCTCTTGTTTCTGCTGGAATGGCCTTTCTTTGCTATGAGAAACGGGGACTCGAAGTACTGTTCTTCAATATCAACCCTGGCTCCATTTCCTCTGATCTTCCCACTGCTCTTGAACAATTGAAAGCTAGTACCATTACATCACATCATCTGTAGTTTATGTAGCCCTAAGAAACTGCATAAGAAGATCCCAAGGAGAGATCAGGAAGAGGACTTCAACCAAAAGATTTAATTACTATATTCTTGTACTGCTGAAGACCAAGAAAAGGACAAGTATCTTAGAGCAAGGGCTTTAATTTGTTCCCCAGATTGCAATATTCTCTACCCTGCCACTAACTTTGCATGGTGCCACTCGATGTCAAAGGAAATAAATATTGGTATCCAAGAAAGAGTTCACAGATTAAGCTTCTAGCAGGACTCCCATTTTCTTTCCTCACTTTTCCTTCTATTTCCATGGAAATTAACCGGTTGAATTTTCACGCAAGGATTCCTGCAAATCTTCTGATTTGCAACGAGGTGTTGTATTTGGTTCGAAACGTTTTCATTAAGTCGAAAGAACATGGAATTCTTTTGAGACATATATTTCAATGATTTTAATATTGATATGCTAATTTTAAAAATTACAAAAAAAATTATTTTAATATTTTTTTTGTTAATAAATACTTTTTACAAAAACACGTTTCATTGTATTACCGAACACACATAATTACACGAGTAGTACTCTACATGAATTATTTTTTTTTATACAAATCAAAATTGATTTTTTAATTAAAAACGGACACGTCAAATATCTAAATTATCTTTGGAGGTGACAAAATAATTTGTGAAGAAGAGAAGTAGCTAGCCAGGTCTTCTCCTTCAGGAGAGGTAGAAGAGAAGAAGGAATTTTCAAGATTATTTAAAAGTTGACGTGCAAGTTGGTAGATGACGAAGACATGAATAATCACCATTTTTCGATGTGGCGCTCATATCATTCATGGCATCATGAGGAGGGCAGCCATGGACGGAGCTGGGGTCAACCATCAAGTTGCATGATAAAACAAGTCATCGATTTGGTCGCAGGAGACTTGTAAGTTGGTTTGGATAAGTTGCTCTGGTGAAGTTCAATTTATACTATCTTGATATATATTTTGGAGTTTGGTTTTCTTCTTCTTGCTTGTTTATGATGACAAGAAGGAAGGATAGTTGAGAATGATCTGAATAATACTATTTTTGTGCACATATACCCGATTCTGCTTGACCATTATTACTGTTAAATAATATTCTTCCTCCGTTTTTTAGTATAATCAATAATTAAGGACCAGAAATTAATCCACTTGATCATGACATAAAATAAAATAAAATAAAAAAAGACTGATTATTGGTGTATGGTGTTTGAATCGAAATCCTCTTGTTCAAACAAAGTATACCAGTTTCACACATTTCATTCAAGAAACTTGGTTGGTAGCTAGGTGGTGAAAGGATTTCAGTAGATACATTTTATATATCTGGATAGGATGAATATAATCGTCTCCTCGGTCAATTCTAGCTGGACAAGTAAACCATAATGCAAGGTTTAGGTGCTAATCATCCTGCCATAATGATAAAAACTATTTCCTTAATTAATTTTTGAGTTAGGATTAATTAAAACTTGTAGTATATAATATTTAAATCGCTTTTAACCCTTTGATTTGACAGTATTAGACTTTGTTTGGGAAAGTGGTTGCAGCTGCGTTCCTAAAAATTTTAAAAAAATTTTTTTTACTAAAATTAAATATGGTTTATATGTTTTGGATCGTCTTGATGTGCTGATATTAAAAATAATTTTTAAAAAATAAAAAAACATCATTGACGTGTATTTTAGCACAAAAAATTATTTAAAAAACACCCGCAACTACACTGCCAAACACTCTCTTATATTTCAAGAAGTGGTCACAAAATCAGCAATATCCCTCTTGGAATGAAGGCCTGTACGGATGCGCTGTAATTATGACCAATCCTCTTATTCTTAGATTAATTTAATTTCAACGATCCTTTTTATAGATTTTATAAAACATAAGAGAAATAATATAAATAATATCTTTAAATTTTATTTTATTAAATTAATTTTTTAATATGGTGTTAAGATTTAAGTGATCAAGCAATCACGAGTTTAAATTTTATTTTTTTATTTATTTTATAAAAATTAAATATAAGATAATATGAGTATGTAAATTTTCAATTTAAAAGATTTTTATTTAAATAAATAAATTAAAAAATAATATAAATTATATCTTAAATTTAAATTAAATTTTTAATAAATAATTTCAGCGGTTGAATTATAAAATTTATATTAATTAGATGCTAACTATGTAATTACAGTAATTAACCTTAATCTCCTGAAAAAGTATGAGCAGTATCCCTATATATGGTGGGCCATTGTATATATTTTCGTGAATTTCATAATAGATATGGTAAGACCAAGCATACAAGAGAAATCACAAATTGAATTGTGGATCAAATCCTTAATTTCCACAATCAGCCATTAATTACCCCAGAGAAAAGGTAGGTACGTAGGGAGTTCAATGCTGCTATTTCACTTCAGTTGGCCTTGGATTACTATAATTGTTAGTTGTCATCCAAGAGTGGGGTGCAGGGCTGAGTAAATTACCTAAATTATTCAAAATATTTATAAAAATCAAACTGAACAGTTTTTAAAAAATGACGATAATTTTAATTAAAAAATCAATATTTGATTTTAGTTTCATCAATCAAAATAAATAAAAAAAACTAATCAAATTCAAAATATCCATTATAAACTAAATATCCATTAAAACATATAGTCCAATGAAAACGCAAATAAATTAGATTAGATTTATTTGATTTTAAAAAATATGAATGTGAACTAATCTTAATTTTCCAGTTTGATTTGATTATTCTGTTTGATTTAATTTAAAATTTTATTATTTTAAATCTTGTTTAGATTTTTTTTATCCCAGTTAAATCATTCAATATAATTTTTATTTTAAAAAATAATTTTTATCACACCACTTAACCAAGATAATTTAGTGGGATCTTATATTGTTTTAGGTCCAAGATCTAATATTATATTTTTAATAATTATTTTTATTAAAACAACATCTTTATATTTATTTTTAAAAAAAATTATTGATATCAATATAATCGACAGGGAATCAAGCTTAACTAGATTAACAAATCTAATAACAATATAGTTAGAACAACTGGATTTTTACTAGATAAATATTTTTTAATTTAATTTGAAACTCAAGAATAAATTTATTAAAAGAGTATGGCTTGTGGAGCTGCTGAAAGAAAATATTTTTATTTTTATTTTATAAACAAGTGGGGATATTATAAAATGGAGCGTGTCAAACTTGTGTTCAAATCGCAGTATACATTTATTCTCCTACTTTTCAAATTGCCTAGACTGTTGCCCTGTGGTTCCTTGACCATTATGGATCTAGGACCATTGACAGAGATTAATATAATACACGAGAGAATATGCGGAGCAGTAGATTTTAGATTTATTTTTTAATAATTATAATTTTAAATTATAAAATTATTGAAAATTTATATCTTTATTAATTTTAGTATTTATAAAATTAGTCAAGATATATATAAATAAACACAAATATTTCTATTAATTTAAAAAAAAAAACAGGAGAGAATCCAATCTTTCATCAACCTCTATATGTTTATCCGGGGAGTTTGAGCAGAAAGTTCAATCCTTGCCTCTTTTTTTTTTTTTAATTTAGCACATTTTCTTCCCCTGATTATTCTAGCGGAAGACAGGTGAAGTGGGAACTGGAAAGTGGAAGGAAATTAACAAATTAATTAGTGGTACCTTAATCACTCTTGAAAGCTCATTGGACCGACAGAGGAAGTTCGATCTCTGCCTGTTTCTTTGTTTTCCCTTATCCACGTTATTCCTTCACCGAGCTACTTCTTGTACTATCTGGGAGCCTTTATGGCGGAAGGGGCCCTCTAATGTCAGCCATTTTTGAAGTCATGGTAGCTGTTGAAATTTGAGTAGCTCAAGTCTAAAACATGTGGTTTGGAAATATGACCACAGATTACGAAATTTTGAATTCATGAACCTTTCTTCCAATACTATAATAATAAACATTGGATTAATCGATCCAGTCTCGTGCATGCTTTTCATTCTTCTACTTTTTTTCTCCGACTCGTAGATTAATTGGACATGGACATGTTCGGATTACAGGCGTCGTCCCTGACCAGGGTCCCTGAACTGAAAAAAATAAAAATAAAAATGGCTGGCATGGATGAACAGGTTTTTTCTCCTTCTTTTCCACGACGACTGTTATTTACGTGCTAATTACTTTTAATAATGTCAGTTTAGACAATAAGTTTATTCATTGTGCTTGTGGTTAGGAAAGGGAACAGAAAATAAAATTAAAAAAACTAAAATATTAATTATTTTATTATTTAGATTAAAAATATAAATATTATTAAGGAAAGGATTAAAAAAAATTTACAGGGGCCGGTCCCTGTCAGCCCCCTGTCTCCACCCCCTGCTTGTGCTAATGAAAAAAGAAATTCTTGAGAAGAGTCATTTTTATTATGCTATCGTAGTTTTGATTATTTTTAGAAAAATTCAAATAATTAGATTTGCATTGAATTTAACTAGATTAATCAGGTTAGGGAAAAATATGTGGGATTAATTGAGTTCGGCATAATCAATATGTTTTATGATTCAAATTAAAACTCAACTTGTCATAGTTTTTTTTAATCAACTTGCTGTGAAGTGTAAAACCTGTAATATGAATGAGAAACGTGATGGAAAAGTTTTATTTCGAGGTCGATGGACTGCCCACCATATATATATATATATATATATGGGTTCAAGGTCTCATTCCATGGTTGAGTCTTGGGAAGCTGGGAGGATTAGGTGAGTGATTTTTGCCTAAAAGCTCTTGCTTTGTGATGAAGGACATGACCTGCGATGGTGACGGGCACCACCCCCACCGTCTATCCAATTTCAAAAAATGCTAAACAAGAATTCACGCATGTTTATATTGTTTTCCTTCTGATCTGGCTTTTCTACGTGGAAAATTGCACGTTAGAGTATCAACTTTTATGGCATGTTTTACATTTTCTTTTATCATTAGTCAGGTCCATAAATTATTTTTGCAACGAATTTTATATTTATATGTGAAAGGATAGTGCAATTCCAAGCGTGTTTGAAAGTCTTTTTAAAGGACAATTCCAGTGTTTACAAAGGATGATTGATGATTTGGTAATGATTGTTTGAAATAATTTTTTAATTTTTTAAAATTTTATTTTTAACATTAGCACAAAACACTAAAAAAATAATTTAAAGTAAAAATAAATTTAATTTAAAAAAAATACTTTAAAAAAACAAAAACAACCATGTTAAGGACGCAGTTATAATATAATCATTTTATTGAAAACAAAACGGTGGCATATTAGGGTTCTTTATCGTGCCTTTTAAACACGTGTAATTAGTTGTCTAATCCTCTATTTACAAGGTCAAGTCCACGTATTTGACAAGTCAATACTTAATTAGTTAATATCAACCTTTTTAAGATAAAGGTTGATTTCAGGGGCACGATGTTGTCATCAACACCTTGGAATGCTTCCTAGTTGGTTAGCGAGATTATTTGAATGGTAATTATTATTTTTTAAAGTAATTTTTATTTATAATATATTAAAATAATAATATTTTTTAAAAAATATTTTTTATATTAGCACCGCATCCAGCATCCACCTTAACTCAAGAATGTGATAGTGGAGCAAGTTCTAAGATTTAAATAATCTCCTCCTTTGTAATTATTTAATGAAATACATAGTTTATTCTTAAGAGTCTTGACTGAATTAGAATATAAATAAATTTGTTTCATATACCTTGATTTTAGTAGCCATCCACACAATCTTCAAATTAAAATTGCTATTTTTTTTTCTTCCAACAAATTGCAGTGTTCAATCTAAAAATTAAGTTATTTTGTTCTTAAAAAATAAATATAAAGTAGATTGGTCAGTGTGATCTCCGCTGTCTATGTCCATGAATTAGTGTCGTTTTGGCAGCCGACCAAGCTTGACATTTGTATATGCAGCCTGCGGGGGAAGGAGGCTTGATCATAATTTTTGGCACAGAGGAAAATCAGAGGTTATTATGCAAAGGGTGTTGAAATGCAGACTTCAATTTTCTTGGTTAAATTTAAATGTACGGAAAGTCAAGTTATTGCTTTTTGACAGGGTGTTCACGACCATTAACATTAATTATTTGTTAATTAATTAAGAAGACACCGAAAACACGTGGGAAAAGTGCTCTAGCAATGTACAATGTATGGTACTTCCCCCACGTGTTTTGGTGTGGCACCGATTTTTTAATTTTTTAATTAATTTTTTGTTTTTTATTCTATTTTTTATTTTTTTATGATATCCTACTCTCGGATTTCAAGTTTGATGGGTTAGCCTGGTTGATCCTGACAAGTTAACCTTTAATACTGGGTTAATCAGGAATTATCTTTCATAATTTGTTTTATTTTATTTTTGTTAGTTATTCTAGTCTCATGACCCGATAATAGAGTTTAATGGGTTAACCTAAGTTGACTCGGGTTGTTTTTTTATATAATTTAGATTTTTTTTGATTTTATCGTTTAATATTAGATCGATTGAGAATTTAACTTCATAATCTGTTTTGATTTAACTTCTATAGAAATATTCTAGTCTCATGATCAGGGTTATGAGTTTTAGTATTTTAAATCTGATTAAATCAGGTCGTTTTTTTATTGGATTGTCTTTGTTTCATAATCCAGGTTACAAGTTTAGCTAGTCAATCAGTTAACTCGAATTTTTTAATTGACTTTTTTTTTTTCCAGTATCATCTTTTAATATTATGTTTGATTGAGAATTAGATTTTATAATTTATTTCGGTTTAATTTTTATGATTGATCTCATGACCTAGAAATAGTGCTTAACGAGTTAGTCCATATAGACTCGACTCATTTTTATGTTGTTTTTTAATTAAAATTTTTATAAATTTTATTATTCAACAATGGGTCCGATAAGATTGATTGAGAATTGAGTTTTATAATTTGATTTAATTTGTTCTTTACGGAGTTATCGTAGTCTCATAATCAGAGTCACGGATTTGACAAGTTAATCTGGATTAAATCATGTTATTTTTTTATTTTCTTTTCATGTTGTTATCTCGGTCTTATAACCTAAGTCATGAATTTAGCTGATGGATTTAAGTTATTTTTTTACGTTTATTTTTAATTGATTTTTTTTAGTATCATCCTTCAACATTAGACTGATTGCGAATTGAACTTCATAGTTTATTTTTATTTTCTTTCTACGTGGTTATCTCGGTCTTATGACCCGAGTCGTGAGTTTGACATGCTAACCCGAGTTGCTTTTTTAGATCCATTGTTTAATTGATTTTTTTTCAATATTATCCTTTAACATCGAGTTGAATGGAAATTAGATTTTATAATTTATTTTGATTTGTTTTCTATGAAGTTATCATAGTCTAATAACCTGAATCACGAATTTGATATATTAACTCGGGTTAATCCAAGTCAGCCCAATATATTATTATCTTAATATTAAAAAAAATATTATCTAGAAAAAATATCTTGAGATGAATTATGTTTTTACAGGTCGTGTAGCTTGTTTTTGGATCTTCAAAGTCAATCGGGTCATTTCAAATCAAGCCCTGTAAAGTTAAAAAAAATATTAACAATATCTCAATATTTTTTTATATTAAAAATAAACTAGATTTGATATGCAGTATAGGGTCACTTATCTAGTGGACTCTAAATATTGGAGATGGTGTGTTTCACGCCATATATGTAATAGTTCCATTCGTCACATTTTTATTTTATATATATATATATATATATATATATATATATATATATATATATATCACTGTTTTATTTTAAAAACATAAAAAAATGTTTGGTAAGAAATTAAAAAATGGAATGTAACATTTATAAAAATATATTAAATTCTAATTTAAAAAATACGAGAAATGATGATTTTGAAATGGAAGGTTTTTTATTTTATTTTATGTAACTTTAAATATCTTAAAATTACAAGAATATCACTATGTATCTTAATTAAAAATAATTTAGGTCTATTTACTTTTAAAAAAAAATGAGGGATCTTAAAATTATTTTTTTACTTATGTTTTTTTTTTAATGATATTTGTACCTGAGGTCAAACAATTCATGATTCATTTGAATAGTTGGCTTGGACGGCAAGAAGAAGATTTCTTGCCCGTAAGGTCTCGAGTTTGAGTAAAATCATTCAATTCTTGAAAAAAAAAAAAATTATATCTGTATTCAATTAGCTACTTTAGTTGACGCTCTAGACTTTGGACTGGACATGCACAGGTTCCTGGAGAGATTTTTTCAATTACACCTGGATGTGAATGACATCTCTCTCCTTTTTAACTCAGCCTAGTTGATTAACTCAGGATTAATTGACTCAGATTTGAACCAATTTGGTTTGAAAAAAAAAATCCAACTAACCCAGTTAAAAAATTTAGTTGACTTAGATGTTGTTTGCCTCACCCGCAGCCACACATTTTGATATTTAGTAAAAATAAAGTAAATCTGATTATACCTGGTAAGGCCTACTAGTTTTTACTGTCCAACCGCAGGAATGGAGAAGCAGTAAAATGCTGCTTCTCATGGTAATTTTTTGGGACAGTGGAGCATGGCTCCACTGTCACTGTTCAATAAACAGTGGAGTCATGCTCCACTTTTACAATGTTTATTATTTTTCTTTTTGAAAAATCAATGAAAAAAGTTTAGTTTTTTTTTTTCCAAACAACACCAATGCAGTTAGTTAATCATGAACAATATTTTTTTTAAAAAAAAAATTAGTTTAAGGTAAATTAAATTTATTCGTACTGTAATGAAATTGTAAATTTTTTTAAAAAAATTGTATTGTGCTCAAAAAATTAGTATTTAATATTATTTAATAACACTACATAAATTAGAAAGATATCGCATGATGACGTAACATTTGTGGAATTTGATCGCAATTCTAATAATAAAGATATCACAATCTTTATTATTTAATAACACTATATAAATTAAAAAATTCAGTTTTTGTTGTTGCGCGCTTAAGAAACCATGAAAAATATAGTCATTGTTTGATAGATTTCGTATGTAATGACATTGCATATAGTTTAATGGAATAATAAAAATATTTGATATCAATATTATTTATTTTCATGATGTAATAACAGTAGTTAAATCTACAATATTTAAGTTAAAAATCATTAATATATATATATATATAACCTCAATTTTAAAAGCATTTTTTTAACCAAACACCTTAAAACTACTTTTTCTTCAACCTCAATTTCAACTACAGTTTTAACCAAACACCTATTTTTTCAAACCAACCTCAACTAAAAATACTTTTTATAAAATAATCTTTTTCAAACCACAATCACAACAGCTACCGCAAGGCCCAGTTAAAAATTTATCATCACAACATTATTTTTATTTTTATTTTTATTTTTTTTAAATTGAGAGTTTCAATCCGTGAATCAGATTTTATCCTGGATCTAGTTATAATAGTGAGCCCATTGCAGATAAAAGAAGGTCACGTGTTCAAATACCTTCTTTGAACCATGTGAAAATAGCTCTAAAAAGGTCAACTCTTGACTGCTGTGACTGTATAAATTAGGAATGATAAGAGAGTAATTGGTTTTTTTATATAAAAATAAATAAAACAAATAACTAGAATTTTAATTTTGATGGCGTTTAGTTTTTCCAAGTAAAATTTAATACTAAACTAGCATTTGTTTATTATATCAGAATAGAATCGATAAAGATAATGAAAACATAATTATGTTTGATTAAAAAATTTAGATAAAAATATAAAAATAATTTTTTTAAAAACAATTTTAGAATGAGTTTTTATATTTCTAAAACAAAAGATACATAAAAGATTAGGGACAGTATTTATTATTTTGTATAACAAAAAAATCCTTATAAAAAACTTTCAATTTTAAATTTGTTCAACCAAGATATCTAAATATATAAGTAAGATAAAAATAATTATTATCATAAATTTAAAATTCAATTTGGGGTTGATATTGGGAAAGGCTTGAGGCATGGGATCAATATAAGAATAAAAATGTTTAATACTATAGTTTTAAAACCTGACTTGGATGTTGACTCAATACAAGGCTTGAATTATAGGTAAGGAGGGTCAACCTGTGTTGATTCGAGTCAATTTAAAAATAAAAATAATTATTATTATAATTTTAAAAATTGACTCGGGGGCTAACCCGAGATAAGGCACAGGTCACAAGTCAAGGGGGTCAATATGGGCTTGCTTGAGTCAATTTATGGATAAACGTTGTTATTATTATAGTTTTAAAACCCGACTAAGGAGTCGATTTAGGGCAAGGCCTGAGTTATGGGTTAGCAGGGTCAACCCGAGTTGAACCAATTTTTTTAATCGAAGCAGCCTCTTTTTGATTTTTTTTTTAATCAACAGGTTTTTTACTTGTGTTGTATCTAGAGTTGACCGAGTAGTGGGTCAACTCGGGTCTTGACCAAGTCATGTGAGGTCAAATCCTTCCTCTATGTTTTTTAAACCCAAATCGATCAAATCTCGAGTCAACCGGGTTTTGGGTCAACATGCCGGTCTAGTCTGAGTTTTATAATTAATGTGATTATAATATTATTAATTTCAACACTCAAATTAAATCAAAGTAAAAAAAAAATTTAATTATTTTTAAAATTTACAAACTTGATAATAATACATATTAAAAGTAAAATAAACTTATTAATATTTTATTATATCTTTTAATTATAACCAAATAGAATATAGAAGACAATCATTCTGTCTTTTTTCATACCACTATCATATATTATTTTATTTTTATTTTATTTTATTTTCTATCTTGTAACTCGCAATACCTATCTAAAGAGTAGTGTTACCTAATAAAAAATAAATATAATATTAAAAAAATATTCATAAAAAAAATATTAGAAAAAAAACTAATTTAATAAATAGTAGTTTTTCAGGAGGTGTAACAATTCTCTCAAACACTAAATTTTAATATTACTTAAATATTAATGGCATGAATTTCACAAAAATAAAAGCGTGAATTAGCTTTTTTTTCATTGTTCTTTACTTTTTACATTGTGATTTTTTTTAAAATCTGAATGTTATTTTTTAAATAGCACTGACTAAATCTCAAGGGGTGTGTTGAAGCAGCCCTTCTCTTTCACTATTATTATTATTATTATTTTTTGTTAATAATTAAACCCTTGTTGAGAAGGTCAAAATGGCCATGAACATATGAAATTGAGTTACCTCCACCGCCTTCCTTAGAAGATAGGCATGGAGGGCAGCTGTACCAAGCTGGATCTGGTCAGCATTAAACTTCCAAGGACTTGACCTTACACACGCATGCAACACACAGCACAGCACCACCCATTGTTTCTATGGCTCTACTCCATACTACAACCCCTTCGCCTTTATTTGGTGGGCGCTTGACTTTGACAAAAAAAATTTGTCCCGTAGTCAATTCCCAACCGACAAGGTCTCGTCCATCAATCTAGCCAAAAATTAAAAGCACATGCCAGCTTCAGATCTCGTGTGAGCAAAACGTATGTGTGCTGCTAGGACTGCTATATATCTTATCTTTCTCCGTGTCCTTTCCACCAAGTTTCCACGACCAGGCCAAGTTGAGCCCTCTTGAATTCTCTATATATACCCCAGCTTTTGCCTTCATTTGGCAACTTCTTGGTTTTTAGTTTTGCTAGCTACTGCTGCAAGGATTTTCAAGAAAGATTGAAATAGTCTAAAGATTATACAAGCTTCTAGCTAAATCACCTGGTCAATCAATTTGAAGGAGATTGTCAATAAGGACCCGTTCGATCAAGGCGGCTATGGATTATTCATCGTGGGTTGATACTTCTTTGGATCTTAATATTAATCCTTTAAGAGTGAAAAGTGAAGTTCCGGTAGATGCAGAAAGATTTGGGATGGCAAGAGAATTGAAACCCACTTTCATGGATTTTCAGACCAACCCTTCAGCCAAAGAAGAGGTTAGCTTTACATATACATACATTCATACATACATATATATACACAGATACTCATTTTGCAGTAATCTGTTTATGTCTCTATGGTTTTTTGTTGTGTACCTCCTTTTTTTCATGGTTTCTGGCCATCAATTGAAGGCTAAATACACACGGCTTCGAGGTTTTGTTTTTCAAACAAACTTCAAGAAAGAACTAGATATGATGAATTCTTGTCATTTAATTTCAAGAAAGAATTCACAATATGATGAACCCTTTTAAATGTTTTTGGTGCTTAGGAAGCATTTTTATATAACATCAAAACATTGTTTCATGAAAAAAATAAAAATAAAAAGAACTTGTACAAAAGAGACTACCAGGTATCAGCTGTCTTAAGTTTTAGCTAGGAACTTGTTGAGCTTGATTAGAGGGTGCTTCTGAAATTAGAAGTCTTCTTGAAGTTTTGAAGTTGATTTTATTTTGTTTAATTAATTCCAGTCTGGAGCTTTGGTAGTGGAATTGAACCGAGTGAGCGAAGAAAACAGGAAGCTAACTGAAATGCTAACTGTGATGTGTGAGAGCTACAATGCTTTAAGAAGCCAGTTGATGGATTACATGAGCAAGAATGGAGAAAAGGAGCTTCTTGCCCCATCAAAGAAAAGAAAGTCTGAAAGCAGCAACAACAACGATAATAACATTGCAATGAATGGGCACTCTGAGAGTAGCTCAACTGATGAAGAATCATCCAAGAAACGAAGGGAAGAAGTCATTAAAGATAAGATTTCGAAGGCTTATGTCAAGACTGAAGCTGGTGATACAAGCCTTGTAAGTCCATATAATACACTCCTCAGTTGCAAAAATCTTGATTGCTTCCAAAGTTTATAGGTTATGTTTTATATGCTATGTACATGTTTTCATGGGTTGCTAAGCAATTGCATATCTATTGCAGATTGTGAAAGATGGATATCAATGGAGGAAATATGGCCAAAAAGTCACAAGAGATAACCCTTCTCCAAGAGCTTACTTCAAGTGCTCTTTTGCTCCAAGCTGCCCTGTCAAAAAGAAGGTGAGGCCAGAATCATAAACACAGTTCTCTATTGCTTATATACGATCATCGAGTCAATTTCATCCATACCTCACATGTTCAATTTAGCCGTACGGTGGCTGATAAATCGCATATAATCAGATTTCAACTCCCATGGACTATGAATTTGTCCAAGTTTTCTTTATAATCATCAGTAAATGAAAAAAGGTTTTAATTCCAACTCTTCTGTTTGGAGTGAAAAGGCTGAGTAGAATGCTAAAGATGGTTCTGTCTCATTTTGTGGTTCATTCAGGTTCAAAGGAGTATCGATGACCAATCTCTTCTAGTGGCAACTTATGAAGGAGAGCACAACCATCCACATCCTTCAATGGAGGCAACATCAGGTTCAAACCGTAGTCTAACACTCGGTCCAGCACCCTGCATAGCCTCCCTAGCCTCATCTGGGCCAACCATTACTCTTGATCTCACAAAATCTAAGTCAAGCAATGATGACAGGAGCTCAAAACCAAGAGCGGATACGCCTGAAGTCCGGAAATTCTTGGTGGAGCAGATGGCCTCTTCGCTGACGAAAGATCCCAATTTCACTGCAGCACTGGCCGCAGCAATCTCAGGAAGAATGTTTCAGCAAAATCACAGCGAGAAGTGGTGAAATTTCAGCTTAGTTAGGAAAAGAATCATCTCTACCAACTTAGTTGGAGTTTTATAAATTATGTACGGTTCCATTAGCACAGGAATACCAGTTACAGTACCTATTATCCAAAGAGTCCAAAACTTGAGATAAGGGGTGTAATCCGAAAAAAGACCATTTTGAATTTTGCAATGTATTTGTAAATACATCATTTGATACATGGGGGAACAAAAGGTCCCAAGGAAGATAGCACCTTGAGGATTGTATATGATTACATGAAGAATCCAAAACTCATTTTGAGATTCAATAGTTGGATTTGGGTTTTTTCCCATTTAATGGATAATGGCTTATTTTTCATATATTTTTAATTGGTATAATCAACCATTAAAATGAATGGTCTTTCAGAGTCAAGGGTAACCTTGTGATAAGAGTGTGAGTTCTAGTGTATTTTAATGGATTATTGCCATTTGAAGACATCTAGGGGAGCAATTGTACATCAATTAGATGTCCTAAATTGGCTGCAAGTGCGCAAGGTTCTGGTTGGCCAAATGGCTATCTGATTAGCATAACTGGATTCCAGGACCAGAAAAGTTATGTCATATTATGTTCTTGAACTTTCATTTAGCAAAAAGTATATGACTTCCAACCATCCAGAACTACTGGGGCTGTCTCTCTCTCAAACTTGATTTGAAGCATATGTTCCAAGTGCAAAAACTAGTGTGAAATTAAGCCGGTGGTTGGGATTTGAAGACTTGAGGGTTGGAATATAATCTTTTCAGTCAAAGAAAACCGGCTAATTTGACTGGTTATCAAGATTTTTTGCGGGCTATTTTGACTTATCTTTGGGTTTATTGTGTTATAATTTTTTTAAAATATATATATTTATCTTGATTTATTTATTAAAAATAAAATAATATTTTTAATTTAGTAATTTCTTTGTATTTAGATAAATTAAAACACTTCGAAATATTATGATTAATGAAAACCCTAAACTCCTTTTCATTTATTTTCGAATTTGTTTTCTGTTAATTTGGATTTTGGATTACTTTAACAATAATGTCAATGGTTAATGCTTCAGAAATTACTAATGTCCTATTAGTTTTCTCTTGTTCGAGTAAGAATGTTGCTAATTGAGGCCTAAACAGGTTGATGTCCTCTGATACTTGCTGTTCCGACTAGTTCAGTGGCGTTTACCTTGGTGTTTTAACATCAGACGTCTTTTGTGTTCGGCAAACAATCTGCTAGTGACAATCCTTTTATCTCCAAAAAGGAATGTTTTCTTTACGTTCTCGTTGGGAAATTGTTTCTATGTTCAGCAGAAGATGTGACTCTTCATGACCATGGGAGGGTTCTGATCAGGCAAACCTCGAGAGAAGCTAATCAATGTGCGGACTGACTTGCTAACTCAGATCATGGATTTCCAGTTGCTGTGTAACTTAACCATTAGACGAAGGATCTTGTTATGATTATGAACCAAAGGTGTATATTGCTACAAGGATCTTGAAATGCTCTTATATGACGAGAAGTCGAGAAGGCTTTCAAACTAGCTGTGATATCTTTAGGTGCCTTGTTAAAAGGTTAAGAACATGCATTTCCTGTTACAACCCAACAAATCAAAACCAACAGTTCATTCACTTGGCATTCCAAGAATTTGGGGTGCGGCTGATGTCTTATATTCCTAGCAAGACATCCCAAACTTTCTGCTAGACAAGCAGCAGCCATTTATGATATTATATAGAAGAATATTTTGCCGTAATCCAAAAGGAAAAGTGCTGATTGAATGTATGCGATAAAGCTTATTTGACTACAGGAATTCTGGAATCTATACACGACATTGAAAAGGAAAGGAACATTGAACTTGAAACACAGATATGTAAATTTCATATAACTGATACTGATTTTTTTGGGGCAGTACCTCCATTCACTGAATCTTTTAACAGAGCGGAATTTGATTACGATGACTTTCAGAAATCTAGAGCATCAAAATCTCTTTCAAGTTCCATTAACAGAGAATAAGTTGGACCAAGATGGTTATTCCATTACACACTAGAAAAGTCACTAAATCCATGTGGATTCAACACATAAATATATGTGCCACCGGCCAACAGAAAAAAGTCATCAGCACCTAGCCTGTCACTAGTAAGTAGTAACTAGTACAATAATCCAACCCTAGGGTTGCGAGGAGATATAAGATCTCACCTGGAATTGAAAAGCTAATAAGAATAGACACCATATCAAGGACAAAGAAGGTTTAACTTTGAACACAGGTGAGTCTTTCAGCATATTCACTTGAACAAAGAAAATGATATGTATACATAACAGCCATGTCATTCATACAAATAATTACATGAATCAAATTGTTGCAAATATACCTGCTTGGAGTAGCTTTCTTTAGAGGCAATTATCTTTTGTACAAAACCATTAAACACAGCCCTCCTTGAAAGGAATGCCAGACACAGAAATTGGCATGACCTCCAACTTACCAAACAATTTTTTTTATGGTTATGTATAAGAATTCTAGTCATCGACAGCTCTAGATAATCCAACATCTATTGGATCCTCAAGTTCTTTCACTTTGGTCTTAGCCTCAAGATAGTCATCCTTTACCCTTGCTTCTCCCTTGGTTGTACACTCTTGGAATCTAAAGCAATTTATGAGATGATCATTTGTTAGTCCAGCCACTTGCATGAATGAGTATATAACTGTTGGACTGACGCTTCGAAACCCTCTTTTTACTAGGTCTTTGCTTATGAGCTCTGCTTTTGGAGTCTTGACTGGGACTTGGCGGGAATATCGGAATTGGCTTATGATGGGCTTATGATTCACAAAGTTCCAGATGTATTTATCAAACGACCCAAACTCATCTGTGACCTGCAGCATCAACAAGATGTGAGTTTACAGCAGTTTAAAGGTCATGGTTGAAACAATCTTCAAAAATATTACATCAAACCCAGAGCTTTCTTTACCATAAGTTGTTTAAGGAAAATCACAAAAAACAGGAAGTCAATATCAGGCTTACATCAGGGGGGAAAAAAGGAATTGAAAAAGTCCACGTCTCTACCTTGCAAATTTGACGTGCATTCTCAATGATTGATCGGAGCTTTAGCTCTGACAGTAGGGAGCTGGCAGGGCTTCCTGGCATTGCTATCCTTTTCTCGTTTAATTTGGAAACGTCAATTGGATCAAAATCCAAAAAGACTTCCCTGTATGCAAATAAATGCACCTCTGAGTCAATCAAGTTATACCCAATAAAAGTTTGAGCATCAACAATTCACATCGTCTTTTGATTATTGAATGCCAGAACAGCAAAAGCATCAAAGGATCATAACATACACATTTGATTCGAAATAATCAATACCTAAATATATGCCTTTTGTTAAGAATGAGAGGCCATGTAAGTTCAGCCAAAGCACCCGATAGGCTTAGCAGTTCAAACAGCTTCCTGCATGTTGAAAGAAATGATCAGAGACTGAGGGGGCTACCAGATCTGCTTTTACTTTAGAAGAAGATATCCCAAGGGTTTTGTGAGTGCATACTTGTCATCATGGACCGGGACTCCCCATTCTTCATCATGAAAAGTGGCATAGCTTGGATCTTTTAGAGTGGGGAAAATATTAATTAGCAAATTCAACTTGGTAAGAAAAGTTCAAAACTTATAATTATAATCACATCAAGAGAAGAAAATTGCGAGTGAGTAAATTATCTGGCATTTTGCAGCCTGCCACTGAATGCAGAACAGTTACGAATTAACTAGCTGGATTTTAATTATCTTGTTTCTAGAGATGGTTTGCAGTAAATTACAGAACCTGATATAAAGAATTTTGCATCTAAGAATCCTCTAGCCACATGATTGTTTAATTGTTTGGTTGGCCATCCTATAAACCAAATCAACAGAACATTGAGCTTCAGCCTCTTCACTTGGAACTACTCCCCTTTTGATTCCATCCTATTCTATAGCTTAGATCAAGTCTCCATACATGGCATACATGGACCATTTCCATTAAATAAAAAAATGATATATTAGATTCAGTTACGTCTATTCCTACTCATCACCCTCCTCTTGATAGGGGTATTCCCATAACATACATGCAAACACGCCAAAATGCTTTGCCACAAAACAAACCAGCATCTCGTAGTTTCTTAGTTCATCTATACATCATTTAGCAAAACGAGCGTCCAAAACATTCTGATAAGGAAACTTTAAAGTTAATGGGACAGGAATTTATTTCACTATCGATTATCTGTGGTGAGGCCTAGCCCTGCAGGACTGTTAGGAGTAGAAGTTTGCTCCTGGAGCATGACCACAGATGAGATGGAGATGAATGCTCTGAATGCACAGGAACACGCACCTCAAACTCTTGCATCTACTAATGCAGGAATATTTGTATGTCAGTTAACCCCCTCAATTTATGAACATCTTGCCACTTAAATGAGAATGATTGTGATATAAAATCACTTCTTTAGAGTTTTATGCCAAACTAATTCAAGATTAAGTGACAAAAGGTTATTAGCAACTAATTCAATACTTATTGCTGAAAAGTTATTCCATTTTATCTTTCCCATTAATAAATGTTTTGCATTATCAAGATTCACGAAAACCAACTAAGGCCAAATTCAGATAAATATGACAAGTAACGCCCTAAGGTTTTCTTGTACGAAATACTATTCTTATAACAGGTGCTAACTACTAATGGAAGCAGAGTATCAACCTCACAAAAGCCTAATGAAATTCTTTCATCTGTCAAAGAAAATGCCTTCCTTGACATGAAAAATAACAAGAGCACAACAATTTGCAATTTGATGCATAACCTACTTGACTTTTAGCATGTTCTAGACCCAATTCAACATAGATTGATATTTCTCTTAGTCACCAAGGACTAATTTCCTACTTTAAAACTATTACCGTCCAAACCAAATACACACATACACCCCTTTAAAACTATTACCGTCCAAACCTCTCAATTCTTGAACTTTCAAGAATCACAAGAACATCGATATTCAAGTAAAAACACACCTAATTCAAACACACTTGTAAGGAAAACAGAAAACAGAGAGGGAGAATATATAAAAAAAAAGCTACCAGTAGTAGGTGTAACCCAAGCACATCTTTTTTTAATTTGAAGTTGAAAGTCATCGGTGCTATTATCCCCCACCAGTACTTCGTTCTCACCACCACCACCACATTGCTTCTTCCTTACCATCACCGCGTTCCTTCTTACCGCCGCTCTCCCACGAGACCACGACGAGGAAGACGAAGACGCCCGGCTAAGCGGCGACGAGGATTCCGACGAGGCGTAGGAGGAGCAGGAAGCATTCATGGACTTTTGTCTCAAAACAACGAATTTGCCACTGCCACATTTCTTCTTGCTCCTGTTGTTGGACTCCGTTTCTTGCGGCGGCTGTTTATCGTTGGTGGGTTTCTTCTTCGTCGCCGGCTTTTCTGGTTCCTTGTTTTCCGGTTCTCTGATGCTGTTCATGGCCCGCACTCTAGGTGGGCCTCCCGACATTGCCTTCCCCCCCCCCCCCTTTCCTATTCTCCAAGATGCCCCCAGTAATGCTTCGAATTTACTCTTTCAAAGCTGAGATTTTTGTCGCGCTGGTCATTGTTTGAGCTTATTAAAGAGAGATTTGAGTGCTGCGTTGGTGGGTAGAAATGAGATATTGGTGCTGAAAGAAGTTTCTTTTCTATTTTGAAGGTAGAATGAGTGAGGGTCTGTTTGGGCAGTGAGAAAGTGTGGGAAAGTGGGAGAGTGGACTTTTTCCTTTTCCTTTTCTTTTTCCTTTGGAGAGAAAAAGTGAACTTGCTAGTTAAAATGTGCCACGTAATAGGATGTCTGAATACTGATATGCTAAATACCTCAATATTTTTTTTAAAAAAAGGTACTGTATTTTATGGATAATGCTGTAAGAATACAACTAATTTACTGGAACGCCATACGTTATTGTTCAAATAAAATAAAAAATTAACTTAAGAAAAATATTCAAGTTACAAAATTATTTGATATTTGTTATTTGTTATTAAATCCCATTCAATAATTTAATTTGTAAATTAAATCTTTTAACTTGATTTTTTTTATCAAACTCTAATTTAAAATTAACCAGCATAAAAATTATCTTAACATGAACTAGCTGATTTAGAAATTATTTCTCAAAAAATTTTAAAATATTTTTTGCTAAAATTTAATATGATTTCTATATTTTGGATCGTTTTGATGTGCTGATGTCAAAAATAATTTTTAAAAAATAAAAAAAAATCATTGGCATACATTTCGGCACAAAAATTTATTTGAAAAGTAACCGCTACCACACTACCAAGCATGTTCTTAATAAGTTTAAAAATAACCAGATGATTAATAAAAACATTATTTAGTTTTAAAAAAATTCAAAATGATATTTTAAAAAAAATATATTAAGATAACAATATATTTTATTAATTCTCGGCTTAATAACAAAAATAATAGATATTTAAGGATGAAGTTTCTATTATATAATAACAAAAATAAATACTTATAAAATTAAATATAAATTAAATATCAGGACGTTTGTTTAAAATTATAATAATCTAATAAAAAGTAAATCGAAATAAATTATGAAAACTAACTTAAATCAATGTAACATTGAATAATAATAATAATAATAATAATAATAAATATTTAATCAAGAAAAAAAATATAAGATATTTTTTTAAAAAAAACAACTCTTTCATTGTTCATGTGAATAGTGAAGAAGCTAAGTTTACCATGGTTCTTTTAATGTTTGTTTAGGAGTATGGTAGATGTTTCTTCTCAATAAAAATATATTAAAATAATTTTTTATTTTAAATTTATTTTTAACATCAGCATATCAAAACGATAAAAAAATATAAAAAAATTCAAAGCTATTTTAAAAAAAAAAACTTGCAAAAGTGTGATTGAACCGTAATGTCAAACATCAGACATGTTTGTTTTTGCGTTTCAAAAGTGCTTTTGAAATTATTATTTTTTTGGTGTTTTCAGATCATCTTGATGTACTGATATCAAAAATAATTTTTTAAAAATTAAAAAAAAATATGTTATTTGATGCATTTCCGAGCAAAAAATACTTTGAAAAGCAACAACTACCATACTTTCAAACACTCCTGAGTAGAATATGTAATTTTAATATTTTATATAATTATATTTTATTGTTTAAAAATAATAGATAAGTAATAAACATGGAAGGCAATAAAAATAAATGCACCCAACCAATGTTAAGTGGTAACAAATTAATAATTGGTTAAGAAGTAATGATACTTGCTCCTATTGGGACCATATTTAAGGATGGAGTTTCTATTATATTTATATGTCGAACAAGCAATTTAAATATTCATGTTATCATTTATCAATTCAAATATTTATTATTTAATAAAAAAATAAAAGATAATATATATATATATATATATATATATATATATATATTAAATGATATTTATCATATTCGAGTTAAATTATCATTCTTATTAACAATGTTAAAATCACTTTGATTTTCTGAAACATGTGTTCAAATATATGTAAAACCTATTGAAATCAAATGAAAAATTTAAATTGTGAAAGGAGTTGAATTCATGTTGCTAAAGTAAATGTATGCATTTGATACTTATCATTAATTTTGAATATATTGAAAATTATCCTACATAGTGAAATCATCAACACCAGTAAACTAGTCTAAAGCTAGATTTGATTAAATAAGGGGGGGGATGCCTCTTCAAGTTCCATTGCCATCTTAACTAGTTGCCTGTCAAAACATTCAGCTAAATGTAAAGTATATAATGAAAATTATGTGACAAAACACCTCTTGGAAAACAAGGAAGCACCTTCGAAAGTAATCAGAATGAGAAAAAACAAATAATCGTCAAGATTCGAAAGAAATACAGGGCCAGGAGGGAAGATGTTATTCAACTAAAACTAAAGAACTGAGAAAGAGAGCATCTTCCAACCATCCAATCTCTTATTGCATGGTAGAGCTGCCACACTTGTAATCAAGAGATTGGCTTTGCTCGAGTAGCTGGATCCTCCTTTGATTCCAGGTGGATCATGAATACATAGCCCAGAGTCCACGCGAGAATGTATTTGAAAGGGACCCAAGATAGACACGCAAAAAGACTCAGAACGCTTCCAACATACTGTGGATCTCTTATGACCCCGAATGGGAACTCTGTTACCCAGGGGACATTCTTCCCAAAGCGTACGCCATAGTAAGTACCAGCTTCACCAAGCAATTGGTATACCCTGTAACGTGCAGGTGTTCTATTATAGCCGCAAAATGAAGTAGATGGAAGAAACAGAGTCCACAAAATCTAATATTATTTAGACAGAAGCAGCTAAAACATTCAAGCAAAGCCTCAGAATCACACTATATGAGAAGAGCCTCTCGTTTATTCTCCACTACCAGTACCCTACTGCTAAAGAATTATAACTCCCCAAAACCGAAACACTTCTTCTCCAAGATTGAAAAATGCGAGTTTTTTCAGTTCATGGAAGTCATGCAATTACAAGCCTCAAAAACATGCTAAATATCAGCCACGGGATAAAATCATCTCTCTGTCACCCTGATCCCATGAAAAATAATCCGTACTGTGCACTTTGCCGGGATGCCCGAGCAAAGAAACAAGCAATCTATATCGTGATGCACATTTACAAAAGGTTGGACTTGGAAATCGGGATTAGATATCCAGAAAATCGGGATTAGATATCCAGAGATAAGTCTAATCATGGAAGATAAAATGTGCAAAGGGTGTCCACTCTAAGGTTGTAGACATTTTTTTTTTAACAGAAAACTAACAAAATTCATCTCTTATTTTATTGAATGGGGTGTGCCAAGAAAAGGCCAAAATTCAGGCAGAATGAAACAAGCCAGTGAAAAGTTGTTCTATGTCAGAGCTAGGTATATTTGATAACCACAACTACTGCAGGATCTTTTAGTTTTTACACCAAATCTGATATTTTAGAAGATTACTATTCGGTCCAAGAACACAGCCCAGATTCTCATAAAGTTCAGAAATTTACGAAGAGTGCCGAAACTGTAGGTTAAAACTCCGTGGTTAGAGGAAAAAACGGAAAAGAAGAAAGAGAGAACCAGAATGTCAGAAAAGATATACACACAAAAAGCAAAATCACAAACAGTATGGTCAAGAATGGGAGTTGAACCTAGACATGTGAAGAAATTATGCTTTTCAGACAAGCATTGAGCATCATGCAACAGCCATTGATTTCAAAGACTGCCTGATTGGCCGATCTTATACTCGAAGCAGGCCGTCTATATAAGCATGTCTAGGCTGGAATATTAAGCCAACAATTATACAGACTATAAG
>Ga0325403_1000644_pt1 | contig 25957 bp, 16 predicted proteins | sample PopdelMetagenome_19_FD_205665 | JGI IMG/M metagenome (GOLD analysis project Ga0325403, IMG submission 205665) | Populus deltoides microbial communities from Bellville, Georgia, United States - Xylem-PdKOR-R4 | ecosystem: Host-associated > Plants > Phyllosphere > Stem > Wood/Secondary xylem... | reverse complement strand
GGTCTTCTTGCAAAGATTTCCATGGTCAAATGGTTTGGTTTTGATTAACGTATTAACAATATACAATATTGGTGGAAACACTGCTGCAATTTATGACCTGTTTAGGATGAAGACGATTTTGTAAAGCGCTGTGAAGAAACACGTTTAACTGCATCCCTTGACGTTGAAGTGTGTTTGGTGCTGTGGTAGTTTTTGTATTATAATTAAAAAAAATAATTTTATAAAAAAATAATTTTTGGTTAAACTTCGTTTGGTATTTATATATATTTAGTTAAAATTATAGTTGAAATTAAAGTTAAACAAAAAATAGTTTAATATATTTGGTTAAAAAAATTCTTTTCAAATTGAAGTTATAAAATAATTAATATATATATATATATTGATAGTTTTTAATTTAAATATTGTAGATTTAACTACTGCTATTACATCATGAAATAAATAATACTGATATCAAATATTTTTTATTGTTTCATTGAACGATCTACAATTTCATCACGTACGAAATTCATCCGACAAGAACTACAGTTTTCTTGGTTTCTTAAGCGCGCAACAACATCAAATAAAATATCATCAAGAACAAAATCGGGTTTGCGATAAAATTCTTCAATTGCTACGTCATCAGTGATATCCTTCTAATTTTTTGAATGAAATACAATTAAAAATTAAAATTAAAATTAAATTTTTTTTAACTGGATCGGACCCGGTTCAATGCATTTAGTTTTGGACCAATCTCGGTTCAATCAAAATAGTGGAGAATGACTTTATTTTTCACACAAACAGTGAAGTGAAGAGTGACCTCCACTATTCATGCGAATAGTGAAGTTCACTGTTCAATTCATTCTCCATTCTTCACTGAAGTGAGCAGTGAAGAGTAAAATTCCACTATTCAAGTGAAAGTGGAGAGTGAAACTCTCCACTAAAAAAAAAAACACAGCAGGTAAAAATACTTGAATGCTCTCCCCTCTATTTGTTAATGAAGCTAAGCTACCCTTTCAGCTTATGACAAGACATGGGTTTAATTAACCAGGAAAAAGAAAGGGCCAGGCTTTGAGGTGGGGACATAGTTTTTGTGACAGGAGCATTGCCTGGCGGGTTAAATCAAGGATCCTAGTGACGAAGACGATGGAGATGCCACCTGCTATATCCATTCAAATTGTGCTAAATGCTCGAGACAGAAATTGCATACAAGGACAGCCGGCATTAATCGATGCATGTAGATCATGAAGAAGGACAGTTGATCTCTATTTTTTCAACTAATTGTTGTTTTTTACCTTTCAGGAAAACTCGACGGTGCAATGCAAACCTGGTATGCTTTTAGAGCAGGACAAACAATACTAGAACTAGCCTCTTCTTTCTTGTCTTATAACTTCAATTAATTTTATTTTTTTTTGCCTCTACTCATTACAAGATTAAAACTTGCATTTTTTTAATCAAAGTTTTGTTCTGTTGTTTGTTGACTAAACCCAAAAACTTACCTTGTTCATTATACTATTCTGATAGCTTTCAATAGAGTTTCTGGGAAGCTAGCTGGCACCAATTGGTGCAGGTAAGTCAACAAAATGAGCATCAATTCGGTGCTACTTGCCTTGCTTTGTCTTTTGCAAGACAAAGGCAAGGATGCTTGTCTATAAATAGGGAGTGCATCCTTGTCATAAAAAGCACACCACAGGAGAGAAACTTGAGAGCAAGTAGAGAGAAAGAAGAGAGAGTGAAGAGAAAGTAATCCCACAAAATTGTGAGGTATTTGTGAGATAGTAAGTGAGGTGTTTTCTCCTAGTAATAGAGAGATTTTAGTTGTTCTCCTATTGTTAGAGAGAGGTTGTAATTCCCACATTACTTAGTAAAATCCTTCTATACTTGCCTGTGGACGTAGCCCAATTGGGTGAACCACGTAAATTCTTGTGTGTCTAATTTCTCATTTTATCCTATCCCTTGCCTTTTATCTTGTCGGGTTTGCATGCCAGTATCCTAACAGTTTCTAATGGGCGTGAAAGTGTTGTTGATGCCAAAATTCGTTCGTCAACCAACCTGGTTCTTGATACTGTCTGCTTCATGTACGAACAAGATTTGGTGCAATTTGATCCTTAGGGATATAACCCCAGAATTTTATGCTGAATTAGTACTTATCTATGACCTAATGACAACTATTACATCAGAAAATCAAGCCTATGCGTGGCCTATAAGAGTATAAGAGTAAGTGACAGTTAGGCACTGCAACTACGATAGCGATTGAAAGCGAACAATGATTTAAAGTACTTGGTTAATACTAACCATACTTTTTTTCATGTGGATCCCACTCGAAAACTGAGGTCGAACCTCAGTTTTTGAAAGTTATTTACAATTGCTTTGTGCCCGTGTTCTCCTTTCTGCCTCCACAGTGGAGAGTGAAAATTCACTATTCACTGTTCACGTGAGCAATAGAGATACTCTTCAATGTTCTGACTGAATCAGGTCCAGTTCAAAACTAAATGTATTAAACTGGGTGCGACCCAGTTAAAAAAAATCAATTATTATTTTTATTTTTAATTGTGTTTTATTCAAAAAACTAGTGTTTAACATTATTCAATAACACTATATAAATTAAAAGGAGATCGCTTGATGACGTAGCATTTGAAGAATTTGATCGCAATCCCAATTTTATTCCTGATGATATTTTACCTGGTGTTGTTGCGCGCTTAAGAAACCAAGGAAACTGTAGTTCTTGTCGGATGGATTTCGTACGTGATGGAATTGTAGATAGTTTAATGAAACAATAAAAAATATTTTATATAAGTATTATTTATTTCATGATATAATAGCAGTAATTAAATCTACAATATTTAAATTAAAAACCATCAATATTAATAAATATCTTTTTTAATTATTTTATAATTTCAATTTGAAAAACATTCTTAGAGAGTGTTTGGCTCTGCGTTAGCTTCTGTGTTTTTTGTCAAACTCAATAACATAATGTTTAGTTATCTTCAGCAGCTGTGTTTTGGTCATGGAACCTATGAAAATCTGATGTCTCACCTGCAGTTTTGCACAAGCAATGTTTTCATGCTTCTTGCTGCATTTTTTTAAAGTGAAGAGCTGCACTTTTCACTGTTCACATAAGTGAACAGTTGAGAGTGCAACTCCACTGTTCATGTGAACAGTGGTGTGTGGCTCTCCACTGTTCACGTGAACAGTGGAGCGTTTCCGGTCGGATCAGGTCCGGTCTAAAGCTAAATGCATTGAACGAGATCTTACCCAGTAAAAAAATAATTTTTATTTTTTTTAATTGTGTTTTATTTGAAAAATTAGAAGGAGATCGCTTGATGATGTAGCATTTACAGAATTTGATCACAATCTCAATTTTGTTCTTGCCGGGTCCGATCCAGTTAAAAAAAATTCAATTTTTATTTTTATTTTTAATTGTGTTTTATTCAAAAAAAATTAAAAGAAGATCGTTTGATAACGTAGCATTTGCAGAATTTGATCGCAATCTCAATTTTATTCTTGATGGTATTTTACCTGATATTGTTGCGCGCTTAAGAAACCATAGAAAATAGTCTTTGTTAGATAGATTGCGAACGTGATGAAATTGCAAATAGTTTAATAGAACAATAAAAAATATTTGATATCAATATTATTTATTTCATGATGTAATAGTATTAGTTAAATTTACCATATTTAAATTAAAAACCATCAATATATATATATATAATCTCAATTTAAAAATTATTCTTTTAGCCAAACACATTGAACTATTTTTTGTTTAACCTCAATTTCAACCACAGTTTTAACCAAACATATATTTTTCTAAATTAACCTCAACTAAAAGTACTTTTTTATCAAACAATTTTTTTCAAATTACAATCGTAACATCTATCATAATACCAAATATATCTGTGTGTGCTTTTTTTTTTTTTTAATTAGATCTATCCTAATTTTTTCTAAGAAAAAGGTGATACGTTGCTTGTTATTCCGGAGATTTTAACCATAGTGATGGGAGAAAAATCAAAGTTAGTGTTTTTTAGACGTAGAATCTTTTGCCATATTTTTTAAAATGCCGCTCTTCTTTACACTGTGTGCTCCTCTTTTTCAACTTTGACCCTTCTTACTAGAAGGGATGTGAAGGAATGAAAAAGAATGGCCAATCAGATCTGGCGAGACAGGAATTTCAGTATGCTCACAAACCATATGTGAAGATTAATGGTTAATGGACCCCAGATTCCAGGTGGCCACATTTTAGCACTTAAACCTTGTTCTTCTAAGTAAAATACAAGAAGCATATTACTTGTTTTTTACACCGAATGGAAGGACGGTATTTCCATTCAGATGGGGATCTTCATTGTTTTCATCCTTATAATTACGTTGTTGTCTCCTCCCAAGTATATCTAACCAATCTGTAGATTTCTGAATGCTGGAACATTGTTGTCTTCGAGGTATTTACAGCATTGATTGTCTGTATTCCAAAACAAAACGGCAACTCCAAGAAACAATCATACGGGTAAGAAGACCAAATGAATCTCAGGAATTGAACAACTAATGTAGGACTAAAGCCATAGGTTTTTCTCCAATAATAAGATAGCTTTCACTCGCAAAACGACATGAAAGAATCTCCATTTCTTTTCGGAAACTGCCAACAAATCGTGATTCCCTGTACAACATTACGATTAATACAACTCCAGCATGATGCTATATATAAGCGCCCCATTTTGAAGTGAAGATTAATTAAGAGGAAGCAAATTAACAAAGAACAGGAGAAGAGAGAAAAAAAATGGAAATCTCTTACAAGGACTTCAAGGTAGGAAAATGTGAGGGCCAGAAAGTGGTGGATGGTGAAACCATGCCACTAGTGCTGCAACCCCCAGAACCCAACAAGAGTGACACAGAGTCATTAATCTCAGCTCTAAAGCAGAACAAGCACTGGTTTGAGCAAATGCTCATAAAAAACAGTGCTGTTCTGCTTCGAGGTTTTGATGTGAAGAATGCTGAGGACTTCAATGATATTATTGAGGCCTTTGGCTGGGATGACATTCGTTACGTAGGGCCTGCGCCACGGACACACGTGTACAAACGCATATGGACTGCCAACGAGGGACCCCTGTCGGAAATCATATTCTACCACCATGAAATGGTTCATGTAAGTTAAATGTTGCCACAGTTTAGGAAAGGTTTTGTATAAGATTAACAGTTACTCCACTTTGATCCATCCTAGCCAAACTCAATCTAATCTCCTGACTCCCTCAATGTCTTTTGGTTTTGTAAACACTAAACACAATAAATCCAAGGAGAAATTTTCCATGACTATCTATATGAATTGTATCATTGGAATCTTGTGCTGTGTTTTCTACATTTACCACGTCTAACTTTGACAGATAAAAGAATCTCCGAAGAAAGTGGTGTTTTTCTGTGAAATACCCCCACCAGAAGGTGGACAGACACCCTTTGTTCCAAGCTTTAGAGTTACAGAAAGGATGCTAGAAGAGTTCCCTGAAGCAGTGGAAGAAGTTGAGGCAAAAGGACTGAAGTACACTTTCACAGCTCTTAGCAAAGACGATACATCATCGATGAGAGGTAGAGGTTGGGAGGGTGTTTTCGGAACATCAGACAAGGCAGAGGCTGAGAGAAGGTATGCACATCTACATTAGCTTTGTTATTTTCTTAGCAAATTTCCAAATGATACCGTTTTGTGTGATAGACTCGGAACACGATCATAAAAAATGTGTGACAGGGCTAAGGCTCTAGGGATGGACTTGGAGTGGCTGCCTAATGGAGGAGTGAAGACAATACTGGGTCCTCCATCGTTAACGAAAGTGTTTGATGGAAGAAAAGGGAGGAGAATGTGGTTCAACACAGTCGTTGGCATGCATGGTAAGGAGTCCAGCTCGGCTATGTTAGCAGATGGAACAGAGATACCAGAAAATTTTGTGAAAAGGTGTGGGCAAATCATTGAAGAAGAGAGCATCCAATTCAAGTGGGAAAAAGGTGATGTCCTTTTCCTTGATAACATGGCTTTGCTTCATGGAAGGAGGCCATCTTTGCCACCTAGAAAAGTCCTTGTTGCTACTTGCAAGTAGCTTCAGCATAGCTGCTAGCTATAATAATCGTGGTTGTGCTAAAATACTACTGCAAAATCGCTCCATGCATAGTAATTAGCATTTATTCTGTTTTATGGAATAACTGGAAGAGAGGGAACGTCAGATTACATCCATGTAATTCCTTCTTTTTTCTTTTTCCTTTGGTTATTGTAATTGAAAATAAAACGTTGGCTGCTGATGATTCTCCACACGCCAATCCTTCAATAAAACAGCAAAATAGTTATAAACTATACCTTAAATTCTTGTTCATTTGCCAAGAAAATGTTATTGCATCGCACTACAATTTTGTAACAGACAAAAGAGGAACAGAAGTCAAAACGGCCGAGTGTGTTTCTTTGGACACACCCTAGGATAGGATCTGCTTTGGGCCGGCTTTGCATTTATCTGGCTTATGTCCTTGGCAGCTTCTTCCAACAGCCAAAAACTCTGGATAATAACTCACTGGAGCATCCACACCCTTGCTAGCTAAACCCAATCCTTAGCTCTAATAGCTAGTGAGAGTGGAAAAAAGCTGAACATTGTTGCTCTCTATTTGGCTAGTTATACTAGCAAAATGAACAGTACTCGATATATATAGCGAGTACTGTAGCACTCCTAAATTGACTTTTAGAGAAAGCGCGAGAGAGGAGAAGATCACGGGGAAAAAAATGTACATTGCATCTGGGTTTTCTCTTTTGTTCTTGGCTTCAAGTTTCCTACCAATCAACATCAACAGTTCAACGATGGCGATCGTACAGTTCATCTGGATCCGTGGTGATAGCGCAGTCGCAATTGCTCGGCAAATATTGGACAAGATGGCTGGCAAATGAAAGGCCCACGGTAATGGGGTTCTCTAGAAGTCAAATGGGTTATATTTTTTTCTGGGTAAAGACAATTCAAGAGTTTGATTTCATGTTTGGAAGTTTATCTTTTATTGTTCATAAGATGATGAAGGCGTTTATCTTTATGCTCTTTCCTCTTTTTGTGCAGGTAACCTTGATTTCTGATAAATATGGACTTTTTCTTCAGAGGTCTAAATGAGGATCCCACAACTCCTCAGCTAGACATCCATGGGCGTCTCTTTTTGAGAAACATTAACGAGCACTAGTTTTTCGCATTTCCTTGAGACCCAGCAAATTGTATTGTTACTTGGAGCTTGCTTGGTGAATAAATGCTGATTTTTAGACTGTTCCCAAATGATTCCAACATGGAAGTCCGAAACATATACGATGAAAAACAAATTTGTAACTGTAAATTGTGTCATAGTTTCCACTCTTGACAAAGTTTTTATGATGACGTTTCAGGGAGGACTATCTAATCACGAGGGATGTCGACCTGTTAAAAAAAATATTTCTAAACTCAGCAATTTTGGGCTCCTACGAAACATGTTCCCCATGTCTAATTCCATGTTCTTGGTCCTACAGAAACAAAAATCCGATCCTGAGTTCACTACTATATGCTTCTCTTGTTCTACTTATGTGCTTAACCCGCTAAGCTAAGTTCATTTGTGGTTAAGTGTACGTCTATTTTAGAGCCTTAGACAAGTACTTTAAAGTCCAATATTTTTTTTTTTTGAAAGATCTCATTTTAGCAATTGCAGGTTGTTCTGGATTTTAGGATCCTAGGGTCCAGATGGACATACACAAGGTTTCTTGATTGTTAGAGCTCAATGTCCTTTGCTCCCTTGGATGTTTTAGTATTCATGTTGGTGACTCGATTTCTGTTTGATATTTATTAATCTTAAATCCTAGGTTCCGCTCGATGTTTTTTCGTCTGAACCTAATTGCTTTGAATTTCCCAAATTATGGTCCAACTGTGTTTTTGATCTGAGTAGGAGCTTGTCCTTCCTGGTTGTTTTCTGCAAGCCAAGGCCATTGGACTTGTGCCTATGATTGACCAGGTAATCTCCTGGAATTGTGAAGCAAATTGAATCACTGATACTTGAAAGTTTCAGGTTTTGTACCTTTGATAATTCTTTTCTTCAGCAAGCAATTAAATCTCCTTGTTTTCTGAAAAGTAATTTTTATAAAATCAATTTTTAATTTTTTTTATGTTTTTTTTGCTATTAAAAAAGTTAATCAACAAAAAATACTTTTTAGTTAACGAAAAAATTTGGCTTGATTTCTAAAAAAATGTTTTTATTTTATTTTGGATGGAAAATACTTTCCGGAAGTTATGAAAAATTTAGAAATGTCATATTATTTGCTGATTATATCCAATTTGGTCCTTAAACTTTTGATTGCTATATATATTTTGTTTTGAATTTTTTTTTCAATTGCATCCCTTATAATTTAATTTTTATATTAATTTTGGTTCTTATTTTTATTTGTTTTTCCCTTATTGTTTTTTAATTGAAATTTTTTATCTATCAAATTTAGTCCTCATTCTTTTTATTGTTACTTATTTTATTTGAAATAATTTATGAAATGTTAATTATTATTATTTTAATTTTTTCATCTTTCAATTTTTTTATTTGTTGATTTGATCTTTATTATTTTAATTATTATTTATTTTATTTGAAATAATTTATAAAATTATATTTTTTTTCAATTTCATTCTCATTCAACTTTTTAATTTGTAAGATTTGTTACTCATTGTTTTAATAAACTTGAAAAAAATAAAATATTAATAAGTTATTTTCCAGTTTATTTTCTTTAACATAACCAAATACTGAAAAATATTTTCCAACTTATTTTTCATTACACTACCAAACATCAAAAAATAATTCACTTTTCTAGAATTTATTTTTTAAAAAATTTATTTTTTAAAATTAACTTTTCAAAAAAAAAAACTTTTCAACGAAAACAAATAAAGAGCCTAAATCAGCTCATCATTTTAAAGTAAAGACAAAAAATTATTGCAGTTTGTGCTGACAATCCAAGTACAAGCACTGATGTTAATTTGAAGGCTATCATTTCTCTCTTGCGTTGACCGTTGTTAATTTTAGGGAGTATTGTTGATTTTGATTTACAACAACAACAACAGCAATATTTTTAAAAATATATTTTTTATTTATTTTAACTAAAATTTAATTAAAATATAGACAGCATGGATGGAAACACGCATGCATGACGTTCAACGAGCTAGTAGTATTGTGAAAGCTTCTTCTTTTTTTTTTCTCTAACCATGTAAAAAATTAGTTTAGTTAATCAAATAACTTTTATTTTTTATAATGAAATTCACACATAATTACATTTTAAACCATAATTTTGTGATAATTAAAATAAACTGGAGAGATGCTTTTATTTATTTTGTATACAAAAATCAATATAACAATAGATTTAATAAAATATATTTTTTAAAACCTACTTTTTTAAAAAACCACAACCAAAAGTGTTTTTTTTACCTATTTTTTTTTAAGCCACAGCCACAAATTCAATCACTCACGAAGTCAAAAACACACTTAATTAACGTCTAACATTTTTTATATATATATAAAAAAAAAAAAAAGGAAAGAAAAAACAGAACAAGATGCATGTGAACAGGTTAGATAAATCTCTATCAAGCACAAATGCTATTTAGACGGTTGGTTGAATGACTCAACCACACGTGTACAGGTTGAATGCCTATCCATGCCTTGCAACTTTTAAGGCATGGAAAGACGACACCACTAGATGAAAGTGTCGTTTAAGTCAGACTTCCCTGGCTTAGCAGCAAGTGGATTGCCCAAGCAAGCTAAATATTGTCCGCCCTGGCTCCTGCATGAACTATTAAGTAAACTCAGCACTCCTCAATGTGGTCCTTCTTAATCTTCAGATGTCACCAGCTCAAGAAAGACATCACCCTTATAAACGAAACTAAAATATAGCTTACCGCTGCTATAGGCTTAAACCTCTTTTGTTCATTGTTCTGTTCATCACTATTGCTCACAAAACTGACTGATCTATAGGCTTAAACCCAAATTATAAACATGTGAGCTTTCATTTAGGAAAAATGAAAAAAAAAGGCTTATCAATAATCAAGACCATTAGAGAGCCATTAATAATGCAAACGCAAATTAAACAAGCACAAGGTATCCCCAAAAGTTAAACTAAGTGACCTTCAAAGTTAATATAAACTGCTGTTTAATTAGCTTCACTAAAGGACTGTTAGGCAATGGGAACACCAATAGACATCGAGCATATCCTACCTTCTTATTCTCTAAACAATAAGGAAAACCACAATCCCTAGAGCATAGCCCTAAATTAGTTTTGTTGCTTCATGAGCACAAGGACCTGGCTAAAACATTTCAAAATACCAAATGCTACCTAAGAAGCACGATCAGGCCCAGCCCAGCCCCGCCCCCGGCCCCTGCCCCTCCCAACATAGCCATACCCATTCCCCCTTCCATAATAAGATCCATGAAAACGACCACCACGTGGAGGACCACGACCACCTCGTCCTCCCAAATACCTTGAAAAGTCACCAAATGTCTGCATAATCAAACAAACAAAATTTTGAATAAGACTCCGCAAATTCTTGTAAGGGTCAGGAACCAAGATCAATTCACCTCTGTGTCTAATTTCATTTGCTCCGAGAATCTTGTCCTTCCATTTTGTGATTCAAGATCACGCGCATTACATGAGATGGTATCAAAAAAGTCATCCTTGTTATACACAGGCTGCAGGAACAAAGTATAATAAAGTGTGGGTGGGGTAATAACTTTCTTAAACAAAAGATACATTCAGCAAAAGGGCAACACATGAGAATGCAGTATTACCTTAGCCTCAACTTTAGCTAGTTCATCCTCATCTTCATCTTGAAAATCATCTTCACCACTGACATCTCCATCTTCTCTATCCTTTGAATGAGATTTGTTATTCTTGCCAAGGTGGCCCCAAACTTCATCCTTCTTGAACTTCTCATTCATTGCCATAAAATCAAAATCCTCAGTGAATTTTGTCAGTGGTCGTGAACCCTGCACAAGAGATGTTCAAATTCCATGAAGTCAAACGCTTGGTACATTGATGACATCAACTAAAAATTCAATATGAAGACATTATCCTCGCAAAGAGAGTCAATCAGCCAAACAATAAAAGACCTTATGTCATGACCACAAAAATCCGGAAAGCTATATTGCTCTTCAGGAATGAAAGGAAATATAAATCAAGAATTACCCCATATCCTCTTCCTCTTCCGCGTCCACGGTAACCATGGCGGGCATGAAAAGTAGCCCCATTTGGCTAGGAAAGAAAACAGAGTAGAGACGTGTTAGAACCCCCTAATTCAAGCAGTTAAGCTATTGCATCCAAAGGAAACAAAGCACTCCCAAAAAGAGCCAACACGATATGTAATGATCAAGCATATAGTTAGGTCTCCAAAGAAACCTGTAATTAATAAAATTCTAATGTAACAGGCCATACAACTAGCCTACTGAAAACCATTTGCAAACTGTGAAGATGATGAAGGAATTCAACAAGATGAGGTGCTTTGGAGGATTCATTATAGCTAATGGAAGACTATGAAAATTATTCTGCAGTGCTCATTAACTTGACTTCCCCAAAACTATGGGGTTCATAAACAACTTGTTCCAGTAAGGATGAAAGGTTATAGCACTTTGAACTGTTGCAGCAAATCCTTCCATATGATAAGTTGATCTCATTCAAATATCCATAGATAAAAGCATTGACATCACCTCCAAAACAAGAAGCATAACTAGAAACTTCAGAGTGGAGTTGGTTACACATGTATCAACTGTGGAGCATATAAAGTTAATTGGCATGCATGCAGATATATATTAATATCTGCAGTAAATGTATTTCTGTATGAATGCATGTATGGGAGGCGCACCTTATGGCTAGCACGTGAAGGAAAAGGCAATGGGAGTATTGGTGGCTGAGCTTCTGTGGTGACTGGTACAGATGGTTCTGGTGCTGGTGATACTTTAACAACCTCCACATCTTTATGGGCTGTTTGCACAGGCTGAGTAGAAGGAACAATCGGTGATCCCGACTGCAATAGCTGGCCAGGGGTTACCAAAGAAGGAATTGGTGTTGGTATTTCTGTGCGAAGAGAATTGGATGCCAAAACACCAGAGGGTGCAGATTGTGCAGTGCTTTGATAAGGCATTGTTGGGCCAGGAATTGAACTAAGCTTGTTGGAGATTGGTGGTGTGATGGTGTTTAAATCTGGGCTGGAAGTTGTCAAAGGAGACAGCACTGGCAAACTAGCGCCTAAATTGGTTGTAGGAAGTGCAGAACTAGGAATCTTATCAGGCATCAAACTGGGTAATGTTTCAGAAGGCAGAGAGGCAGAGGGCATTAGGGGTACTGTTGAAGGCAAAGTTGATGGCACAGCAGAATGGGATGTGAAATTAAGGGAACTAGCGATGCCAGGAAGTAGAGGAGGTAGAACATCTGGCAAAGAAGCTGGCAAGGTTGAAATCGGTAAGTTTGAAGGTGGCAAGGTTGAGAGTGGCAAGTTCGGACCAGGTAAATTTGAGACTCCAGTGAGTAAAGAAGTATTGAAATTGGGGTATTGCATCGGTTGCTGCATGGAAGAAGGCATTGCCAGTCCAGGTGGTGGTCGAAGCAAAGATTGTTGGTGTAAATGTGGAAGCCCATTTGGGGGGGCATAGAAACCTTGCCAATACATTGGCATAGCAAGGCCACTACCATTTGCATTTGGAGGAGGAGGTGAAGCTCCCCAAGTTCCTAAGCTCCCTCCAGGTTGATATAAAGGCATCCCGCCTTGGAAATTCGAAGCAGGTTGTCCCCCTGGTCCATTATGGGATCCAAGATCAGTTAAAGACCCACTAACAGCTGAAGGAAAACCGGTGGAGGTGGCGAAAGGACGAGGATAATGAGACTGCGAAAGAGACAAAGCTTTTCAAGAGAGAGGGATAGGATTGATGCATCACAACTTAAAATCTCACTTCCATTTACCTGTATGATTGCTGGGTCATTGTTTATATGTGGTGCGGACTGAACTGGAACTGGTGGTGAAGACTTAACCTGTAAGTCCTGCAATTAACATAAAAAGTAAACATCCAGGTTTAAAAACAGCAAATATTGCTCATCAAAGGGATACGGAAGCTCTATCAAATCAAAGAAACATGTGAGCCTTTAAGTGAACCAGAAAACCATAAAGGACAAGAATGTAAAACCCTTTTTTCTTTTATATTTCCCCAAATAGCAGAGACAGCCAGTTGTGAGTTGCTACATGAGAGATAACTGAAAAAACCTTGAGTATCATGTTCTTTTCATGAAAGGGAGACCCACATATCAACCCGACAATTGCAAGGACAGATAATATGGAAAGCTTTCTCACCATTTGAATACTTTCACAATTCATCAAAGATAGAAATGAAACTTTTATTTAACCTTTGATCACTGGACATGTGATTTTTTATATGAAAGGTGACAGTTTTCATTTTAACTGGAAGTTACATTCAGACCTTTCCCAGGATATAAACCAGGAACGGTATTACTTGAAAACACTAGTGAAATTCTTTAACAGGATTACTCATCAGAGATCCAAGAGTACCTATTAGAGTCAGTTAGTATCTTGACAAAACAGTAATTATCGATGAATAATCAGTCTAAGTGGAACAGAATTGGGCAACCAACTCGGAAAAAAAACTAAGTCCCTACAGACTTCAGCATCATCTTTCAATCTATTATCAATTCCTAACATAATACATGGGATGCCAACTTGTAAATCCCACTCCAACCCATCAAATAGTAGACATCCCTCGTGATCAAGCTATATTACTTGAGGTAGAAACAACGAGCACATAGGACCATAAAGGCATAAACAGCTAGTGCCATCGATGATTGGATCAATGGTGCATCGATACTTACAATTTTGAAATTAAACAGTCATTAAACACAAACTTGAGATTTTCATTACATGCAGGTATCACCAATAAAAAGCAGCAATAACTATTTGGCTATAACATCATCGGGCAGGTAATCAAAGCATAAAGAACTTTGCTGTAATTGTTTTTCACCAAGAATAAAAGAAGGGATCTTTAATGACAGCCACACAACCAAGACACAGAACAGTAATGTTTCTTTCTCAAGCTTGATTGAAATTTTGTTAATAGTCACTCTCAAATGTATTTACAATATTAGATACCTTGATGTCACTTCCGCGGAACAATATGTATTCATAAACTTTATCACTGGGAAGGATTTGTGGACCATCCTTTTTCCGCCCTTCTGTTCCAAACGACCGCACTGCCAACATGAAAACAGAACAATTTTCATCCACCACAACAAAGCAACATCAAAATAACCATATATAAACGAAACAGGTTGCAACATCAAAATGATCACCCAAAAACTATCTCCCTGGTAAACTTAGGGAAACAAAAACCAAAACACATTATTACCACCTGCAGTAACTTTTGTTTACACAACTACCCTACAGCAAACATTTCATGGCATTGTAAGAAAACAAAAAAAAAATGTGTTTCGGTGCATGATTCACACAAACCTACATAAATTGACCCAAACACCCATCAAATTGCAAGCTTCTCTTTCTTTTTTTCTCGGCCTGACGAAGATCCATCGAAGCTAATACATAAGTTTAATTGATAGAATTACCGCTAGCAACTTACTATAAAATCTAACACAACATCGTTAACAACTCAATTTTTTATATATTTTTTTTGCATCCAAAAACTAAAAAGAACCACTGATAAAACAGTGAGACCAAGTCAACCCAGCTACCAAATCAGCAGAATATTTAGAACCCACAAAAGATCACTAAAATTAAATAAAAATAAAACCCCCAAAAATCTTGCCAGACAAGATTAGAAAACGGTACCGTTTTTCAATCCAATACTGGACTCATCAGTGTTGATATTGTAAAGAATACCCTCGTATCTGATCTCGCTCTTTGATGTCAGGCTAATCAAACTACCTATATAAGAATCCGCCGTCGAACTGGATCTCGACGTAGACGCTGCGTTGTTACTGTTCTCTGCTGCTTCCATAATCTAATCGATTCAATTTGTCTCTCTTTTTTTTCTTTTTTCCACTTACAATTCCCACCTTTACGTGAACCCGAGCATGTATCTATCTATTTGAGAGAAAAAGCCCGAATTTTTTGAACTCCAGAGAGGAGAGAGGGACTAGGGTTTTTAGGTTTTTGATTGTGATGATAATCGGGTTCGAGAGGATAATAATAAAATAATAATAACAATATATCTAAAGTTTTGATTTGTGCGGTTTTTTGGTAATTTTGCTGGGGTTTTATATGGTGACCAATGAGAGAGGCCCACGTAGGTAGTGTCTGGATTTGTCATTGTGTACGTTTTTGGTGGGATGGAATAGTTTCTATTCAGGTAAGTGCCCAAACCAGTTTTAAAATATTTTTTATTTAAAAATATATTAAAATAATATTTTTATTATTATTTTTTAAAACGCACCTAAAGTCTCTTAACTTTCTTAAAATGCTTTGTTTCTCCCCCTACAAACATCTAATTACTATCCCTAGCAAGAACTGGGAAAAACTTGCAGGAAACTTGGAAACACTAGAGTTTCGTACAAACCCTGGTCTCATTGGAAAAGTTCCGACCAGCCTTGGTAGCCTAATTAGGCTCCAGTCTTTAGTGCTACTAGAAAATAATTTGAGTGGTGAATTACCAAGAACTTTGGTAACTTGATCAAGTTGAAGAGGCTGGTCTTTGCTGCAAACTGGTTTCATGGGAGGATTTCTGATAATTTTAGTGGTCTTTGCCTTCGACTTTTGGGGGTCTGACTCCACTCCTAAAGCTAGATTTGAGCAACAATCAGCTCAAAGGGAACCTACCACCGATAAACAATGGGTTTTCTCATGGATTGACCAAGTCACTTCAAGAGATGTATTATTGGGAAGAAATGGTCTTGTCTAACAACCCAATTGGAAGAGCCCTTGAGGGCCTAGAGTGGCATGGCCTACAAAACTTAGTGGTCTTGGACCTCTCCAGCATGGGCTTGACATGTGAGATTCCAAAGTTCATCTGAATCTTTGGTTCAAAATCAGCAGACTTATCAAGAGTTGACGTTGTTAAGCAGATGTCTTCCTTCTAGCATCTATGGTGCTATAAGATTCCGTGCTGAAATGGTGAAACATAACAAACTCAAGTAGATTCTTATCATAAGTAGAAAAAGAAATTGCATAGAGAGATCAGACAGGTTCCATGCTTGAAATGTAAACAAAACTTGCAGCAATCCTGTTGTTGATAATGCGATGAGAACATTTGCACTTCATCTTTCCTTGAGTTCTCCGAGGCATTATTGGACAAACACTACCTCGTTAACTTTCATCTTAATTAGTTAACTAGGTACAACCAAGTGATCGACATGGCATATTTAACCATCAAGACATTCACAATTGGATTTTTTAATTAGAATCGTTTTTTTATTACGGACTTTGAGAGATTTTTTTTTAATATTGTTTTTTTTATGTTGGTTTAAAATTTGATATGTTTAGTTTAAGATTTTTCTAGTAATTAAATTATGGGTTCATCAAATGTTCATTCAAATAACTCTTTTTCTTTAAAACAAAAAAAATATATTTGATAAGCGCCTCTAAATACCTAAAAAAGATCATTTTTTGAGGGATTTGAGGATCCTCGGATGGTCAAGTCAATATAGATATTTTTTTCTATGTAAAATTTTGAATTTTTTAATAGGTAGTTTAAGTGATATTTTATAGCTCATGGATCTTGTTTTTTTTCTTGAGTAGAGGAGCTTGAGAGTTATTTCACCCGTGAGATTAACAAAAGACAAAATCCCTTATAAATGCATTAATGATGAAAGATATATCCTACTAATGTATTAATAAGATAAAATATTTCTTACACATGCAATAATAAAGAAAAAAGTGATTGGGCTTAAAACACTAGTTGAGCTCGCGAACATTGAACCATATTATTAGGCTAAAAAAAATGTTAGGGTCCATGAAGGCTGGGCACAACCCTAATAGTGAAGCTTAAGTACACTGTCTAACACCAAAGGTTTCTAGGCACTCATCCAACACTTAGGCTTGATGCCTTGCATGAGCCCACCACCCAGGCTTGGGTATGTAACCCAAGCCCACAAGGTGCTAGGTGCTTATCTAATACTTAGACTTAAGATATATTATCCAAGTTTAAAAGATGCTTATTATAGATGGAGTAATTAACTATGTAATTATTATGATGATATGTTAAAAATAAATATTTTTTTATTGAATATTAAAAAATAGTGATGAATCATGTTCATCACTTTTCAATTCATGTTAAATTAAAAGCCTCAAAACTCTTTTTTGATTTTTTTATTTACCGCTTGGAGTCGACAGTCAAGCCAACTATAACTTAAACCATTAATTCAGCAAGTCCTGGTTCCCTTTCCTATGACATGATGTCATCCGAAAAATAATAATTAAGTATCAGTGGGGGATGCAACTTGTAGTTTGGCCCAATTACACTGCTTTCACCAAATTTTAAATTTTGTGAATTAAGCGGTTCATCACAAATATTTTCAATTTAAAAAATGCTCAAGTTTGAAGTCAAAGTAGCAGAAATTTGATCAATTGCAGAAATTAAAGGACATCACCAACAACTTAATATTAACAAAAAAAAAAAAAAGAGCAAAACGCAAATGGAATAATCCGCAGGTCACTGACGAGATTCTAAATTAATTTAAAACATATTAAAAAGAAGAGCAAAACGCAAATTTTAATATCAACATATTAAAATAATTTAAAAAAATTATTTTTAAAAAATACTTTTAAAAAGAAACTTTGAAAACACAAAGAAAAAAAATCTAAAAACAAGTCAATCTGCAAAGCAACTTCCTCTCTACGAGACCCACGCATTCTACCATTAATTCCAGGGTCCGAAACTGCGAGTCACTGAGAAATTTTCAGTTTTGACCTTTGAAGTTTAGCAAAGAATTTTTGACTATGAAAAGGAAAAGCCACGAATCTTCTGCATTGCCGAACTACTTGACCGCTTAGTCTCAGCTCAAAAGTCGGTTCGCCCAAAGACGCAGTGGCTTTCTGATGAGTCGGTTACCAAAAAAGAAAGAACTCTGTTTTGATAACTAGACTCAAAGGGATAAGAGTAATTGAGAATTTTCCTTCCAGCCCCTGCTGAACCACATTCTTTGAAACTAAAGTTTATAACAAGACTCAAATAAAATAAATAGAACTCTCCAAGTTCATCCTTATATGACATTAAATTTCATGCCATGTGACCAGCAATATTAGTAATATTGTTGAGCATAGAGAAATAATGTTGTTCGAATTATTAGATTAATTAATGACATCCACTTATAATTTTTTTAAAAGCTTATTAATTAGATTGATTAGTGTAGATTAATGGAAAAACAATGGACTGGACGCGACCTAGGCACATCATAATTTGTACATCAAGCCTCGTGACACGCGGTCTTGATGGGATTTTGGTCCGCGCATGGAGTCACATAATTTGTACATCTTAAATGCCGCAATTTATCAGCAACAACGACATCATAAATCGCCCCCTCGTCAATTATCTTCATTCTTCTAGGAAATTTGGTCACGAAGTGGGTACCCTAACGGTCACTCATAACTACTCGTTTTTACAGATATAGAGACAAGGACTCCAACATACACGAACGCGTCGCATGATTAAAAAACAATCAGCCTACTTGATCTAGATTGAACTATATGTCAAGAAAGTTTTTTTAGTCCAATATGTTTTTTAAAATTATTTTTTGTTTTGAAATATAATAAATTAATATTTTTTTAATTGTTTATATTTTAATATATTTTTAATTAAAAAAAATTTCAAAAAATATAATATAATTAACGTCGCCGAGTATTTCATGTTCGTGACTCGTGAGATTGAAGAGATGGATTTAATAGGAGGACGACGAAAAAGCTCATTCGGAAATATATAGCCAAAAAACTAAAAACTAAAAAATCTACGAAATCAGTGCCCAATTATACGACTGCTTCAAGAGACATACATCTACATGACCGTCGTCTGTGTGGCTTCACGCACAAGAAAGAGAAAGGCAGAGGCAGCAGCCACCGCCGCCTTGAAGGTCACAGCACTCACCAAACCATAAAAACTTGACACCTGTTTAGAATATTTCAATAGTCAACAACTCAATACCCATAACTTCTGACTACGTTAACGTTTACCTGCCCTGTGTGTACATGTCGGTCTCAGGCGGCCATGCAATGTACTTTTTTGCCTATGTTTTTTTTTCTTCTCTGATTCGGCATAATCAGCTCGATCACGTTGACACTCAACATTAGATTTCGAATTAATTTTTGAAATATATAGGAGTTGGCCTGCTAAACTTGACAATATCATGCCATATATACACGTTCAACTCTTCAGTGGGTGTTCCACGTCACGTTCATGTGCTAATTTCTTGTCTTCATGGTACTTAATTTTGTTCCCCATATGGCTTAATTACCAGACTAGAGTTTTTTTTTTTTTTGTGTGTCAAAACAAGTTAACTCAACACAAATTGTGCTCCTTTGGACTTAAATATATTGATTTAATAATCTTTTAAGTGTCAATAATAGTATACCGTTAACAGGTGGCACTGAGATTTTATATTAAAAAAATGTACAGATGCCTGTACGTATATCATTTTCAGATTGAATACGGTGGTTTTCTAATGGACCCCATTCACCGTGTTTTCTTACAAGAGTTTCTCACGCAAAAGATTACAAGTCACTGTGTATTTATTGAAAATTAATCATTAACTTATTCACTTGCATTATTAAAGAAATTAATTAAATTAATGATGATTTAATCAATAACCCATATCTTTAGGTAGACCTTATGCCCGTTTGCTGCATGAACGTACGGTTTTTCCGTGTCCCTAAAAAAAAGAAAAAAAAATAATGATTTTTTTATTTACTATATATGACTAAGAATTTAAAACGAGAAATTAATAATTCACCAGCAATTCCAAAGTGGCTTTCGTGGGGCACAAACACACAGAGAGGATGGATGGACAGGTGATATTAAATTAAATTAAATTTAATTTAATTTCCGATGGATTGCTTCATCTCCTATAAAACAAACAAAAAAACTCTTGATTAATTAATTTGTTCTGTAAGAGCTTCTGTCAGGTACTTATCAACGGAAGTAGGCAGCAATAAGGATATTATTATGACCACACACACACATATATATCCATAAAGCTGTCCATCCCATCACAAATCTCTCTGAATATAACCTAATTATGCTGTCAATATACTATTTGAGGATTAAATTCATGTAACCAGATCAATAGAAGTTGGGAGAAATTTGATACACGCGCCATATAAATGAAGCAATGCTATCATTAATTTCCTCCCTTCCAAATTTGCACATATGTTTAGGTTCTTGTCGTGTCATTGAAAGCTCTGGCTCGAAAAGGAAAACACCGATAAAGTACAAGTGACTAGCTAGAGGATGGAGATAAACAATTTTCTTGCAGCCCACAACTAACTCCAAAGAGATTAATTAAAGTGTTTCTATTTGCCATGATATATATTAAGAATAAATAAAAAATATTATATACCTTTACAAAGTGCAAAAGCAAGATCCTTTATCCTATAACGCCGGCATCAAATATTTTTGAATATTATTTATTTTAAACCGTTGACATTCAAAAAATCAAAAGTGAAAAGTCCCTTAGTCGTTAGCGTGCATTTCACTTCTCCTGTCGAGCTAGCTGTGCTCTCCTTCCTCCCCTTTAGAACACTCCCTACCTGCCACGCCCTTTTTTCTTCCCGTGGGCGCACACATGTGGGTGATTGTGTGAATGGAGAAACGCCATCTCTCTCTCTCTCTATATAAACCCCTCTGGGTAAGAACATATCGCTACTCATCTTCCCTTCCTTGCTAAAACCCTACATGGTTTCCTTTCAAAGATTTTTTTTTATTTTAAAAAAAGCACCTTCGATGGCTTACCTTTCTTCTTCTTTTCAAGCTAAACATCTTTCATTTGGTAGCATCACATGTCTTCTCTTTATCATTTTCCTTCTTGTTACTTCTTGTTCTGCCACAAGACCGGGCGCTACTCTAATGGGGGACAAAGACACGTTGAAGGAATCGGAGAATGTAAAGCCTTACCGGAGATTGTACGAGACAAGTTTTGGACACCGGAACCATGTATTCAACTTCTTGCCTAAAGGTGTCCCTATTCCACCTTCTGGTCCATCCAAGAGACACAATTCAATACATAATTAAGTAAGCTGCAGCCCGTAATTTTTTATTCTTAGTAATTCTTCTTCTTCGTCCTCTTCTTCCTCTTCTTCTTCTTCCTCTTCTTCGTCCTCCTCTTCCTCTTCTTCTTCTTCCTCTTCTTCGTCCTCCTCTTCTTCTTCTTCTTCTTCGTCTTCTTCTTCTTCTTCTTCTTGGGTTCTTGAAATTGTCCTGGTTACAGGGTTGTAAAGGTTTTTGGATGTGGGATAGGAAGCCTAACGAGATGATCAGGCCATAAGGAGCTGATTCTTGATGTTTTTTTTTTTTTTTTAGAAAAAAATCTAGTTAGTTTTATACTGTATAGGCTGAATTTATAATACAGAATAAAATTATTTATTTGTTGACATGTAGTAATATTCATTTCAATATGAATCAAGAAAATTGTTTACCTTTCTTTTTCAAGTTTGTTAGTTTTGTAATCTATAAAAGTGGGATGATTTCAGAATGTTCTGGTTTTTGTTGATGTTGTTAATTTTCTGCAACTTCTTTAGACTTGGTTACCTAGTCTGGGTCAAACTGTTCATGGGATCTCTCTCTCGCCGACTCCCTGTCATTCACAAAAGCCAGAAATTGGATCTAGCTCCTTTTTCTCCCCCTAATTTGAGCTAGCTACTTTAGTTACTGGGTAACTGCAGATGAAGAAGTCCGCAAACGCTACCTAAAATTAATTCAAAGTCGATTTGTTATTTATATTTTTTTTAAAAAAAAAACAGTCTTTAAGATAATTAAGACCGCGTGGGCATGGTCCACATCTCTTGAGTCCCCTGTTCAATGTGGAAAGCTAAGCATCCCCATCATTTTATTAACAAATTAAGTTTAGGTACTAATTAATTTTAGAGGTTTTGATTAATTAAAGCAATAAGAACCAACATTATGGGGTAAAAGATCCCGATGTTGGGCTCATATTTAGCTAACAATCAATCCATTGCCTTTTGATGTCATGTTTATGGCTTTGATTTTGCCATTTGAAACATAGTACTGTGTATATATGGATCTGATCATGCCAATGACATGATCAATTGCTTGGTATTTTTAATCATTCAATAAGATTCTTGCGTCTTAAAATCCTCAAATTAAATTGTCTCGTGCAAGGCACTGCCTTGAAATTCAATCTTCGAAGCCAATAATCCCCGTCTAATGAATATTAAGAGTCTCTCCCAAGGCATTTATTAATTTGTCACCTTCAGCGTTATATATTATGATTTATAGTATTTAAATTTCTAACCAACTCTTATTAAAATGAAGAGCAGATACACAAATTATTGCACGGAATGCCACCTCTGCATTCCATGATACTAAAATAAAGGGAACTTAATTAGACCCAAAAAAGATGACAGTCGGATAGAATTAAATGAAAAAAAAAAAGGAAAAAAAAAGAAGCAGCGTGGGACGAGAAGCCACTTCCTGTGCCGAGTAACAATCCATAAAGCACTGCAATATCCATGGCCATCCAAATGAAATTAACATGTATCAAGCCATTTGCAAAGTAAATCCAAATAAGACATGTAATGCGAGGTCACCAACTACATGTGAAAATATTTTCTTGTTTTCCGATTTGTTCTTAAAATATGCCCAGATCGAGATAACCATGGAAATTTCCACGGTTGACCTTGTGTGGCCCGTGAAGTCGTGGGTCTAAATTCACGAAAAGCTAGGGAGACAGCAATTTGTCAATGCCTTGAGAGAAAGGGGTGTTTTGAAGCTAGCTTCGACTTTTCAGCACAAGGAGACAAGTTTTTATAGTTTAATTTATCCTAGTTTCCTTTTCAATTTTAACTTGGGCCTATGCATGCTATCCAATTTTCAATTTGCATTCACAACCTTTCTCAGCTTTTCACCATTCATGATCGGTCGTGATTTCTGTAAAAAATGAACGAGCATTACTTTTCTAGTGATCTCTAATCTCTCGTGTATGTCTTACATGCATGAATCTGTTGTTACTTGCCGGCAACCATCAAGTTGAGGCTTGAGAGCAACCGAGGGCCGAGGCTATTGACAAGCTAACTTAATTAGTCTGGGCCGCTTGAGAGCATGCAACCAAGACCATATTTGACAATCCATCAATTATAATAATGTTTCATATGTAATCATTATGAATATATCTGAGAATAGTTTTTCAATTAATGTACTGGGTATCTAAATTGTCCAAATCAAGGTTTAGATCATGATTGATCAACCATGTGTTTCTAGCTACCTTCGGGTCCAGAAAACAGATAAATGGAGTACACTTGGCCACTAACAATTATCCAAGGAATGAAGCATGTATCCCAATTCCAAGTGTAAAAACGGGTTCATTGTTAAACTAATTAAAGAAATATAATTTTAATGCAGTTCTTGCAACAAGGTTTGCTTGACATTAGGAAATTGTCTGCACTTTTACAGCTTTGAAGCAAAACCCAAATCTCCATATACAATTAAATATGCAAACCGAATTCCAACGCCTTTTTTTTTAATTACTTTTTATGAATCTATTTCTTTCCAGCTAAGTAATATTGTTTTGTGGTGGTGCAAACTTGGTCACAGCCAGATAATTTAATTAGTACAGCTACTAGCTAGCAAATTAGTCACGATTCGCCTTTGTGATATTGGGGTAAAAAAGGGACTTAATCCCCCTTCTTCAAAGTGGGGCTTGTTGTAAGGAAACATGTTTGTGAGAAGAAGGCTGGAGCTGACATCAGCCACAATTTATTGAAACTGAGGGTCATAACAATCATGAATTTTGGAAAAAAAAAAGCCAAAGATTGTGCTAAGTTGCCTATCAGATGTTCAATCCATGTTTGTCATGAACAACAACATTAATGGCGACATTAGTTCCCATGTCTCCGGTTGTAATTAAATTTCACATAATTCAATGTTGATTTGCACATGTTACAACACCTGTAGAGCACACTAGATTTTTGACCGAAGAGGCCAAGTTTTTTTTTTTTTATTATTATTACGAAGAAGAAGCGTGAACACGAGTGAGGATTCTATTACAAGTTTGAGCTACATCATCATTGGCACTGAAGAGGCTAAGCTGATTATAATTAATGAAAAAATAAATATATTTATGTGTGCTGACCAGTCTCCTTCTTGCATGTGAGTCTTGTCCATTCAAACACAACTCTCCCTCCAACAAAAATATACGAGAGCAACATGTAAGGTTTTTAGAGCTTAATTAGCTCCTTTGACTAACCATGGAAAAATGGACAAAGTCTTAAGAGCCTAAGCACCATCATCATTTGTTACAGGAGACGTTAAAGAGCTTGTGTTCGAGTATATATAATTGTCAAAAGAAATCTGAAAAACTAATGAGCTCTTTTCCAACAATCTGCAAGACTGATTTTTGAAATTCTCCCCGTTGATACTTGTGGTAATTAATGCCACACGAGCACTCTTTTTTTCCTCTGTGTCTGATTGTGATGCACAAACGCGCGCGCACACATATATATTCTTTAGAAGAGGCCAAGACGGAGGAGCAAGCTGCGTGGGCAGGGAAAGAGACATCTAACATGTATTTTAAAAGAGCTTGAAATTGATTCTATCATGGCATATTCATGCGAAGGTGAACATTCTTGGGAATTGAGCGATGGGAAGTATATGGCGATTTTATTATATGGCTTCTACCTACTGGAAGAATTATCTGCATTTCGTTTCAACAAACACATTATCTATTAAATTTGTTTGAATATAAATTTACATTTATAATAAGCGGTAACATTAAAATAAACAAGAAGAAGAAGAAGAAGAAGAAGAAGAAGAAGAAATGGGCCCGTTTTATGTGGACTATACTACTTGTTAGCCCGGGTAAACATAATAGGCTTCAGACCCTAAAGCCCACATTATCATAATCTGGGTAGACTCTGAGGCCCAGACAATCTGAAAAATCCTCACGTAAAGCAAGACATGAGGGCTTCATTTCAGCAGATCCATGTCCAAGGACCACCCCGTGTGTTATTGACCGTTCCTAGAGACAAAGGAGACCATTTGAAATGTTGCCATGTTTCGAAACACCAAATCCTTTATTTTTAAAAACAAGTTCTTCTAAACTAGGCACCCTTCTCTACATTCCAAGATTTTATGTACGCTTCCCGAGGTAAGTGTTTTGCTTTGGTTTTGATTTCGGTTTAATCACATTACATTAGGTAAAACATGAAGAACATATGGTATTATGCTGGCTTTCCAGCATTTCGCCCTCGAAATACACAACCTATGAATATATTTGGACACGAGTATGTTCAATTCCCTTGACAATACCCATTAGATAAGAATCAGGCTACTCAGCATGGCTCAAGATTCACAAAGCCAATGGGATTAGCCGAGTAGAAATATCTTGCAAATGTAGATTCCCATTGATGATATATAATATCCCATGGGCTCGGAAACAAATTCATTTTCATGATTCCAAGATTTTTAAAATGGATCTGTATCAAGGCTTTGCTTTCTATATGTTCTTCTTGATCCAATTCAAAGCAAGAATCATGTTGTCATTCAAAATTGGGCGAACTCTAATACCATTTCCCTTTTGTTTTAAGCTACGCCCTTGGCGTCTATATAAGCTCACTTTCTTCTATATATTAGGAAGATGGAACTCGCCAAAGACCTCTCTTCTCTTACTCTGCAAGAATACCACAAGCTCATTGGTTATCTAGCTATAAGCTCAGTTTCATTGGCGCTTACAAAATACTTCTAAGAGTCAAGAACGGGGGGGGGGGGGGGGGGGGGGGGGGGGGGGGGGGGGGGGGGGGGGGGGGGGGGGGGGGGGGGGAGGGGCCCGCGC
>Ga0325403_1000636_pt1 | contig 26006 bp, 13 predicted proteins | sample PopdelMetagenome_19_FD_205665 | JGI IMG/M metagenome (GOLD analysis project Ga0325403, IMG submission 205665) | Populus deltoides microbial communities from Bellville, Georgia, United States - Xylem-PdKOR-R4 | ecosystem: Host-associated > Plants > Phyllosphere > Stem > Wood/Secondary xylem... | reverse complement strand
GGAATATTCAAGAGCAATTACAACTTATGCGAGCTGAAATGAGTAACATGTCCAATAAGATGAACAACCTTTCTAGGAGAGTGGAGTCCAAAGAAACTCTACAACTAAAGCAGTATAGTAAAAGTGAACATTTTACTAACAACTATAGAAATCGTCAAAGACCAGTTCCTTGCAAGAACCACCACATAACCACCACCAGGGTTACAATGACTTTGACGACCCTAACGATAGTGAGTATTCTAGCAATTACCATCAAAGACCAATTCACCCTAAGAACCATTAGTACAACCACAATCAAGGTCATCACAACTACAATGACCTTGATGAGCGAGTTATGAGACATATCAAAATGGAAGCCCTAAGTTTTGAGGGTCAACATGATTCGTGAATCTTTGATAGATGGGTCTGTGACATGAATCAATTCTTTGACTGGTATAATTTATTTGAGAATAGGAAGGTAAGGTTTGCAAAGATGAAACTTAGTGGCCTTGCTCAGCTCTATTGGGAAAGTGTAGAAGAGTCTTTGGCTAGAAAAGGCCAACCTCCTATTACTGATTGGGTTGAGATGAAAACCAAGTTACAAGAAAAGTACCTACCTCATTCTTAAAGGGGAAATCTCTTAAACCAGTGGAATAATTTCAGGCAAGAAGGTAAACTTGCCAATATATAGGTGATATAATTTGATGAGTATAGGATAAGGTGCTCGGTTAGGGAGGATGAGACAATGACCCAAAGTAGTTTTTGAAAAGACTTAAACGATGACCTTAGAAGAGAGGTTGTGCTTAGAGGTGTGTTCACCCTTGATAAAGTTTATACCCTAGTATAAAATTATGAGTTGGTCACAAAACACTAGTGGTCAAGACATCAGGACACTAGTAGTGTCCCTTCTAGGTCTCGGTTTGGTCATAATAACTCTTTATTGGGTGCCCCGCCCCATAAACTTAATTCTACTATTTCCCAGATACCTAGAGAAGACAAGGGTAAGGGTATTCTCCCTGAAGCACCTAAAATGACCTCAAGGATTCAACATTTTAAGTGTCAGAGTTTTGATCATGTTTCCTCTAGTTGTCCCAAGAAAGTTTTGTTCATTAAAGATCAAGAGGATATGGGTGAAGAAAACAATTGTTATGATAAGGTGTATGCGGTACCTAACCCCGATGATTTTCAAGACCTGAATGATGAGAAGGATGAGTCCAACCTGCTAGGATGTGTTAGGTTTATATCCACTCAAATCAAGTAAGACTTCGTAAGATGGGAGACAATCAGGTTAAGTGTAGTAAAGTGTGTGTTAACACAACCCAAAAGAACTGAGGATTGGAGGAGAACTATTATCTTTTACACTTAACATTAAATGTGAAGATAAAGGTTGCAAGATCATTATAGATAGTGGTAGTTGTATCAAACAGTATACTCGGGTAGCGTATCTCGTTTAGGCTTAAAGTCTGTTCCATACCCTAAGCTCTACTATGTGTCCTGGGTTAATGATATATCCATAAGGATTAAAAAGAGATGTATTTTTTCCATAAAAATCTTGGAATATCATGATGAAATTTGGTGTGATGTTATTCCCATGGATGTAGGACATGTTATTTTGGGTAGACCATGGTTATAAGATTTGGACGTTACAATCTTTGGGCAATCAAATTCTTGTTCATTCATTTTTCATGGTAAGAAAATTCAACGTATTAGATTACCACCAAGGTTTAATGATAGTAGTAAAAAAAAGGAAAAGGTGAAAGAAAGAGGGCTTAACATAATAAGTCCTAAGGAGTTTGACAATGATGTTTGTGAGGAGTCTGTTGTGTTTGCCTTAGTGGCCAAGGAGGTTGTAGAAATGTTTTTAGAAGAGCCACTCAAAGAGGTAAGGGAAGTATTGAAAGAATTTATAGATGTTTTCCCTCTAAACTACCTAATGTTTTACCCCTTATGCATGACATTCAACACGCCATAAATTTTGTCCCTAGTGCTACACTACCAAACTTGCCTCACTGTAGGATGAACCCCAGTGAACATGCCAAATTGCAAAGGCAAGTATGTAAAATATTACAAAAGGGATTTATACCAGAGAGTTTGAGCTATTGTACAGTACCTGCCATGTTAACACATAAGAAAGATGGATCATGACGAATGTGTGTAGATAGTCGAGTTAACAATAGGATTACAATCAAGTATCATTTTCTCATTCCTTGATTGGATGACTCGTTAGATATGATGGCAGGAGCCAAAATTTTCTCTAAGATTAACCTAAAAAATAGGTATCATCAAATTATGATATGTTTGGGAGATGAATGGAAAACTGCATTGAAGACTAAGGATGACTTATATGAGTTACTAGTCATGCCTTTTGGCCTTTCAAATACACCAAGCACTTTTATGAGAGTAATGACACAGGTGTTTATGCCATTTATAGGAAAATTCTTGATGGTGTATTTTGATGATATCTTTATTTATAGCAAAACCAAGGAAGAACATTTAAATCACCTTATTCAAGTTTTTACCACCCTAAGAAAGGAAAGTTTGTTTGCCAAAATTAAAAGGTGTTCTTTCATTATAGATCGAGTGGTTTTCTTAGAGTTTTATAGTTTCATGTAAGGGAGTCTCTGCGGATCCCCAAAAATTCCAGGCGATATTAGATTGGCCTGAGCCTAAGACTATTCATGAGGTCCATAGTTTTCTTGGGCTTGTGATTTTTTATCGTCATTTCATCAAAGGATTTAGCACCATCAAATCACCTATTACAAATTGTTTGAAACGAGGTGAGTTTCAATGGAGTAAAGGAACTAACAAGGCATTTGAGGAGGTTAAGAAAAAGATGATGGAGGCCTTAATGATGCAGTTTCCCGACTTTACTAAGGTGTTTAAAGTAGAATATGATGCCTCAAGAGTTGTTATAGGTGGAGTATTTAGTCAGAAACATCATTATGTAGCCTAATTTAGTGAGAAACTTAACAAGGTCAAACAAAAGTACTCAACCTATGATAACGAGTTTTATGTGGTGGTTCAGGCCATGTGCTATTGGTTCTATTATTTGCTATTATAGGAGTTTGTTATTAACTCCGGCCATGAGGCCCTCTACTATATCAACTCTCAAAAGAAGCTCAATCATAAACATGGTCATTGGGTTGAATATTTGTAAGCCTATTCATTTGGTTTGAAATATAAATCTAGAATGGAGAATAAAGTGGCAGATGCTTTAAGTCGTCGGGTAACATTATTATCAGTGATGAGTGTTAAAGTGACAGGATTTGAGAGACTAAAAAAGAAGAATGAATCTTGCCTAGAATTTGAAGAAATATAAATGACTTTGAAGGATGAGAATAATCATGTTGTAAATGATTATCTCCTCCAAGAATAGTATTTGTTTCGGGATAATAAGCTTTGTATTCTGAAGACATCCATGCATGAATTTTTTATATAAGAGATTCATGGTGGAGGTCTTTCAGGATACTTTAGAAGAAATGAAACCATTGAAGAGGTGGAACGTTAATTTTTTTTTGTCTAGTTTGAAAAGAGAAGTAGCTAAGTTGGTAGATCAATTTCAAACATGTCAACTAGCTATGCATATAAAATAAAATACTAATCTTTACACCTGGTTTCTTGTTTCCACTTACACTTGGAGAGATGTAAGTATGGATTTTGTGTTTGGGTTTTCATGTACTGCAAAGAAACATGATTCTATTTCTGTGGTTGTCGATCACTTCTCAAAGATGACCCATTTTATCCCTTGTATTAAGACCACAGATTCTTGACCAGATATGGAGGCAAGGCTAATTTATAGGCTATAACTCCAATCTTTTTGCTGACTTCAAAGGGCCTCATATACCTTGGAGCTAATTTTCACTTCATACCAAATCTTAACATATGTTTCCATAACGCAACCTTAAAAAATACTTTATCACCAATACCAATTTCTAGAGGTCTCCTCCTATTATCTGCATAACTCTTCTGTCTATCATAGGTTTTCTTCATCCTGTCTTTTATGATTTTTATCTTTTCTGAGGTAACCTGCACCAATTCCGGCTCAAATAACTGCCTATCCCCCACCTTTTCCCAGCATACTGACGTCCGCATTTTCTACCATATAAAGCTTCATAGAGAGTCATTCCTATTGTAGCTTGTTAGTTGTTGTTATAGGTAAACTCTACTAACAACAGATGATCTTCCTAACTCCCTTCGAACTTTAATTTACAGGCCCTTAACAAATTTTCTAATAACTGAATGGTTCTTTCAGGTTGACCATCAGTCTGGGGGAAAAGTCGTGCTTAGATTCAACTTTGTTCCCAGAGCCTGTTGTACACTTTGTCATAATCGGGAGGTAAACTTGGGGTCTTGGTTTGATACTATCAACATGGGCACTCCGTATAATCTCACAATTTCATTCACATATAATTTTTCTAGTTTTTTTTCACTAAGTCCATCATTTTCATAAGTAAAAAAAGTGTAGATTTGGTTAGTCAGTCGATGATGACCCAAACCGCATCCGTGCTCTTTCCCCCCTAAATAACCTCTATACAAAGTCCATGATATTTTTCCACTTCCATTTGGGTATTAATAGTGGTTGTAACAGTCCGACTAGTTTTTGATGTTCTACCTTTACATGTAGATAGATCTCACACCTTGCCATGTATTTAACTAACTCTTTTTTTATATTCGACCACCAAAAGAATTCCTTTAAATCCTGGTACATTTTTGTACTCCCAGGGTGCATTGCAAGCCTCAACTCGTAAGCCTCTCGTATAATTTCCTTTTTCAGTGTTTCATCATTTGGCAAGTACATTCATCTTCCTATAACTATTATTCCATCATCCAGAATCTAGTATGGCGCCTCCTGACTTTACTTTGTCTCTTATCTTATTAACTTCAACATCTTTTCATTGAGCCCCAAACACCTTATTCCAAAGTGTCGATCTTATTTTTAACTGAGTTATCAAAGACTCTCTTAGTCCTGCCTTTACTTGAGCACCGATCTTTCTTAGCTCTAATAATTCCCTTCCATCTGAATCCTCTCATTGAGCCTCCACTGACCTATTCTTGCAACTAAGAGTATCTATGATAACATTTACTTTCCCTAGATGATATTCAATTACATAATCATAATCCTTGATTAATTTCACCTAACATCTTTGTCGCATATTTAATTCCTTTTATGTCATCAGATATCTTAAACTCTTGTGATCAGCAAAATATTTGGACATGGGACCCATATAAATAATGTCTCTAAATCCTTAGAGCAAACACTATAGCTTCTAATTTTAAGCCAAGCACTAAGTAATTGACCTCATGGCTTCTTAACTTTCTTGAAGCGTAAGTAATCACTTTACCATATTTCATCAATACACAACCTAAACCTTTCTACGATGCATCATTATAAACCATTAGTCCCTCTATTCTTAAAGGAAATGCCAACCTTGGTGTAGTAGTAAGCCTTTTTTTTTTTTAGCTCCTGAAAGCCTTCTTTATATTCTTTTATCCATTTCTATTTTGTCTCTTTTCGAGTCAATCGGGTCATGGGAATAGCTATGTTGGAAAACCCTTTTATAAATATTTGATAATACCCTGTTAATCTAAGGAAACTATGAATCTCAGTCACATTTGTAGGTCATTCTCATTTCAATACTACCTTGATTTTTCTTGGATCCACTGATATTCCTTCAGTCGATATACGTCATAGAAAAATCACTTCTTTCAGCCAAAACTCACACTTGCTAAGTTTGGCATACAACCGATGTTCTCTCAATCTCAATAATACTTGCCTCAAATGTTGTTTATGCTCTAGGTACGAGCTTGAATAAACCAAGAAGTCATCTATAAACACCACCACAAACTTACCTAAATATGGTTGAAAAACCTTATTCATCAAGTCCATAAACATTATTGGTGTATTTGTTAACCCAAACGGCATTACCAAGAACTTGTATTGTTCATAATGAGTTTTGAATGCGGTCTTTGGTACATCCAGATCCTTGATTCTCAACTGGTAATACCCCGATCTCAAGTCTATTTTAAAAACACTCTGGCCTTTTGAGTTGATCGAACAGATCATCTATCCACGGAAGTGGATAATTGTTCTTTACTGTCACCTTGTTCAACTATTTGCAATCTATGCAAAGTCTAAAGGTTCCTTCTTTTTTCTTTACAAACGAAACAGGAGCTCCCTAAGGAGAATTACTTGGATGTATGAATCATTTATCCAGTAATTCCTGTAAGTAAACCTCTAGCTCTACTAATTATGTTGGTGCCATCTGATATGGTTGCTAAGCTATGCAACTGAGGTACCCTCTCCTTTCTTGAACCGACTAAAATGTCCCTTACCTCTTTTAAGCAGAGGGTGTCTGCTAAAGGTATACTCTGCATCCTTTTGCTTACCCAAACCATGTTGGCCTTCCTTCATACATACATTGAGGGCCTCTACTGCCTCAATCTCTATGGTAGTATCAAACTTAAAGGCAATTAGTTCATGCCCTAACTTTTACCATAGTCCATCTCGTAACCTTTCAACCTTGTGCTGCTCACTAGGAGTTTAGTGCAAGGCAAACATGGAGAGGTTATGGAACCTTCTCTCATAGTCGAGTGCTGATATGTCCCCTTGTCTCAAGAATAGAAACTCCTGTTCCTTAAATTTTCGATAATAGGAGGAGTAAAACTGATGCTTAAACTGTACTCTAAACTCTGCCCAAGACAAGGATCCTGCAAGTCTCCTCAACCTCATTATATCCCACCAAGATCACATCCTGTCTAAAAGTAAAAGGGTAGCACAATTTACTCATAAACCCTCTGCTACTTGCATTTGATCCATAGTATCATCAACCGTGCGAAGCCTTATGTTTATTTCTCGGCATCTGGTTTTCCCAAAAAGGGTTCACACCTTAGTTCCCTCATACTTTCACATGTACACCAATGTATCCACACTATCAGCTAGTGTTGTAACCATAAGTATAGTCTGTATTGTCGGTACTATTGGATTATTAGGGTCGAGGCACCAGGCATCGCCTCAATCATTGCCCACACTATCTGAGCTATAAGTGTTGGATCAACATGTAGCATGGGCACTGATACAGACACTGGTGTTGCAACTGAGGGTACAACTCCTTGTCTCTGCTGGTTTGGACCCCCGGGTTGTGATCCCATAATCTATCTCAAATCAGTATAGCCATGGAAGCCCATTGACTCCCCTAATCTTGATTGATGAGATATTAGAGGCATATGAAAGGCCATATCCTCTAACAGGTCCTCTTCATATATCTCTTCAAAATATTCTCATGTCATCACACCTTTCCTCATATGTAACATCCTGAATCAAATTAGCAATTTATTGAACTCTTATTCAGTTTCCTGAACCCAAACCAAGGCTCTGATACCAACTGTAACAATAAAAAAAAACATATAGAAACATATACATATGTCGATTTTATTTGATGTGAATTTTTAAAAAAAAATCGGTAAAGCCTCCTTTATATCTTTAATATCAAGTTATCGACTCAAAGAATTTCTCAACCTATAAATAACAACTAGAATGCTTGTCCCATCATATTGGACCTCATAACTCAACCAAAACATCAACTACTTATTTTTTTTTTGTAGAGATAACATTATAATATTCCATAGAACAAAATTCTAAAATTAGTTAGTTTACAACAAGCATTGATTTCTTAAGAAAATAGATATGTTTAGTTTGGCATATAACAAAACTATATCTAACTTCATATAGACAATATCTTTAATTACATTACCAGCCATAAATAATTTAAACATTTAGATTCTTAAACACAAAGATTACATAACAACAAAATATTAATGCCTCTGAATACGTAATTAATTAAACAAAAGGCTTTTATCTATGCATCTACTTTCTAGCTCGAGGGAGCAAGGTACCTAGCAACATATTTATATGACAAAAATATTAGGTAAAAATTACACTTTACAATAAACAAATAAAATAATGACCATTTAATTCATACTCAATAATATATTCACTACATCATTTAATGGAGTAACTTATTATAGATATGTTAATGTCTATGCCAGTCCTTAACTAAGTATCTAAACATCTAAACTTGTTCATTAGTCAGTTCATTAGTTTCGTTGTTTAAGAAATAATTCTTTTTTGCACGTCTATTTAACAAGATATTATTTTCATTAACCAGAAAATAATTTTTGGACACGCCCATTTAACATGACATTATTTTCATTAACCAGAAAATAACCTGTTAACACGCTCATTCAACAGAGCATTATTTCCATTCTTTTTTTTTTCACAAATTTACATTAAATTACAATTAAAAGAAATTCCTTACAGAATTATAGAAATAAACATATAATTTATTTCAAGGTGTTGAACATCTACTCGGTACCTATGCGTGTGATGTGGTCTTTTACTGTTGGCCAAACTCCATAACCTCACCTATAATACCATAAATTTACGAATCACTAACCGTTCATTTACCATAAGAATTAATCATATCTTTCATATAGAATTTTCAAATTTAAACACAACTCAATACGATTCATATGCGTGTGTGTTAAAACACATCGATTAATCCTAATTAAACATGTTTCCTTCACTATCGAGGCCAAAATTCAACCCTTTTATTTTTTGTAGTCTTAGCCGAAATTAATAGAGAGGGTATAGAAGGGTCCCCCCCCCCCCTTTTTGTTTTTAGATTTCTTATTCTTTCACTCCATTTACATCTATTCATATGCTAATTAGTATAATTTTAACCAATTTTATTAATTCTCCAATTTCTTTCTCATTTCTTCCTCTTGGTTGAAAGTCACCACTAAAGAGAGGGGGTTTGTTTCTTCCATTTTTTTTTTAAATTAACCAATTACCCTATCTTAACATATGCTTATAATCATCAACAAGCCATAAATTGCATCATTACATAATTCACAATGCAATTCCCTAATTTCATATAATATAAACAATTGCATTTCTTCATTAAGGTATGAAATTAAAATTATTAAATACATAGAATAGGTACTTTACCTCAAAGGAAGAATGTTTCAAGGAAAGAAAGCAAGTAAACCCCAAGTTCCCTTCTCCTCATCCTTAAACCCTAACTTTTGATAATTTTCTCTCTTCAAAATAACTTTATAATCTCTTAATCAACCCTTTTGATCCCTAAACATAACTTAACTTTTCTAATTACACTTAATTTCTCCTTTATTTGAGTGAATTAGGCAAGAATTTGAAGAAATATTCAAGAATCCCCCTCCCTCTCTTTTAGCATTCAAAATTACCAGCCAATAGAAGAAATTTAGGTACTTATATAACCCAAATTTTTAATTTTGCACATTGACCCCTTTTAGTTTAGCTTTTAACCAATTTGCCTTCATCTTTTCTTTCTCAATTAATTAATGCCTTATCACTTGTCTTTGTTTGATTTCATCCCTCTCATATGCTTATCTATTTATTTTATTCAAAACCATTTTTATTTTCATATTAAAAATAAAATATCCTCTTTTTATTTTTGTTCAGGTTAGATTATAAACTGGTTTTTACACGCTAACCCTTAATGTGACATCGAAGGAAAAACCTATTTAGGATTTACAATTCCTGTGCCATTTTTTAATTCTAAGGAGGATACAAAATACATCAAATTAAATAAAGGTAAGAATATGAAGATAAATTGCATTAATATTTACATATAGAACTCACATACCCTAATTAGGGTATACAATTTCTAGGTTGATTTTGAGTTACGAGAAAAATATGATTACACCAAAGAAGCAAAAATACCCACCCCACACAAACACACACACAGACATATGTGTGTGTATTAAACCAAAATTTATAATAAAAAAATCATTTACTCTTAATACGACATCCGATGAGAAACCTACATAGAATTTACAACTCTTAGGTCGATTTTGAGTTGCTAAAAATTAAAGCAATTGATATACCAAATCAAAAATCAAAACATAAATTTTCTCTTCAATGAAACGAAAAACAGATTCATCATAATTCAAAAACCAACATGTTCAAAACCATTTAAAATAAACAACTCAATGCATTAGGGGTTCAAAAACAACATTATGAAGCAATTAATTTGACTAGAGGCTGTTATAACTATTTGAGCAGTGGTGGCACATGGTATTCATATGACGACACATTTCGTTTTTTTGGAAAATGATATCACATGTGCTATAGACATTATTTTTGCAAAAGATATCAAGAAATCTAGTTTGAGGATAGAATTTTAGGTTGATAGAGGGATGGAATTTGAGCTGATCTGGGACCAAAGTTTAAGGAAATTTAGGCATGTGTTTTGCAAAGACTTGAGCTTGTGTTTTGTAAAGATTTAGGGTTGTGTTTTAAGAAGTTTTGGGTTGATTTTTTTAGAAAAAATGTTGCAATTCTAGGTTGAAAAGGGGTTGGTTTCAACAGAAATTTTAGTGTTGAATAAGGTTACAGTTACATTCTTTATGTTTTTTATGTCTAATCTCCAATTTATATTATTTGGGCTCGTTTAAAAAAAAACTAAACTAGAAAAATATTATTATCTTTATATCATTTTCTTATTGAAGTGTGATCTTCATATAATTTTTTTTAATTCTACTTGATTTTTCTATTTATTTTTAATTTTCTCAATTGTATGATCTTCCATTATAATTTTTTAGTCTCACATCAACTCTCCTTTTCTTTCTTGTCTCTTATTTCATTCCCTAAATTTTTATTTTTATTTTTTATTGTTTTTATTTTTAGTTTTCTATCTTGTCACACAAAACAAAATAATAAAAAATAAACAAAAGTGCTAATAATTATGAAATGGTAAAATTTTAATGAGCTTCATGGAAAATATATTTTTGGACAAATCAAGGGGTTACAAATAGATTATGATAGTTACTCTCTCTTTATAATACTTACGACACAAAGACATTTGAAAATTCATTTTCCATTTACTTTGTATAATAAGTTTGTAAAGACCAAATCAAAGTGGTTTGATTGAAAGGTAATTGGTGCATGAAAATTTAAAAATAAATTCAAATTATTTGGTGACCAACCTAGACATGAAATTAAAAATGGATCCAAAATATTAGGTGAACAACCTAGACATGAAATTTAAAATGGGGCCAAATTGGTACGTGACTAACCTTGACATGAAATATAAAAGGGACCCAAGTTGTTTTGTGATGAACCTTGACATGAAATTTAAAACAGGTCCAAATTGTTAGGTGATCAATTTTGAAAAAAAAATTAAAACAGGTCCAAATTATCAGGTAATTAGCCTTTGATATATTTAAAAAGGGATCAAAATTGTTAGCTCACCAACCTTAATGTGAAATTTATAATGGGACCAAATTTTTAGGTAACCAACCTTGATATGAACATTAAAAAAAAAGGTCAAAATTATTAGGTGGCCAACCTTGACATGAAAAATAAAAAAAATAGGTTTAAGTTATCAGGTGATCAACCTCAATATGAAAATTAAAATGGGTCCATGTTGTTAAGTGACCAAACTGGACATAAAATTTAAAATGGTCCAAATTATTAAGTGATCAACCTTGAAATAAAATTAAAAAAAGGGGTCAAAATTATTATGTGACCAACCTTAACATGAAATATTAAAAAATGGATCCAAATTGTTTAGTGACCAACATTAACATGAAATTTGAAAATAGATCCAAATTATTAGGTGACCAACCTCAACTATAAAATTAAATGCTTTCTTGATTACAAAGTTTAGTTTAACTTACTTGGCTAGGTGATGTAGGCAAAAAGATCTTGATTGCAAACTCAACTTGTTGTTTGCCTTTTTCCTAATATCATCTTATGTGCAATGATTGATTCTGATTTTATTTGTGAATGATACTCGTCTGTATTGAGGGGGAAACACATATTGTATATTTTGAAAGTTCAAGCTTCCCTTTTTACATTGAATGTGTCTTCAAAGATCTTCAGTTTTAAGAGTGTCTCTAAATGTAGTCACTAACTTGCTTAAATTGTTTGAGTGACTTAAACACCTTCTAAACTCACTACGAGTTTGCCTTCCCATGTTCTCAACTTTTGATCATTAGATGCTTATGGTTAATACATCGTTTTAACTTACCTCATATTAATTTTGCTGGGCATTGCCCCTATGTATAATATCAGTGTTTGTTCATCTATATTCTCTCTACATCAACATCATGAAAAAGTTGTTTCCTTTACTTGGTCCATATTGGCTTTGCATCTTATTGCCTCTAAGTACAATCTGAAGATTTATGTTGATTAGTATTTAAAATTGTATTTTTATCAAGGTTTTATATCAATATTTTGCACTTAAAGTATCAATAACTCCTTAACTAGAGCATGTTTTATAATAACATGTCTAATAATAAAAGATACCTTTAATTTATGATAAATTTTCATCTTAAATGCAGGCCTATCACATAAATCAAAGGATTTATTGATGAGTTTAACTATTGAAATTGAGAAGACAAAGAGAGGGTTAAGCTTAGAAAAGAGATGTTGGTTCAGTCCAAACTAGAACACCATTCAGTTATTTGATCATAACTGGAGCTGTAGAACTTGGATTTAAATTTGGTTTTCAGATCAAGATCATGTTCTTGCTCTCTCTCTCTCTCTCTTTATATTTTTGTAATGCTGAAGTTTTGTTTATATTAATTTCTTGTTTATGCTTTTCATTTCCTTTCCTTTACTTAGTTAACTTATATCTTGTTTATGTTCTTATCTTGTTTATTTATGTTTCTCTCTTTCATTATGTTAAGCTAAGTTTATTATGTCAAGGTGAAAAGGTTACACTAATGGTGTAAGAATAAGTATAGTATAAACTCAACATGGACTTTAATGTTTGATACTAACATGTTTTGTATTTGTTATCTTGTTTACTTTTAATACTTTACTTGTTAAATGGTTAATCTAGATTTATGTTGTATAACCCTTGGTACAACAAATACTTAGCACTTTCATAGCCTAACCGTATGGTATAATCGACACCTGTGCTATGAAAGGAACTTGATTTGTTATTAACATAAGTTATAATCATGAATGCCTGACACATTTACAAGTATTAAGATTATTCGAATAAGATAACTAATGTAATCATGTTAACAATTTATAATTCGATTGGAACCTTCTTTATGTGTGGTTTCCAGTTGAGTAATAAAAAGAGTTTATACTATGTTTGTTCGAAATACCATTAGTGGATCCTCTAACCTTGACAATTATTGTATCCTTGTTTAATCCTTATATCAATATCACATCTCAAAGCTCTCTTCCACTCCTTTTCTGTTATTATCTATTTCTTTATTTGTAGTTTATACAGTTAACCTCCCTGTGGTTCGACCCCGGTCTTGCCAGGTTATTTATTACTTCGACACTCTTACACTTGGCAGAAGACATCAACTCTTTTGATCGTGTCATATGTTCATCAATGCTTACTTTTTATAACAATATGAAGAGGTTGTTCTTTACCACTTAGCTTATAATGAAGTTTTTTGAATTATCATTTGGTTATTATTGTCATAATGATTCTTTTAAATAAAGTTTTCCCTAACTATTTCAGTTCTGTTTGTCTCTTGTAGTAGCCATCAAAAGACACACATGCATCACCATCATTTTTATCAAGAACTTTGCAAACTATGTCAAATAGGAATAGTTTATTATACAACATTTTTTTATTCAAGGAATCATATTTCATGTTTTAGGGCCAAGCTGTAATTTTAGTGATTATGTTCATGTAGGTCCAATTATTAAATTTAAATCATTGAGATTTAATTTCAAAGTATTATATAGAAATTTTGGTTTTTTTTGGTCAAAAGCTCAAAACATGTCATTCAAGTGTTATGATGTAATTCTTGGACTTTTTTGTTGGCATATGATGAATAGGTATTGGTTGGGGTTGTGAAAAAATATTTATTTTAAAATTTTGGTTATTAATAGTTCAAATTGATTCTCAGACAAACAAAACGCTATTTTATAAAGAAAACATTGGATTCCACGAGTAAGGTGTTTTGGCTTTCTTAAAAGGAAATGCATCTTTTTTATGTGTGTTGATTTTGCCTTTTTATTGGTAAAACTCCATGAGTTACTACAGTAAGTGATGATATGCAACACATAAACCTATTGTGATTTAGCTTGAAAAATATTTTTTCTTTATATAGGCTAAATTTATCAATATAAATAAACTATTTTTTTTATCAGAAATGAGCTAGAAAGATATTTTTTAAAGAGGCTAACACTTATCAATAAAAAAATATATATCAAAAGGGGCTTTTAAAACCATGTAATGTAGGTTATGGTTTATGTTTATAAAAGAATGAGATATATAAGGATCAAATAATGTTTAAAAGTGTAAAGACATAGGATCACTTATATACATAAAGATCTGCTAGGCTTGTCATCTTGATTTTGAAATTTTAGTGATTCATCTCACTACATCTTCAATTCTCTAAATTCTACCTCGTGCCTTGACATTTCATCTTCAATTTTGGATTGCATATTGTCATTAAAGAAGATTTTAAAGAGCTTTTGTTTCTAGATAGTTATTGTATCCCTTTTGTTCTTTTTACTATTATTTTATTTGGAGAATTCCTAAAACTTGCCCTTCATATGAGGAGTGATCCTAGTCAGGATTATTATTTAAGAAAAATATTAAAGGCTTAAATGGGGATAGCATGGGATAAATTTTGTTCATGAAAGACATATCAAAATTGGTCTTTGTTCATCTTAAATCCAAATCTACCCATATTGGTAAACCTTAGCCTTATTCAAAACTCTATTAATTAGAAAGACCATAAGGTTAACCCTAGAAAACAAGTGTTGGGATCATGACCCGAATGCATACTATTTATTATTATTTAAGTCATCAAATCATTTGATTAAAGTTTAGGCACAATTGTATTATTCAAGCAAGATTTTCCCTTTATGATGTTCGTTGGAAGTGGAAAGGGTGATTTTGAAGTTAAAAGATAGATTAGCAAGACTTTTAACTTTTTAGTTTTATTGGAAGAGGATAATATATATTGGGATTCATGATTCTTTCTTTTAAAATTTAATAGGATTGGAAAAAAAAAGATTTTAGGATTCACAAAGAATGGATTCCGTCTAGTATTTACATGATATATCTTGAGATTTGATCAATTTTGAGAGAATTTTCCACAGTATATTACTTTGATAAAAACATCTTTGAATTTCAGAACAAAAATAATACATAAAAAAATACATATTTTATTTAAAAGAAGCGATGTAGTCCCAAAATATACAAAGAATAAATCCAAGAAAAATAAGTTATTAATAACCTTACTCATAAATTCTAATAACAAAAAGGGTTAACAACATAACCCTCATTCCATCTTTATATCAGCCTTCCCCATCAAATATTTTTGACGTGGCTATACTCATCAGATGCTATTTCCATCGTTTTTACCAATCAATTGCTAAGCTAATGGTGAATTGGTGATGATATGGTATATTCCATTATTTTTCACATATACAACATGGCCTTTGCTTAGCAACTCATAGGCTTAATACTTGAAATTCTTACAGTTTTCAATTGAATGACCTAGAATCTTGTCGTGATATTCATACTTTAAAGTAGAAGAGGTATGTCAATATTAGTTAGTAACACTTTAAAGCTTGGTCGAGCTCGAGATGACTGGCTAGGATAACGATTATGATCAAGATTTCCACTTTGAAAGTCGTGTTCTGATTTGTTATTTGACATGGTACTAAACCTCATTATTGAATTTCCTAAACCTTCCTGATTTTAAGCCTTACTCAACATTTTTTATTGTGGTCACCACATCTATGAAATAAGATAATAAATTGATAACCAAGTATTTACAATATGGATCCTTTAAAGTATCAATGAAAATGAAGGTGAGCTTCTTCTCGGGTAAAAAAGGGTATGTTCACACTACTACTTCATGCAACCTTAAAGTATATTCCTTGATCGACTCTTTGTTTTTTTCTTCATTGTTTAAATATCAAACTTACAAGGAGTTACCTTTATGTTAAGTCTATATTTCTTTAAAAAGGAATTGACCAAATCTTTTCATTTCTTCATTTTTGAGCTATCCAACCCTGTACATTAGCTAAGGGTAGACCCAAACAAGCTTTCCTGAAAATAATAGATCAATAGTTTCTCATCATAAATAACTTTAATCATTTTGATATAATACACCTTAAGATGGGTCTCTAGACATTGAGCTCTTGAGTACTTGATAAATTCAATTACTATAAATTTTCTAAAATTGTCAACATTTAGTACATGTAGCCAAAAGAGGATCATACAAGTATTTTTATTCAATGAATTCTTGTCCTTTTATGGTTGTTTTTCATACACCATTTCTTTATTTAAACGATAAGCACCTATATTTGATCAGGTTGTTAATTTGTTTCCTGAAGTCACGGTAGTGATCAATAGAATGTCTCAATTCTTCTGAATGGTACTTACATTTGGCATTCTTATTGTACAATTTAGGAAAAGATATTTTGAGTGGACTCAAATGATTGAGGGATTATCTGGTGTGTGTTCTTAAAGTGTTAATAAATGTTGAGGAGAGGAATTGGATAAGAAGATGATTTGTGATATTTCATTTTATGTAAAACCCAGGTCAAAATATTTATATAAAAAAAAGAGAGAAGAGAGAGCTAGGTAAATATAATAAAAATAAAGAGTAAGGAATTAACCAAGGGCTAAATTGAAAAAAAAATAAAAATAAAAATAAATGAAAAGGGATTTTATAACATGAATTTAAGAAATTAAAGGACCTAAAAAAAGAGAGTGAGAAGCCTCCCTCTCTTAATTTCCCCATCTTTTTCCCTCCTTTTAGAAAACCAACCAGCATTGCATGCCACCATTTACCCTTTCTAAAGTGTGAAAAATAGAGAGAGAAATGAGAGTGGAAACATGTAAGGAGTAATTAAAGTGTTATCAAGAGAAGAAAAAGGATATTGATTGAAAAGATAGAAGATAATGGGAAGAGAAGGATAGAAAAGAAGAAGAGGGCGCGAAGAAGGATTTTGGAGGCCAAATAGCATAAACTAAAGTATTCTAAGCACTTCCTAACTGAAATTGTAAGTAAAACCCTTAATTTTCAGATTTTATCTTTTAGGGTTCTTAAGCAAAAATTAGAGGGAAAGAGAAAAAAACTCATAAATTCTGCACTTAGAAGATTAGTTGTTTAATAAAATGACATTATTATTCAAGATTGAAGAAGATATTGGGACGGGAGAGAGGCCCTTGGTTTAGTCATATGGAAGAAAAGAGTGGAGGAAGACTTTCTTTGCTTAATTAATTATTGATGAAGGGAGATATTGAACTGCAGCTGGATAGCTCTGATGTCCAAGTTGCAACTGAGTTTGAGAATAGAAACCAAAAGAATTTGAGATATTTTTCTTCACGTGATTAAGTATAGGTATGTTAACTTTCCATTGCAACAAGATTTGGGTCATTTGGAGTTATGGAACTTCAAATATGGGTGAAATACTAATGAGGGGTCAAGTTGTGCACTCCAAAACTAAAATTGTTGCCTGACTTGTGAGTGAATTTTGGATTAGTGGAGCACGAAATTTTGGATAAGTTTCTTCTTTAAAGTTGTGCATATGGGTGTTAAGGTTAATTAGAAATTGGCCTTACCTGATTCAAGTTCCTAAAACTCTAGTTACGAATAAAAAACATCAGATAGGTCCTGCTGTATTTTGTGTGACAGCTTTTAATGACTAAATTGAAGCTGAAATTAAAAATAGATGGGAATGAAATTGAGTATACCTCTTCATGGCATTAGTACTAGGGATGTTAACTCTTATTTGAAGCAAACTTTGCATAAGTTGAACCTTTAAAACTCCAATTATGCATAAAAATTCATAAAAAAATCAGGCTGCCACCTAAAAGATAGATTTGTGAGAGTATAGAGAATGAGCAAAATTAGATGTGTTAATAGGTAATCTAACCTCCACTTGTTTAATAATAAAAAAGGGATACGTTAATGTGTGAGAAAATAGAATTTGCACCACATTCCCAATAAACAAGTTAGTTTTAATTGGAACGCAAAACATTGTTTAGTCGTACAAGCAAATTGATGAATAAATGACAACCATTTGGGAGGAATCTTTTAATGATCATGGGATTTTGAATGAGAAACACAGGAATGAACTAATATATTTTAAATTTTTGGATGAAAGAATATGTCAATTAAGATTTGTGGTCCGATCCAGAGTTTTTGATTAACAAACTTTAATCTCGTTATGGTGCAGGAGAGGGCCCCAAGGCAGTCCAGCGTACCCACGCCGGAACATCACATCATACTCCAGGTGGGTGATAACATTCCTTAAATGTCTCTTATTAAGCCATGTAAATCTCATAATGAATTTATTTGAATTGTTGTATTAATTGTCACAAAGATGAAACGTTTGATATGGATTTAATATTAGAATGAAGTGATTTTTGAATCACATGATGAGACCGGCTTCCAAGAATGGAATGCTAGATTTATAGCAACCAATAAAGTCACTGATGGTGATTGTTAAAATCACGAAATGATATTGGCTTTCGAGAATGAAACGTCGGATGTATAACAATCGATTAAATTGCTAGAGGAGATCATTAAATCACAAAATGAAATTGGCTTCTGAGAATGGAATGCCGGATATATAGCAATCGATTAAATTGTTAGAGGTGATCATTAAATCACGAAATGAAATTGGCTTCCGAGAATGGAACGTCAGATGTATAGCAATTGGTTAAATTGCTGGAAATGATTATTGAATCATAAATGAAATTGGCTTTCGAAGATGAAATGCCAGAATTATGGAATTTGATTTGGTTGCTAAAGATGACTAAGGAATCTTGATAAGAGATAGGCGTCTAAGAATGGAATGCCACATTGAAAGATGGAAGTATTAAAGCACTTGTGTTCCATAACTAATCATGGAAATTTAACAATAATAAATAAAAAGAGAGATTGATGAACTACGTTAAATTTATTATCGTAGAAAGAATTTTTTTATTGAAATATTCATGTCTATTTTAATATAATAGATTTTATTGCATTATTTTCTCATTAACTGCAGGAACTTCACATATCCGGTAGGCTCGTTTCTCTATCCATGTGACATGTAAATGTTAGGAAGACTTTTGTGCATGTATAGGCTCCCTCTTTTGGCATGTAATTATAATGTAAACTTTTACAATATTGCATAATGTTACTGTTTGTAATTAGTATAACTTAGACTCTTGTTTGGAGGATTATAATATAAGTAGTGGTAAATATCATGTTTCTTATCACATGTCAAGTCTTCCTCATTTTGGTTACTGTTATAATTCCACTTCATGATTAAGTAATTTATATTTGTTTATGATGCGGATAAAATGATATTTGTTGTTTCAATGTATGATAAATATTGTGGTTGTGATGATGATGATGTTTGTGGGATGGAGACTCGGGATGATTAGGTCGTGAGTGGGTTATAAGATATGAGATTTTTGAAGTGTAAACAGGTTATACGTCGATAACTTGGGACCTCCCGGTATAGGGAAGACTCTGCCAAAATTTTGACAGACTATTACATTAGAATTACACACACACACACACACACACACACAATACCCGTATATTTCTTTAGTACCAAATCATAGGAAAAAAACTTTAAAAGTATATGAAAGCATAGGGATGCTTTCATGTTATGAAAAGCATGATGTTCAGGTTGAAATAAAGATGGAGATGCTTAAGGTATTTGGCTTATATTAGCATATCACATGTTCAAAAGGGATGCGTCAATAATAGTTTAAGATGGATTTTATGGTTGACATCAAGAACCTTTGATGATCCTCTAACATTTGATAAATTGAGTAGGCATTCTAGTAAGGAAGACATGGAGGAATTATTGGAGAAATTGCTTTAATTAATATTGGAAAGTAAAAGAATGCATCATCATTATCAAAACATAATTTTAGATTTCCCTTAAAATTATCCTTTTTTAAAAAAAATAAAAACAACAAAAAAGGAAAAGCAATATAAAAAGACCAACAACTTGGCAAGAGCAAGTTGAGAATGGTTTCAAATAAATAGAGGAACTAAACTAAGATTTTGGAGAAAAAAATAGGAATCCAGATGTACCCAAAATTGAAAGACAATGCAGATTCAGGGTTAAATTAAATGATTATCAAGTGACTTTGCATAAAATTAAGTTTGGGGATTCAATTAGATTTTTAATAGGCTAATTTGATTTAATCATTGGTATAATTAAAGGTTTAATTAAGTTTACATATTAATTTGGGCTTTTAATAAGTCAAATTAATTTTATTAAGGGCTTAATTGATAAAAAAAATTAAGTTTGAAAACTTAATTTGGGCTTAATTGAGAATATTGAAATTTTATAAGACCAAAGTCAATTAGGTGAAATCAGGAACAAAATTACAAGAAAATCAAAGTTTGGAGATCAATTACGGATCAAATTGAAAAATTTTAAGACCAATGATCTTTTTCTAAAATGCACATGAATTTGAAGACTCAATTCAACCGAAAACAGAGGTGAAATTGAAGAAATTAGAAGTATGATCAAGTTAAAAAAAACACACTAAAATCAAAGGGTCCTTTCAAAATCTTGCAGGGGCAAAATTTAATTAATTCTTGGAATCATAATTCAATTAAGGACTTAATTGAACAAACTCGAAGATTGAGGGCTAAAATCAAAAGAGGGATTTATGATCTAATTTAATATAGAAGTGCCAAAACAATGCGTTTAAATGAAACAATGTGTTTTGATCGCGTTTGAACCAAAGCAAAGTGTTTTGACAAGCTTATTATATAAAGTGACCATCTAGTTTTGTGGTAAATAAAAATCCTAATTGGTCTTCAAAGTTCTAGGCAAGGGGTTAGTTATACTAAAACAAATATTTAAATCACCCTAAAATATTCTACCTAAAGAAAGCTACTTCATGTTTTTTTTTTAATGACAAAGGTACTTACTATACATAAATGTTAAAATTTTGCGTAAACTAGTACATGTATTTATTTTTGAAGGTAAAAGATTGCAATTACCTAAATGATGATATGGGATTCAGGCCTGGCAACAAGGTCTATTCCTCAGTTTAGAATATAAGCATTAGACCCGGGAGGATGGTGATGGTTAATGTTGTTTTTCTCATTTTATTCAATCTTATCTATAATGTGACATTCAAGGAAAAACCTACTTAGTATTTATCATTCCTATGCCAATTTTGAGTTCAGATAAGGATAAAAAATCTATCAAATTAAATAAAAGCAAGAATACAAAGATAAATCACATCAATATTTACATACACAACTCACTTACCCTTAATGTGATGTCCAAGAAAAAATCTAATTAGGATTTAGAATTTCTAGACCAATTTTGAGTTATAAGAAAAATACAAATCATGCCAAAAAAATACAAAAATATCACATTAATATTTACAATAAAAAAATTGTTTATCCTTAATGTGACATCCAATGAGAAACGTACATAGGATTTATAACTCTCATACCGATTTTGAGTCACAAAAAAAATTCTATTCATGGCAAAAAAGCAAAAATACTAAAATGTATACATTATATCAATATTTATAATAGAAAAATCATTTACCTTTAATGTGATATCCGAGGAGAAACCTGCATAGGATTTACAACTCCTAGACTAATTTTGAGTTACAAAAAAGTTAAATAAATTGTAATGTCAAATCAAAAACAACAAGAACAAATTCACACTTCAATCAAATTAAAACAATCATCACAATTCAAAAATAACATTTTTAAAATTATTTGAAATAAATAACTCAATGAGTTAAGGGTTAGAAAATGACCTTAGAAAGCACTTGAGTTTGATTGAAGGTTATTGTAATTAATCCAAGCAGTGGTGGCACGTGGTGTTCACACAATGACAAATTTGGTTAGTCATTATAGTTGTCATGACATGCACGACATCGAATGACAAAGCTGCTTCCTAGAATCGAAGGAGTTTTGGGTTTAATCATAAAGTTATGATTATAGGGTTCAGGAGTCACCATCTAGTATTATAGTCACTAAAAAACCTAATGGTATGCGAAAGTCTAGGTAAGGGAACTAGTTGTGCAAGGAAAAGACGCATCACCCCTAGTATTTCTTACCTATGGTAAATTGTATCATTGATTGATTGTTAATTTAAGGTATGTTTCTATTTGTTAGTCTTATCTAAGGTTCAAGGTAGATCTCCCTTCGTGAAGAAATCTCTACCTTATTGAGTTAAATCTTAAATATTCTAAAGCCTAAATTTCTCTACTTAATCGTTATAAGGCCTAAATTTAACATCGCATTTATTTACTATTATGTATCTTTAATACTTAAGGATATATTTTACAATGTAATTTTACACCCTAAATATTAAAGACTACAGCTAAATCCTAACACCCTAAATACTAATTAAACAAATTAATTATTGTAGGATTTTTTATATTTTGATCAAATTCTAATGGATAATGATAAACTGGTTACGATATTCATTTTGTATTTTTAAAACATGATAAAAAGCGATTTTATCTTTTAGAAAATATGCATAAAAAAAACTTTAGGATTTGGCCATATGCATGGAAAAAAAAACAGATTTTTTTTTTATTTTTGAAATGAGGAATTTTTTTTGAAATTGTTTAGATTTTTTAAATTTTAGAGAAAACCGAGTATTTTTAATATTGGGTCTGTATCTTACAATGTAAGTCTACAACCCAATATAAATGAAATACTTGAAGAAATACATTTTTTGAGCTTTCTGAAACAAAGGAATTATTTTTGAATTTTTTTGGAATTTCTAGAGAAAAAATCAGGTATTTTTAATATCGGGTTTGTATCTTACAATGTAAATCTACAGTACGATATTGCATAAAAGTGCTGGAAAATCATGCGAGGGACTCACAAATATTTTTATGATGGTCTCTGAATTTGTTCAGAAGTTTTTTGAATTTTTAAGGGGCTATTTGGCTAAACATGCAAATATAAGCAAATTAAAACTAAAAGGAAGAAGGTTTATGGTATATTTGTCAAACACATAATTAGCCTAAAATAAGAGGCATTATAAATGCCTTAAGGACATGTTTGGCAAACATACTCTTAAGAGACAAATGGGGTTTCTTGCTTAAGGAAAAACATGGCGGGCCAAACATACTTTTATGGATGGATTTGAGCTAGGCCCAGCCACACGGGTTAGGCCCATTAGGCTTAAGGCCCAATGGGTGTATATAAGCTAGGCTCAAGCCCAGACCAATCCTATTGGTGGGCCAACATACTTTTTTTTTTTACTGGACCCGACCCAGTCATACTGGCTAGGCTAAAACAAAAATTCAACCCCATTACTTAGCCACCACTGACCTGACCCAATGGTGGCTAACAAATGCTAGTAACGTGAATTATTTTTTCATGTTACTGGCATGCTTTAGCATGCATACTAAAAAGATAAAAAGCAAGGAGAGGATTACCTAGGATGAACGAGGATGTGGGTTGGCTAGTGGAGCTTTAGACGTGGCGTGGTGGTTTACTAGTGGAGCTCATGGTGAAGGTTGCTAAAGTTGAAGAAGTTGCAGTGAGGAAGGAGAGGTAGCTCCTACTGGACATGATTGGAGTTCAAATTACTATCTTAAATGACTCAGCCAGAAGGTAATGAGGTTGTTGGTGGTGGTGTTTTTTAATTTGACCAATTAAAAGTCTAATTAAGTCGTTGCACTTAATTAATTCTTTTAATTAGACTCAAATTAATTCTAAAATTTAATTAAAATTTTAATTAGGCTCATGATTAAATCAAATTGGCATCTTAAAAACCTAATTAAGTTAGGTACAATTAGGCTTCCAAATTCATCCAAATTTTCAACATGGTTCCTCCATGCATTTGAAACTCTTCTTAGCTTGCTCTTGCCAAATTATCAATCTTATTGTTAATATTATTTTTTTATTTTCAAAAGAAAAGGGTAAATTTAAAGGGGAACCTAATATTGAGTTATGACAATAATGGCAGTGCATGTGCTTTAAACACAGAAACTGGAATTTCAAGCTGATCTGGGGCTGGAATTTGTGTTGATTTAGGGTTGTGATTTATGTAGATTTAGGGTTATGTTTTTTGAAGATTCTAGGTTGTGTTTTGGTAAGATTTGGGTCAATTTTTTAGAGAAAAATGTTATAATTTAGGGCTAAAAAAGGGTTGGTTTAAGCAGTAGTTTCAGGGCTAAATAGGGCTACGATCATGAGAGAATAAGTTTATGAGATTAGAGAGATTCGATTGGGGCTAAAGGGGAGAGATAAAGTGTGGTGAAAAAACCTATAGTAATTATTAATGAATATTGCAACATGAGAGAAACTAAAAAGAACACAAGATTTAATATGGTTCAGTAATGTGCCTACATCCACAGGAGCGAAGAGCTTTTATTTTTCACTATATCAAAATAGGGTTACATAATATGTATTTATAGTAGACCCTAAACCGTCCAAGGAAACCTAGCCTCCCAAGAAATCCTAATTGTCCAATGAGTATTAATAATTTTTCCTAACACTCATTTACCGTGTCGCGGGGTCGTTGCTCATGCACCCCTAACCTATTGATCATCCTTGACAACAACAAAAAGGAAATAAATCCTAGAGAGGTAGATATCATCATTCTATTTTTCTCAATACGCTCAACTCCATTATAGCATCTGTTTATAAGCCACAAACTATAACAATTTCCACCTTGACGAATATCTGCCTCTTAGGAGAAAAGTAAGGAAAACTTCACCTAGGACAATAGGTTGGGATGTCTCCCATCTAGCATATGGAGACATTAATTATGTTCAAGCAATGCTTGAACTTATTTGTGGTAACATGCTTTGTTAATATACATGTTACAATCTCAAAAGTGTGAACTTTTTCAAGCAATAGTTCACCAGAAGAAACAAATTCCATGATTCTATGAACCCCATATCTATTCATGCATTATACATTTGGTTCTTTGCCAAGTAAATGGCACTCTAACTATCACAATGCAACAGAACTCCACCTTGTTGGATACCCAGCTCTTTGACCAAAACTATAGGCCACAAGGCTTCCTTAGCAACCTCATCTATTGCCATATATTCTGACTCGGTCGTAGATAGTGCAACTAGAGACTAAACCATAGATTTCTAACAAATAGACCCCTCTAACAGAGTAAATACATAACTTGTGGTAGATGATTAGTACTTAAAAGTGTATTTTTATCAAGGTTTTATATCATTATTTTGCACTTGACATATCAATAACTCCTTAACTAGAGCATGTTTTATAATAACATGTCTGATAATATAAAATACCTTTAATTTATGGTAAATGTTCATCTTAAATGCAGGTCTATCACATAAATGAAAGGATTGCTTGATAAGTTTAACTACTTAAATTGAGAAGACAAAGAGAGGGTTAAGCTTAGAAAAGAGATGTTGATTCAATCCAAACTGGAACACCATTCGGTTATTGGATCATAACTGGAGCTATAGAACTTGGATTTAGGTCTCGTTTATATGTATGGAAAGCTAAGATATAGGCCTAAAACTTTCATGTGATTCTAAGATTCAAAAGGATCGTTTTCAAGTTCAAATTGTAGCAACAACGGAGAAGTCAGAATTTGTCCTACAGCCCAGACACTGTTCAGTGTTCAACCCATATCTCGAGTTATAGAGGTCCAAATACGCCGATTCTTGTTTTGTTGGAAAGCTGAGATAATTTCCTAGAATTTTCATGGGACTATCCGTTCAAATTCTGATGTTAGCAATGACATTTTGTTCAAACAAGAAGATAAGAATTGTCACCAAGTCAAGATGTGGCCACCCACTCAACAATTAGTCATCAAATCAATAGTTCCGAATTTTGGCCTATAAAATGAGACATTTGCCATGCATTTAGGTATCTTGGTTTTCAAATCAAGATCATATTCTTGCTCTCTCTCTTTATATTTTTGTAATGCTGAAGTTTTGTTTATATTAACCTCTTGTTTATGCTTTTCATTTCCTTTCCTTTACTTAATTAACTTATATCTTATTTATGTTCTTATCTTGTTTATTTATGTTTCTCTCTTT
>Ga0325403_1000634_pt1 | contig 26008 bp, 16 predicted proteins | sample PopdelMetagenome_19_FD_205665 | JGI IMG/M metagenome (GOLD analysis project Ga0325403, IMG submission 205665) | Populus deltoides microbial communities from Bellville, Georgia, United States - Xylem-PdKOR-R4 | ecosystem: Host-associated > Plants > Phyllosphere > Stem > Wood/Secondary xylem... | reverse complement strand
ATTGATACCATCCATCCCACAAGATGAAAAATCGAATTATCACAACATGCAATTCATCAAAGATCCACTGGTTAGCAATGCTGAGGCCTCTAAATTTACCAACGCTGTTACTCATTTGAAAAAACAAATCCAAACTCTGCAAAATAGAAGTTGGGTACTTCATAAAACAACAGCCATTGTGAACAGGTTGATGAATGCATTGAAGAAGAAATTGGATAAAGCTTGTTAGAGCAGACGAAGATCGTGCTGGCAAAAGAAGAACATGATTCTGCTGATGAAGAAGGCAGAGCAACGGGTCTTATACGAAAAGATTGTGAAGTTTTACAAACTAATTAAAGATTCTATCTTTTGAGGAGTTCAAAGGCATGGATTGTTACATTATTGACTTCGTTTTTCCTTTCGAATTCAGTATTGTAGTTAAGAAGTCTGTCTTATTACCAACATATAAGAGGTATGAAGTACGAAAGTTTTTGTTTAGGATATGGAGTGCATGGAAATTCATGGAGTTTTTCCTCCTTTACACTTTCAAACTCGAGATCAAGTGTTTTTTTCAATTAAATTAAAAAAGGATATTTGAAAATATAATAATAATTATTATTTAAAAATGGATTAAAATAATATTTTTTTATTTTTTAAAAATTATTTTTAACATTAACTTATTAACACATCAAAATTATCTGAAAACATAAAAAAATTAATTTAAAACTAATAAAAAATTTAATTTTTTAAAAATATTTTTAAAACATAAAAATAAATAAATTAATAAAAACAGATGGAGAATAAAAGGAAATAATGAAATTAGTATTTATTTATTTATAAGTTTTAAAATAGTATGACTATTTTATATTTACGTGATTTTGTACTTCTATCCTACATCAATCCTCGTGTTTTGTTGTTTTTAGCTCTCTTGTCCTACATCGCCTGCTGCTTTATGATTTCCTTGTTTTCCTGACAACAAAATTAATGCTAACTTCTTATAAACCTTAAATGTTTTATTGGCCAGATAGAACCTTTTCATATGTGCCAGTGCTCCGAGACTCTGTGGAGCATTTGAAGCTTAACACTCCAATGTTTGTGTCGTATCCCTACCTGACTCACAGGTCAGTTCTCCTTTATCGCTGTACATTTACATGCACCAGTCCAGTCTTATCATCTGACTATGTGTTTGGTATTCTATTATTATTATTATTATTATTATTATTATTATTATTATTATTATAGTTTTAAAAAAATTATTTTAAAAAAATTATTTTTAATTAAAATTAATTTTTTAAAAAATATATTTAGTTAAAACTATAATTGAAATTAAGATTAAATAAAAAATAGTTTAATGTATTTGGTTAAAAAAATACTTTTTAAATTGAGATTATAAAATAATTAAAAAATATATATATATTAATATTAATAATTTTTAATTTAAATATTATAGATTTCACTATTGTTATTGAAATAAATAATATTGATACCAAATTTTTTTTATTATTTCATTAAACTATGTGCAATGTCATTACATATGAAATCTATCCAACAATTAAATACTAGTTTTTCGAGTAAAATACATTTTTTTTTAAAAAAATTACAATTTCAATACATACAAAAATTATTCGACAAGAACTATAGTTTTCATGATTTTTTGAGCGTATAATAAAATTAGATAAAATATTATCAGGAATAAAATTAAAATTACAGTACGAGTAAATTTAATTCACCTCAAATTAATTTTTTTAGAAAACAAAAAAAATTATTGTTCATGATTAACTGCATTGGTTTTTTTTCAAGGAAAAAAAACTAAACTTTTCTCAGTGGTTTTGTTATTTTAAAAAAAACTGAACAATGCGACATTAGAGTATGACTTTACTATTCAGTGAACAATGGAGCCATTGTTCCTGAAAAATACTCATGAAATGCTGCGTCTTCAATCCTACGGTTGGGCAGCAAAAATAAATGGGTCTTACCAAGCAAAATCAGTTTTGCTTATTTTACTAAACACTGATATGTGTGGCTGCGGGTGAGGTTCACCCGCAGCTAAATTACCAAACAATGTCTAAATGCTATACAGTATACACCCCCTCTCCATACCTTGCAGGCTTGCATGGATTTTATGACTTGGATACCTATACCTCCGCCTCGGACTCCATTTCATGACTTGCAAAACTATGCATTTTCTGTCGAAAATATAAGCTGCCTTGGATGATTTTACTAAGTTTTTGACACTGAACATAAAACTTAAAATGTTATAAAAAAAAAGCGAATACAAATACCAGACGAGCTGTTCTCCTTCCTCCCGCTGCCAAGGGACACCAACATATGTGTGTGACAGTTCTTGTTTTCTCTTGAACTCATTCTCTAAAAGAACTGCAAGTCACCACAGAAGGAGCACATTGATATTCTCTGTCATGAACAACCAAATACTACTACAAGATGTTTGCAGCAATACGATGTTAAAAGCCCATCATAACTAAAGCAAACTTTTGGACCCAATCGGAAAATTCTTCCTAGTTAACAACAGGCATGCATCATGGGATATTTCCTGAGTGTTTGGTCTCTGTCAGAGGGTTCGAATGATTTTTTTCACCGCCATCATCTAATTACTAGGCCCGATATGCATTATCTCTTCTTCACTGATCTCAACATTACCTCTACGTAATCTAAACAACTCTATTGCGGTAGCAGATAATTTCCAAGGGCGTCCAATGTACAAAACCAAGAGCCTTTTGCACCCCTCTCTCAAAGCTTGCAACCCAAGATCACACAGATTTCGACAACGATTGACATGAAGTTTCTCCAATTTATTGCAATTGATCCCAATAGATTGCCATCCTGCAATCCTTACCCCATGGCACAATGCCACATTCCATTCTTGAAGCAATGGGCACCCCCTCGCTATTGCCGCAATGGACTCATCACCAACAGTCCTGCACAGCCAAAGATTGAGAATCTTAAGCCTTGTGGCAAAACCTGCACCTATCACTGCCAATGTATCTCCACTACGGCACCGGTTTACACGAGAAACATTCAAATACTCAAGACCACCTCCACTTACAATCCCCATAATGCCTTCTGGATCAAGGTTACAAGAATCAGCATCTATATGAGTTAAAGTTGGTGTACACCCTTTAAACCCTGTACCATTCACTCCGCTGCAATGTGATATCTTAACTGCCTCTAGATGACAGCAAGATTGAGAGAGAGCTCTCAGCCCACCGTCAGAAACAAGTGAGCAGTATGAGAGATTTATGTGCTTCAAGGCTGAGCAACCATTAGCTAAAGTTTCTAACCCAGCATCAGTAATATTGCATCGATAGAGACTAACAGCCTCTAGGGAGGAGCAACCAGCGGCAACCAGTGAAAGTCCATTGTCAGTGATTCCAAAACAACAGTCCAGATTAAGATGAAGCAGCTTTGAAGGATAGGATTGCAAAAAGGTTAAGCATGAATCAGGCAGCTCCGAGCAACCAGAGAGGGACAAATAGTGTAAATGCTGAAAACGGGTGAGCAGCCTATGGAGATGGTAGGAACTAACAACAAGCCCCCTTTGAGATAACGAAGAAGCGTTGGGGAGGGCCAATGAACTATGAAATTGTAAGGACCGACGATGTGTGTTTTGAATATTAAGCCAGCGATGACAAGTCAAACCAAACGATTCATGATCAGTACAGACAAGAAACTGAAAAACAATAGACAGGCAATCATCGGGTAGGAGCATGATAGAGGTGCGAGTATAACTCAAAGGTTCTTCCATGATAACTTTGTTAGAACTCTTCTGAAGGCTGTAGAACCTCGATCTTTAGCGTATCTTTTTTATAAGCTGAGCTAGATGAGTTGGGAGATTCAAAACTACATAGAGCAGGTGAATCGCCGTATCCATAGCCTACATGAACCCCAAATTTACGATAAAGAAGTTACTTTTTGAACGATAATGATCCGGGACACAAGAAGATAGTTTACCTCATCAACCTGTGTGAATTGACTAAGGTCAACAGAAAGGAAGGAGATATAAACCTTCTTTCTAGATTCTTGACATCAGGTGATTCGACTAAAAGATGTTAAATTCAAGGGGTATCCACAAGAGCCACAGCTGCAAAGGAGAAAAACCAGTAAACTGGAATGGAGAAAAACCATCAATAAAAGCATCATTAAGAGAAACATAAAGATAATTAAGAATGTGTTTTTCTAAGGCTTTGTGTTTGCCGTGGATACAACCCTCAACAGTACAAACTCCACAGTACAAAACACAAGACACAAGAGCGTTTGTTACGGGTACAACCCTCCACAGTTATTTGCTTTTCGTGGTGACCAAAAGCCCCACCACTAAAAACAAAAACACAGAAACTTAGAAAAACACACTTTAAATGCACTTTATAAACAAGCTTTCTAGTATGAATGATAGAAATTCCCACAACTTCACAGGCTCAAGGTTAGTGATAAAAATGAACACCGAAGTTTAACAACATCTCAGCTAGGAATTTCATCAGACACCTAATACCCAGAAAAATAATAATTAAACATTCATCTTTGAAACCAATCACATAATTGGAGGAGGTGCAGATACTGGCAGCATCTAAATTAGTTTGGGTGGTACTTGTGATGAAAACAGAAGTCTCCAATGATTTTGGTGCGAACATCAATCACTAGATCAGAAACCGCCCAATATCAAAAACAAGAACAAAAACAAAAAAAAAAACACCTAATTGTCAAAAAGAAGAAGAAGCAAATGATTCGAACCCGAGCAGGTCACCAATAATCAAATAATTCGAAATAAAAGGAACAAAAGTTTCTAACAAAATTATAGAAAAATTACCGAGCGATTTGAAAGCCTGGTAACTGAGAAGACAGGATGACTTGTTGACATAAGAAAAAACAGATACAAGAAAAGATGTAAAATGATTGAAGAAGATATCCTGCCCCGATTCGAATAAAGAGTGCAGCCAAGTCAGGCAGGTACAGAATTTCTCCTCTCCATTTAGAGCGTGTTTGGCAGTGTGGTTGCGGGTGCTTTTCAAATAGCTTTTCGTGCCGAAATGCATACCAATAATATTTTTTTATTTTTTAAAAATTATTTTTGACATCAGCACATCAAAACGATCCAAAAAGTACAAATCGCACTCAATTTTAGCAAAAAAAAAAAAATCAAATTTGCACGAAACACAGGTACAAACACAGTACCAAACGTTCCCTTAATAGATAGGTGGCCCACAGCGAGTTTATCTTCTTTTTCCATAGTAAAAAAATATCAAGAAGAAGCAAATTGTTTTTAAGCCGACGTACCTAAACTCCCCACCTTTCCGAATCAGCCGAGCGTGTTTGGGAGTATGATTGCGGGTGCTTTTCAAATAATTTTTCATGTTAAAATGCATGTCAATGATATTTTTTTATTTTTTAAAAGTCATTTTTAACATCAACACATCAAAACGATCCAAAACGTACAAATCATATTAAATTTTAGCAAAAAAAAAATTTCAAATTTTTTGAGAACACAGCCGCAGCCGCGTTCCCAAACGTTACCATGAATTTAAAAAGAGGGTAGCGTCCGCCTTCAGTTCATGAAATAAGTAAATTAGTATTAAAAATAGTGTTATTTCACTTTCACCGAAATTCCGACTCAAGTCGAGGGTCTTCTTTCCCTCCACCAAGCTCATTTTCTTGATTGTTGTATCATTAGATAGTAGATATGAAAAGTGAGAATCTCGTTAATTTATTTATATGTGTTACTAATTAGATAGCGAGACATTTAGCTATTTTAAAAGAGTCATAGTTATTCTTGTTGTTTACCCGCGCTTGGTTGAATTTTTTCACTTTGATATTTGGAGCACTGGACAGAAATTACTGTAATAACCCGGCTTTTTAAAGTCAAAACAACGGTAATAGTTTTTTTTAAAACCATGATATCATTTTGGGAATTGATAAACCGGTTTCCACTTGTTATCGAGGTATAATCCATATACAAAATATCAATCAACATTTTATTACAAACAGTTCTTCCACATACATATAATATTACGTTTGCATGATTACAAGTTCACATTATAATATACGTACATAATCATAAGTTTGCATTCATGTACTACTAATAGACATCACGTATTTAAACAAAAGTATTAAATAACAGTTATATATTTAGTACACTTTGTTCATACAAAATACTTTGTAATTTAAAATGCGACTACATGATTCTTTGCAAAAATAGGTTCTCATGTAATGGGGTGCATTTATGATTATTTACTTGATATCCAAAAATATTAAAAATCAATGAAAAAAAAGGTTGAGTTAAACTTGACGAACCTGCTGAATTCACAATTCAAGATATAATATCGGGATAACTCAATAAAAAAAAGTAAATAAAATCAAAATACCAATTTCCAAAAAAAAATTAAAAAACAAAATTTCTTCAAGTATTGCCTCATATTAAATGTTAGGCGATGCAATAAAAAATTTAATTTAATAAAAAAAAATTCGGGCCAACAATTTTTTTTCATCATAGAAAAGATATCAAGACAATGCAAACTCTGTAAACTCATGTTCAACTCTCAAGCTCGCAATCAATTAAATTCTTGACCCGGGCTTAACCTAGGAGCTCAACACCTAAAAAATTAAATGTTGGATGGTGAAATTAATTAATTCAATTCAATTTAAAAACAAAATTTCTTTAGGAAAGCTAAATTTAACAAAAAAAAAACCAACGTGACCTATGTTATTTTCAAATTGACAAAAAAATCTCATAGAAAACGAATAATAAAATAATAGAATGGTAAAGGGTGGAAAAAAAGCTTTTAAAAAAGAAAAAAACCATGGAACCCATGTCCGTGTCAATTTCATAAACCAGAGTTAATCTCTTAAACCCGTAAATCATTAAATTCTAGACCCGAGCTCAACTAAGAAAAACACATGTCCAATTAAATATTGGAGGATAAAAAAAAATCAATCTAAAAAAATCTTGCAAGGTCAAAAAATACAATAATAAAAGAATGATAAATTTGCCAAAAAAAATTGCAAAAACTATTAAAAAATAGCAATTAAAAGAATAAAAACCAAATTTGATAGATGAAAATACCTATTGGGGTGAAATTGAAAACAAATCTTAATTCAATAAGGTATTCTTAATAAATAAAAAATTGCAATAGAGAGAATAACAATGGAATTGAAGAAACTCAATTTCATAAATTATTTAAAATTTTAAAAATTGTAATGAAAAGAATAAGGATGAAATTTTAAGTACACAAACATTAGGAGTTGATTTGATTTTTCTTAAGGTTAGCACGAAAATTGACTAAGAGAGAGAGAGAAAAAGAAGAAAAACAAAATATCACACGTGCCACTCTAGCCACCATCGAGTTAGACGCACCGCTTATTCATGGAGGGGACACTGAGATGTTTGACCATCACGCACCTGGGATAACCCTACTTAAAGAAAGGTGGAAAAAATGACAACACTCAAGGGTTAATAATTTAATGGCAAATGATAAAACCGAATAAAAAAATCAATTTAAAAAAACCTGAGTCAACTCATATTAACTCAACTAACTTACGACCCGAGATATGAGATGAGGATAACCTCACAAAAAGAAAAATAGAAGAAATCACAAAACTCAAGGCCTAATAAGTCATTGTTAAATTATGAAAATGAAAAAAAAATTCTAAAAAGAATGTTTTTAAAAAATGACCAAATTCAAACCATGTAAATCATTGAAACTGGTGGCTGCGTCATGAGACTGAGAATACCATGTAAAAGGCAAACATGAAAAAATTACAAAGCAAAATTCTCAATTATAAAAAAATCATAAAAAATAAACAATGAGGACTATATCTTGAACAAAAAATAATTGAAAGAAACTAATCAAGGATTAAATTGAAAACAAAATAAATAAATAAAGGATAAAAAAAGAGTAATGAAAAAAATGAGGACCAAAATTTAAAAAAAATAAATTAAGATTCTAAAAGATAAAATAAAAAAATAAATAGAAATTAAAATTGAAATGGAGCATGAAAAAAAAATGAGGACCAAAATTTTAAAAAAAATTCTAAAAGCAAAATTCTTAAGGATAAAAAAAAATCAATCACAAGAATAAGGACTAAGTTGGATACAAAAATTAAATCAAATTAAATATGGAGGGATGAAATTGAAAAAACAAAAACTTCCAGAAGCATTAAAATAAAAACAAATAGAAATCAAAAGAATGAGGATCAAACCTAAAACAAATACAAAGTGGAGGGGCACAACTGAATTTTTAAAGGTCTGTCATGAATACCAAGACATAGAAGAGAGAAAATAGGGGTAGGATAAAAAAACATTCATCGCCGCTAAACCGCCGCCCACCTTGCCAAATGCGCTGCCCAAACAGCTGTGCCACAATCTTATGCATCAAATAACATGACAATCAGGTTTTTTTTGCCACCGGAAGTGTCCTCACGTGCCTCTGTAACAACATGGAGGGCTTTGATGCGCTAACGTGTGCATGGTCTGTGTCAGTATATTTTACTGATATATTAATATTTTAATAAGTCAAATTACAAAAAAGAGCTCAATGACATATAATTATTACAAAAAATAAACCATAAGACAGAGACAAAAATGTTCTCTGAAGTCATTCTTAAATTTTTAAAAGTCAAAGGTTAAATGTGTAATTATATTGTGCAAAAACAATATTAAGACAAATAAACCCCTCTCTGCAAGGTCATTTTTTAAACAGACAAGGGTATAAACGTTATTTCACTATGTTAATAAATAGAAAAAAGAAAAAAAAACCCTTAATTAAAGACCATTTTTTTTAGATTTCAAGGGCAAAAGAGTATATTTATTGTGCATTTTCAAAGTTGAATGACAAAATTATGCCTAATCAATCAACAAATGACATTTGTATCACTTGGAAAAGATGATTTTACCTCTAATACTAAGGCAATTATTAAAAGCAATTAAGGGAAAAATAATCATTACACTGCATGAATCCACAATGATTCTCCTCACATGCTATAGGAAAAAGCTGAGCCCTTTTAGGTTTTTTTTGCAACTAGATTGGATATTTACGCTACACAGGGATTAAAAAATTTTAAAACATAAAAATTTAAATCTTAATAAATTCATTAATATTATTATTAAATTTTAAAATATAGTTATTTTGAATTTTTTTTCATCAGCATAAATTTTTTTATTAATTTATATAAACCCTTAACTTAAACATTGGTAAAATAATGTTAAATAAGGTAATTCTCAATTGAAAAATAGTGAATTAAGAGTAAAATTTGTTATGATTTGGGATAAAAATACCTATTAAATTAATTTAAATCTCGAATGCAATAAATATAACAAATCGGTAAGCGAAATGTTAGCCAATGAAAAATCATTTAAAACCCCCAATCGAGTAAAATAATTATTTAAGGAAAATGTTTGTGCCAACAGGGGAGAAAATCCTTAGAAAAATATAATGAAACTCCAAATAAATGAATGCATGAATTTACACGGGAATAATATTGACTATCGATATAAGACTCGTATATAATCATCTAAATCTTAATCGAGAGTGGTGAAGATTATGAGGGAATCATTGTGATTGGAAATGAAAAGTCTTGGTAAGCTGCTGTGAAAATCCTAAATAGATTAAAGAATAAATTTGGGCATGAAAATATCGATAGTTAGGGTAAACTCGTGCTGAATGGAGAAAATTTAAATAAAAAATTTTCATAATAAGATTAAAGAAATCTTTAGTACGAATGGTGATGAAAAATTTTGATAGGAAACCGGGATGAAATAATAAAAATTTCTAGTACACAAAAAATACTGACAAATAAGGATTTGATAAAAATAACACATAGATAATTAACGAGTGGCATTTTGATAATTATAAGCAATGAACCCCTTCCTTTTTACAGGTCGACTTGTAGTTTATCCATAAAAAAAAGGAAGGAGAGTTCTTCAATTTTCTTTTTCTTCTCTTGATTATTTGGGGAGAGTTTGTTGAGGGATAAACAAAGTGTTGATACACAACATTGCAAGACACCTATATTTTTTTCGATATTGAAAAATAAATTATTTTAGGGGAAATAAAGATTTTATTGGAGTCGCCATCTAGTAATTTAAGGGAACTAGAAATCCCAAATTAGACACTAATCTCAAAGATTCAGAGCTTATGATTATGGGAAGGTAGACACCACCCTTAAAACATCATTTCAAGTGAAAGGTTACCCTTACTTGTGTTTTCTCTAATTTTATTTAAATGCTATAAAATTCTGAGCTTATTTGCAACTTATTTTTGAGGGTTAACATCAATCCCTAAAAATAAGAGACATGTCAAAAAATGACATCAGTCCTTAAAAATAGAAGATTCATCAAAATATTGATGTTTAACCCTAAAAAGAAGAGTTATGTTCAAGTTGAAAAACAATAGGCAAAATGCATATTTGCTTTTAAAAATTCTACATCGATCCTTTTTTTACGTGTAGACAAATAATGTTTATCCCTAAAAAGAAAGATTATGTTGGAATAGCTATAAAATCATCATAACCCATATTTGAGAATTGAACTTTAGACCTGCACACGATGACTAGATAAATTAGGTGTTGGACCTATGTTGTCATTGTTTTTTATATTTATTTCAGTTATTTTACAAATACAAGTATAGAAGAACAAATAAAATACCTCTAAAGTCCCCAAAATTAGTTGAGTGTCACTTTAAAGGAAAAAGACTGAAATACCTTTGAACTTCCTTGGAAACTATAAAAATACCCCTGGTGGCGCGTTTAACTCCCGAGTGGCCATTGTTGGAGGGGTTGAATTTTTTGGCGGGATTTCGGGCCACAAATGGCAGATTCTAGTAGATCTCGGTGAGAAGATTCTGATGGTGGTGGTGTTTGTCATTAATGGTTGATGAGAGAGAATTAATGGTTTGAAGCTTTAAGTGGCCGAAGATGTATCAGCCTTTTTCCAGCGAGATCTGATGTCAACGATGATGAAGACAACCTAGGGTTTGCTCATGATGAGTAGAGGAGTCTTTATGTGGTGGTTTCGCCGTGACATATGACTTGAGTCTGGAGATTTGATGAGAGAGAGAGAGAGTCATCGGTGAGGAGTGAGGGCCTCTAGGGTTTGCTACGGTATGAATGCGATCACGATAATCTGGTGCACCTAGAGCTTGTGGACCGCTGTATCACTTCTAGATAAATTAGGTGTTGGAATTGATAAATTGGTTGTAGTTGGGTTGATTTGAAAATTGATCTTACGGTCCTGATTAATAGATATTTTTGCTTCGGTGTGATAAGATACATTGTATGTTTGGTATACCGGGTGACTTGACAAGATAGGATCAAATGATAGATTGCTAAAGAGTTGTGATGTATTTGGGTTTTAATCCAGTGTGTAGGCCCTATTTGACATATGAATGGTTTGCACTGGCTTTGTGCTCAGTATACACTACAAGAGACATGAATTATCTTGAAGAAAATTTCACCTACACTAACTGCTCTATTGAAAAAAAGACTTTTACATTATTATTTTTTGTTGTATCATATATATATATATATATATATATATATATATATATATATATATATATATATATGAGTAAAACTAAAAACTCAAATCAATATTAGAAAAGGACCTTTTTCAATTGCTAAAAATCAATTTTGATTAACAAAAAATTAATTTCAAACACTGAAAAATATTTTTCAACTAGTATAAACCCAGTGGATTTGGTTTTGATCAAAAATAACAATTTTGACCTAAAATGGCTTGAAATTCATTTTTTTTTATCCTAGTCGACATGGTTTGACTCGTATTGACCTAGAGAACCTGATTTTGACCAAAATTATTTTTCAAGCGACCTGCCCAAGTGCTGAAAAATATGAAGATTTTTTAGTTGGTTTAATTCTCATAGGCGACCTACCCAAGTGATAAACATGAAAGTGTTTTCTACATTGATCTTATTTTCGAAGTGACCTACTTGTTTGTGAAATAAATAAAAGTGATTTCAACATTGGTTTTGTAAAATACATGAATGTGATTTTAACATTGATCTTATTTCCACATGACCAACCTGTTTGTGAAATAGATGAAAGTGATTTCAATATTGGTTTTGTTTCCCAAGTGACCAACCTGTTTCTGAAATATATGAAAGTGATTTCAACATTGGTTTTGTTCTCAATGGCAACCTGCCTAGGTGAGAAATATAAAGAGTTTCAGGTTGGTCTCATTCTCATGAGCGACCTGCTAACTGTTGTAGAAATGACTATTATAGGATATGACTTGAAATGTCCCAATTGCATGGTTGAGTCTGAAACTTCATAATGGTAAAGCTAGTTTTTTTTGTGATTACTTGGTTAATTTCCTAAGCTCTTTGGACAAAATAATCCTTTCTTCTAGAAAGTGGGGTACTGTTGGTTTCATGGTCAATACAAGCTTCTAAAGGAAGTCATACATGTGCGACTGAGATTTGATTTGTACATGGATCCCAAAGATGATGAAAGCTTCTCAAGGAAGTCCTACACGTACGGTTAGGATCTGAGGTGTATGATGATCTCATAGATGACAAAAGCTTCTCAAGAAAGTTGGCTCGTAGAGGACAATAACTTCTCAAGGAAGTTATACATGTACGATTAAGATCTGAGCTTTCATTAAATGATGACAGGAGTAAATCCTCTATAAATCACACAACATTTAGCATAAGTCATCACCAACATCCCAACTTCCTACATTTTCATTACTTCCAAAGTTCTTGACTTTTGAAGCTTTAATCATGTCTTTCTTTTCTTCCAGTGCTAACCCAAACCCTATCCTTATAGTAGAGCCTGTAGTTTAGTGCAGTCCCTTTAAAGTGACTGGTCGTCCAGTTATAATAGAGGGCATTGTAATGGGAAATGAAGATATTATAGTGCTCGTTGCTAGAGACATGGTTTTTCTCTGTAATAAAACAATGATAACGACCATGACTGATATTGAAGTGGTTAATCAGTCACTTACTCTTAGTATCAGAGCCATTTCATCCCTAGTAAGTATGATAGAACATCTTCATTGAATGCTCGGATTCATGACCTCTATCATAAAAAAATGACTTGGAGAGGAGTACCAAGAATTGAGTGTGCGTGTTGATATCTGAAGGGACTATCTCAACATGTGACACCATGAGTTTGAGGAAGAGATAGAGTAGATGCATAAACAATTTGAGGAATTATGTTGCATGATTAATCATTATAATGGAAATGTCTTTAATCATCCTTATATTGTTTAACCTTTGTACTTATAAACCCTTTTTTCATGAAAGAAAATCCATCTTTCTTCTGTCTTCATTTATGACCTTTTCCTTTGTAGAATTGTCATATTTGATGTAAATTAGAAGAATTTTAATTATTAGAGTCTCTTTGGATTCCATTAGGGATTTTTTTATGAAATTTTTGCAAAACAAATGTACAATGCTCGTAGGGTTAGATGACATGCAATACATCTTACCTGGTTTTGAAATATAGATCCCTATTCATCTTGTTTGAGGATCTTGATCTTTTTAACGAGATATTTTGATTCACATGACCTTCAAATTTACTCAAGCTAATTCATGATGGTCATTTCTTTAGGATAAACTTTGTTTGGGTTCCTAATTATCACTACACCCTTCTTCATTGGTCACTTCGTTGAGAGCATTAGTTGCCTCTGGCCAGACATTGTTCTATTTGCAACATCCCCACTAATAAGGATTCTTAACCAATTTATTTGGTCAATATATGAAGATTATCCTGTTTCACCTAGGATTTTCATATATATTTTACCGAAATTTCTATATTTCTTTATTGGAGATGTATTCGTTATTCTGTTGTCTAACAGATCATATTATGAGAGTCAACAATCTCATTTCACAGATACTGTAAATCATATTGTTTCATTTCTCATGCTGGAAGAAGTCTACATTTTTATCATGTGTATTTTTCACTAGGAAAAAAAATTCTTTATTCCGTTGGAGACGTGTTGACTGCTTTTCTACCTTATAGGTAGAATTAATTGCCTAATTTCATTTTCTCTTTTGCTCTTATTGTCATCCAAATCTTTGATTTTCTGACAGTGTTTTTTAGTTTGTTTTTCATCGTTTTTTTTCCATGCATTCATTTTTTTGACAAAAAAAACCTTGTCCAAAAATGATTTTTCAAAAGATCTATTTTGTTCTTAAAAACCAAAACTCTCAATGTTTGTTTACTAACAATGTTCATTCAACTCTCTAAGGATTTATGTCAAATCTTTTAGTAAAACTAATCTTGGATGAATGTAAGTGATAAAACGACCTTCTAATTTGATTTTCAAAGTGTTTAAGCAATTACTTGAATGTATTCTAAGAGAAAAGAAACAATATGCCTTTATTTTTTCAAAAATAGTGAGTAGTTATTTGATATGCCACGACTCTTTATGGAAAAATGTCTCTCATTTTAAGAACACTGTTTATTGGTCTATATTGCTTACTTGATTAAAATGGACTTCAAAGGCACATAATGTAGGTTATGACGCAAGGCTATAAAAGAAAGAGTACTTTATTAGCTCAAAAGAGTGTTTTAGGGTTTAAGGACTATATGTCACTATTATCTTATCATATAGTCTTTTATTTTGCTATCTTGACAATCAAAAGGATACCAAATATTTCAAATTACAAACTTTTTTTTTACTCCCATATTTGTTGGGCATTCTTTCAATTGTTTGGAATTTTGCTGGATTCTTTGTTGTCAAATTTCATAAGTTCACATGCCTTCAAGGCTATTTCCATAATCATTTCTCTCTCTTTGCCCCTAGTGTAGGGTATGATCTTAGTCAGAGTTCTTATGAAAAAAGCTTTAAGTAGGCTCAGCTCAAATTAGAACTACAAAGGATAATTTTTAAAAAAGTGAAAGAAATATCAAAGGTGGCCTTTCCTTATTTCAAACAAGATCAGTTAAAACCAATAAACTTTGTCCACATCCAGCGTAATTGTTTGTATTTGCAAGAGACCATGTTTTGTGAGTCCATACCAAGCAAATTTACTACCAACCATTATTCATACAGATAAAATATAGCTCCAAGACATAATTTTGAGTGATAGTTTTTATATTTTCAAGTTTTGAATCGTTTGGTCATCTCTTTCAAAGTAGTTGATTAGAATATTATTCCAAACAAATCACTGATTTATTTCTTGAATTCACAAAAAAAATCAGTTCTTTTAAAATCTTATTTAAGAAAAAGAATTCTCATGTAAAAAAAAACAGTTTGAAAAATCAAATTGTTAAGCTATTGAGATCATGCATGGGTTCTTTGGTGATTTATATGCAAAGAGAATTTCCTAGCCAAAACTTCATTTTATTGATCTAAATTGGATGAACACATTATACATGATACTTTTTCATAGAATCAGAGTTTACAGGCCTAGGTAGATCATCTCCATCCATCCTGGTCAACAATAAAGCCCCTCCGAAGAATGTCTTCTTCACTACATATGAGCCCTCATAATTTGATGCCTAGTTGCTTCAGTCTTTATTTGGTAATAATAAGATTTTTCTTTGTATAAGATCCCCTTATTTGAGTTCTTTTGGTCAAACCTTCTAGTCATATGCTTTGGCCATTCTTTTTTGATATAGTTGGTGATGACAAATTGTAGCCAACCTCTTTCCACTTATCATGTTTAGTTGCTCATATCTCACTTTAGCCGATTCAGCTTTTTCTAATTCAGATTCTATCAGCACTCTCAAAGATGGAATTTTCACTCCCAAAGGCATTACCGCTTCTATCCCAAATACCAATAAGTAAGGTGCAGCTCCAGTAGATGTCATTACTATCGTGCGATATGCATGAAAAGCAAAGGGAATCATCATATGAAAAGTAAAGTGACCACCATCTTTTGGATAATCTTTTGGATATTTTTGTTTGTAGCCTCGACATCACCATTCATCTTTGGTTAGTAGAGAGACGAGTTTGAATGTTTAATTTTCCACTTTGCACACAACTCTATGATTATCTTTCCATTAAAATTTAGAGCATTATTGGTCACTGTCTTCTCAAATGAACCATACTGACATATCAACTTTTCTCAATGAAACGTTTGACCACTTTTTAAGTCACATAAGCATAAGAGCTGGCTTTCATCCACTTTGTAAAGTAATCAATGGCTACTAAGATAAATTGATGCTTATTGTTGGCCTTCAGGTTGATTGACTCAATCACATCTATTCCCTACATTGCAAATGGCTGTGGTGATGTCATATTAAGCAAAGAAGCTGGATGTGCATTTATCTTATCATTATGTACTAGATATTTATGGCATTTTCTGACATGATCTATGCATCCTTTCTCCATAGTCATCTAGAAGTACCCAGATCGTTGGATTTATATAGCCATCATATGCCTATTTGTATAAATTGCACAAATTTCTTCATGAATTTCTTGCAGTACTACCTTGGTTTTGATTTCATCTAGACATCTCCGTAAAGTTCCATTGAATGACCTTTTATATAGGATTTCTCCATCTAGATAAAATTTCATGGCTAACCTTCTTAAGGTATCCATATCTACTTTAGATGCCCCTAAAGGATACTTTTGATATTGGATAAACCGTTTGATATCATAAAACCATGGGTTCCATCCATTTCTCCTTCAATTAAACAACAATAAACTAGAAAAATTCTGATCTCAATACAAATTGGTTATATCCTAATTTCGTAATTAGTTTTAGCCATAAAACCTAAAATTGCCAATGCATCAACAAATTGGTTTTTGTCTCTTTCTATGTGGGTAAAATATATTTCGTCATACCCTCGGTTAGTTTAGGAGATATTCTTGATAGGGTCTCAGTTTTTCTTCATCCATCTACCATCCTCCTTTCACTTAACATATTATCAACATTAAATCCCCATAAACATCAAGCTTCTTTATTTTCATCTCTAAAACAGCTTCTAATATAAGGATACAAGCCTCATATTCAGCAATATTATTAGTACATTCAAACCTCAATTTGATTGAGATGGAATATTACTTTTTATAAGGCGAGATTATCATAGCCTCTACCCTGTTGCCATATATATTTATTGTACCATCAAAATATATGATCCACCAATAATTTTTCTCTTTTTTGTTCTTTTACTATTAACACATCCTCGTCCGGAAAGTCAAATTTCAAAGGCTTATAATCTTCGATAGCATTATTTGTTAAATGATCAATAATTGCACTTCCTTTCATATATTTTCTTGTCTTGTATACAATGTCATACTCAGCCAACATTATTTGCCTTCTTGCTATTCGGCTTAACATTTAGGGTTTCTTAAAGATGTATTTAGGATGATCCGTTTTTTAGATCAACCAGGTGGTATAATACAACATATATTTTTGAAGATGCTTCATACTCTATACAATGACATAACATAACTTCTCAATCATAGTATATTTGGATTCACATTCGGTAAACTTCCTACTCAGATAGTAGATAGGTTGCTCCTTTCTTCCAGACTCATCATGTTATCTCAGCACATAACCCATTGCTACAACAATTATTGTCAGATATAGGATTAAAGGTCTTTTAGGCACAAGTGACACTAACAAAGGTGAATTCTGTAAATATTATTCTATTTTATTAAAAGCCTCTTCAAAATCTTCGTCCCATATACCAGGATTTTTTTTCCAGAGTAATCAGAAGATTGGCTCACAGGTTGCTATTAATTGAGATATGAACTGAGTGATGTAATTTAAACGTCTTAAGAAGCTTCCTACTTTTTTCTCAGTTTTAGGAACTTTCATAGCCTGAATTGCTTTCACTTTATCAGAATCAACCTCTATTCCTTTATTGCTTATCATAAATTTTAACAACTTCTCAAACTTCACCCCATATAAACACTTTATAGGATTTAACTTCAATTGATACTTTCTCAGTCTGTGAAATAACTTTATTAGAATCTGGACATGATCTTTTTCCTTTTTAGATTTGTCAATCATATCATCCACGTACACTTCAATATCTTTATGTATCATATCATGGAAGAGTGTCACCATTATCCTTGGATAAGTGGCTTTGACATTCTTCAACTTAAATGGCATCACTTTGTAGCAGAATGTTTCCCATGTGATAAAAATGGTCTTCTTCTTATCTTCTTTGACCATCTTAATGTGGTTATACCTAAAGAATCCATCCATAAAGGAATAAGTTAAGCTTCTAGCAGCATTGTTTATCATGAAGTCTATGTGAGGCAAATGAAAATCATCATTTGAACTAACTTTGTTTAGATCTCTAAAATCTATACATACTATGATTTTGTCATCCTTTTTGGTATTACCAGTATAGATACCCATTGAGGATATTTAACAACTTTTAGGAAACCAACATCTTACTGTTTTTTTATATCTGCCTTAACTTTGAGTAAAATATCAAGGCGAGTTCTTCTTAATTTTCTGTTTAACAAGTTTACACTCTTCTATCAAAGGCACTTTGTGTACAATAACATCAATGTCTAAACCAAGCATATCTGCATAAGACCAGGCAAACACATCCATATAATCTTATAGGAGTGAGGTTAGACTACCTTTTTCTTTTGTGGTAATCAGAATTCCTATCTTTAGCTCTCTTTTGTCTTACTTGGTGCCTACATTTATCACCTTTAACTCTTCTTTTGTAGGTTTCCAAGCATGCTCAAACTGCTCTACTAGTTTAGGAAACTCTCTTATATAATCTTCTTCCCATTCTTCTTCTTTTATTGCAATCACATACTTATCATAGTCTGGCCATTCATTTCCAGTGCAATATGTTTGTGGATTTGTGGAGGATTCACTTTTAGAATTTATGAAAGCAAAAAACATTTTTAGTGTAAGAGTATTGTAGATAAAAAAAAAATTGTTGAAGAAAATGCATGATCTCATTAATATTTTAAAAGTTAGCTTAATAATTAAGAAAAAAAGCCTCATTTTGAGCCAAGATTTCCAACTAGGTGCAAAAACACAAAGTAATTTATAATGCAAAGCATACAAAAGCAAACAAAAGTGGACATTTAATCATTACTATTTTAAAATAATTAGGGCTTTCTCAATCTCCTAATTCTAGAATACTTCATCAATTGAAAGCTTCTACACAAAGGTTTTGGCTGGAGGTTTTTCAGAGAATGGACAGTTAACTGAGGCAACAATTCATCTTCTTTCATTGTTTTTGGCTTATTATTACAGTTCTTGTCCTTTTCTTCATCTACATTGTTGACATCCATAGCAGCAAGCTTTTATCCCAAGACTTCCATCGTGTTTTTAGGTTTTATTATATATAAGTCATCAATGGTCAACACCACCACTACCATCGAAATCCGCTCACATAAATCTACTAGAAGCTGCAATTTATGGCCCAAAATCTCGCCAAAAAATTTCACCCCTCCAACAGTGGGTGCACGTGAGCTAAATGTGCCAGTAGGGGTATTTTTGTATTTTCTAGGGAAGTTCAAGGGTATTTCAGTCTTTTTCCTATAAAGTGACACTCAGGTAATTTTGAGGACTTTTAGGCATAGTTTTTAGACCCGGCTTGATCCAAGGCCCGGGTTCTGGGTTTTGACCGGGTCGCCCGGGTCAATTCTTTTTTTTTTTTTAAAATCAAAACGACATCGTTTTAGTAAAAAAAAGTCAACGGGTTGCAACCAGGTTTTTGACCGGGTCAACCGGGTTGCCGGGTCATGTCGGGTTTTTCCTTTCCTTATTTTTTCTTCAACCCGGCCCGGTTCCAGCCCCGAGTCGACCCGCCGGGCCAAGCCGGGTTTCAAAACTATGCTTCAAGGTGTGTTTTATTTGTCTTTTATACTTGTATTTGTATTTTTTTATATATATTTTGTAAAATATCCGAAATAAATATATATATAAAAAAGAATAATGAGGCGGGTCGAACTCTCAGTTTATCTCGTTGTCGTGCATGCGTCTAAGTCCAATTCTCAAATATAGTTTATGCTTTTTTTTTTTAGCTATTACAACATAAATTTTTTTTTTTCATATATAAACGTTATTCGTTGACACGTTTTTTTTTTTTTAAAAAAATCGATGTCAAAATTTTAAAAACAATAGCATTAGAATCGTGCTTATTTTTTATTTTTTTGCAACTCCGACATAATTCTCTTTTTAGAGTTAAATGTCAATATTTTGATGAGTCATAATTTTAAAGATTGATGTTAATTTTTGACATGCCTTCTATTTCAGGGACTAGTACTAACCCTAAAAAATCAAATTACAAATAAGCTGGTTCTCTTTAGTTCAGACTGCCACCCATCATCCCTTGCATTCCCCATAGCAGCAGATCATGGTTACTTGCTATTCATTTATCAAATCCTCCTGTACAGATACATTTCATATATTGATGAGAAGCTCTGATGCAGTTGAAGAACACTTTGGGGTTTTGGGCTGTTTATTGTTGCTCCTGAAAGGACTTGAAATTACAAATGGAATATCATTGTGCAGTTGTGTGATTTTACATCTATTTATGCGTATTGTTAATGAATTTTAATATTTTATGCAGTCCATTGAGTGTGGTGTTCTGTCATTTGTTCTTTTCATTGCAGGATGGGCGTTGTGTCGATATAAGATCAAGACTCATGCCTCTCTATCAAGGCTCATGGATGAGTATACTGAGAGAAGGGGAACGTAAGGTCATAGCTTGCGGTTTTTCTACAATGGAAAGCGTATTACCAAAAGACATACAGCCAAGGTGACATTCTTCTTCTGCCCTTCAACCTTTTCTTCTTTTTTCAAGAAATATTTTCCGACTAACTCAATTATTGTCCTGGAAGTTCTTTTCCGTTAGTGAAATTACTAGAACCGATAAGAATTGCAGATAATGTTGGTAAAGGTCCCTTTGAAACAAGAGAACTGATTCATGATTTTCAGGATGTTCAAGATTTGTTTTTGATTCAAGATTATCGTTGCTAGATTACTTCCTCTTCTTTGATAACATTAAAGAGTAACTCAATATCAAAAGAAAAACAAAAAAGGCAATTGCAAGCATTTGTGGATGAGTTAACTTCAAGTAAATCGAAAACTTTGGCTGCATGGGCACCAACGAGCTTTGTTGTACTTGAAGTTTGATTTGGTGCTTATGCTTTTATCTTTTATTACCGCAAATAATGTTGATTTTCATTTATTCTGGTTCTTTTCAGTTCGGTGATTCTCTTCTAAATTTTGATTTGCATGTGTAGCTTGGACTAGAGAATGGGGAACAAATTGATGGCATGTTGCAGATGTTAGGAAATTGTCATTATTGTGGCAAATGCCCCACTTCCACTTTATACAAGTGGAACAACTCATCACCCATTTGGCACAAAGTAGAAGCACATGTTGTGACATAATTGGTGCCATGTTTTATGGCTTTCATGTCCCATCAATGTTGATAAATGTGCTGGAGGAGCTTACCATTGTTGCCTATAAATAGAGGCATTATTTGGAGAGCATGTTGAGTGAGTGTGAGGAGAATAAGAGAGAAGAGAAGAAGAGAGTGGCTGCAATGCAATAGCTACAAGTGCAACAGTGAGAGCAATGAGAGTAGAGTAGAGTAGATGTGATCATCTTCCTCCATGTATCTATGTTGTTCCCTTTCTTTATCTCTAATAATATCGACTTTTCCCGTGGATGTAGGCGATTTGCCGAACCACGTAATATTGTGTCAGTGTGCTAAGCTTTCAATGGGCAATAATCAGAACATCACCGGTCAAAATCCCCAGATACCAATTGTTGGGGATTCGGACTTGTGATGTTCTGATAGTTGCTAATTGAAGGCTTAACACACCGACACACAATATTTAACGTGGTTTGGCAAACCGCCTACATCCACGGGAAAGGTCCATATTATTAGAGATAAAGAAAGGATACAATACACATACATGAAGAAGGAGGATCACATCCACTCTACTCAACTCCCATCTCTCATTGCTGAACTTGCAGCTACTGCAATGGCAGCAAAGCTGCTGCCATTGCAGCCCTTCTCTTTCTCTCTCACGTGTTTCTCTCACACTATCTCACTTTGCTCTTCAAAATTATGTCTCTTTTATAGGCATTAATGGTAAGTTTCTCCAGCACATTTGTCAACATTGATGGGACAAGAAAGCCATAAAACATGGCACCAATTATTAAACAAAATGTGCTTCCATTTTGTACCAAGTGGATGATGAGTTATTCCACTTGTAGAAAGTGGTTGTAGAAAGTGGAAGTGGAGTATTTGCCACAAATTAGCAATTTCCTAACAGCAGATGCATGGAGGGGGTTGCAAGATCTTCTAAATTCCTACTGGCTTAGTGAAGTCAGTTCAGTTTCTGTCAAATTTGTACCCAGTCATCTCCAGTACTTTGTTTTAAGACATGGAGAGCTGGATAGGTTCTTCAACTTGCATTATGGCATAACATGATTTGATGTTTGAACTATCTGTGGATCATCAATGGAAATGAATCAGTAATTTTCTCAGGTGCGATTGCAACTAACCATCTTCCTGTTCTACTCGCCTGATCATTCTTGTTTCCTATGTTATTCTGCGATGATGACTTAATACTTCTGTTATACTGATCATATTACATGTGATTGCTCTGTGTACCATTTGTGTCCTCTGAAAGATTGGATGTTGCCTGCACGTAATTGTGCAGTAGCGAAAACATTGAAGAAAACTGTGTTCAGTGTTCATAAGCGAGCAGTAATCTTGTGATGGGAATAGGAATACGAAGAGTTGTTGATTTTGCTTGTCAAAGAACCTTCATATTGCAAATAGGATGATGAAATTAAGACATACAGAGTCACTCTGTTCACGTCGAATCAGACTCAATTTAGTGTCATCTCAGGGTGAGCTTAACTGTTTGGACGGAGATTTCCTCGGACCGTCTTTCATTCTTCATCAGCTATTGTGCCTTGCTGGTTTTTCTAATCCATTCACAGGCACCCTTGCCGGAAACGGGCTTGAGTTGACTGAGTCGACTGACCATTTTCAATCATTAAGAAAGCTGTTAAAGGAAGTCCAAGCCGAACTTCAGCTAAATTTACTAGTGAATCGCCTGAAGAAAGATATCAATAACCAGACAATCAATGAATGCATTGAACTGAAAAAATCTTACACCTCAGAGAACATCTGAGAGGAAGTTTCATGACCCTCATGTGTGTGTAACCAGAATCCATGGTATGCCCACCATTCTAAACCAGCACCTTTATATGCTCATCATTCACATACACATCATAAATGTGTGCCGAAGGAACAAGATTTCTCAAGAAATGAAACAATGATACTCATGTGACTTCGTTTTCATTTTCCTCCACATTTACAGGTTCGTGAAAGATACAAAGGAAGAAAATGACACTTAATTACAAAGAAACCTAAGACAGACAGTAGCTGGAAAAAATATCAATATACTGTCAAATGGATAATTTCTCCTCGTATTGCATCAAATTTCTCTATTAATATGTTATCACTCGGAATAGCATAAACCTTAATGCTTTACCAAAAGAAAATGCAAATCAATGTGTTTAGATTTTTACAGGGAATCCGAAATCTACCTCAAGGAACAAGGACTCAGGTTCCAAGACCAGCCTGAAAAATTATGTAGCTTTTACAGGGTCATGAAAGATATCAGGGATTTAAGAGATGAGTTCTCAGGGAGACTGAAAAACGTACCTGACCATGTCTTGGCAAGATTGAAGGCAATTCTTGAAGGCCACTGTGACCTGATACGAGGGTTCAACATTTTCTTGCCGCCCTCGCATCGTTTTAGCGTTTATGATGATGATGAAGACAATGGCAGTGAGGCAGCAGAGGTAGGGGAGGAGGAGGATAAGATGGAAGCTGCGGCAGCTTTAGCAGAGAGAACAAAAATACTACCTGGATTTGAAGGTGCTCACGATTTTACAAAGAAGCTGAGGATGCGTGGCAAGAAGGTTTGGGAAGATTTTGCGAAGATTTTAAGAAATGCCAAGGACATTAGTGATCTCTTCAGATGTATTGTTGCGCTGTGCGGAGACGATGCTGATTTACTAGAGTGTTTTTATAGAGTTATGTGAGCTTGTGAAGCACCTTCATCAGTAGCATCTCAAAGTCCAGATTCTCGAGATAAAGATGTGAAAAACAGCGGGGCAGAACTAATTAAGGCTGGTGAAGAGCGGAAGAAGCAGCATCCTGAAAAGATTGAGGTCGCTCAAGGGAACGATAAGGAAAGAAATTTTGTGAGAGGATTTGCAGTGAAACCAGGTGAACACGTAGTAAAAAAGCTCCTGCATGATGGATTTTTGCTTTTCGAGAACTTTCAAAAGAAGCTAACGTGTGAGATCAGCTGTTACACTTTATTAAAGATGTTTTTCTATTATATCAATGGAAGGATTGGCAAGTATGAATGGAAAGAAAGTATAGTTGCTATGATTAGAAAGCATCCTGACCTCATGGATGAGTTCCAGCGTTATGTTTCGGTCTTTGAGAATGTTCAGGTATCCAGGAGTGAGGTTGAGGAAGAGGATGAAGTGCAGAGGATTGAAACAAGGGGATCTCAGGACAGAAAGATGGAAAAGTATCCCAATAAGTCAATTCGACTTGATCTCTCTCGGTGCAAAAAGTGTACTCCTAGTTATCGATATCTTCCAAAAGACTATCGTGTTCCTTCTTAACACAACGCAATGCTACCCGAACTGAAGGTGTTGAATGATCGAATTTTATTGGTGCTTTCAGGATCCAAGTACTTCTCCACTAGAAAGAGCAATGAAAGTGAGAAAATCATGCTTGAATGTGAAGATAATAGATATGAGATGGACATGCTAATTAGTTGGTTTAGTTCAGCTGTTGAATATGCAGAAGAATTGGAAAAGGGCATCGATGATAATGAAATGGAAAAGGGGAATCGGAAGATCTTTCTATGTTGTCTTGAACGTTTATATGGTGATCAGGGTCTTGAGGTACTTCATATACTAAATGTTGATCCTCAACATGCACTGCCTCTCCTAAAAGTTCATTTGGAACAAAAACTGAAGGAGTTAAAAGAATATAAAGATGAACTTGGAAGGATTTGAGCGGATGCATATGCTAGATATTAGTATAAATCATTAGGCAGTCCAGATAGTTCAACAAAAATCAGAGATATATGCAAAGAAACCAAGCAAACAGCTAGATTAGAAGAGAAATCTGAAGGAAAGTTACTTGACCCCCATAACCAAAATCCCTGAAACACCATGGGATCAATTTAATCCCTCATCCTTAATCCTAGCCACTCTTCTCTTGAACATTTAAGCTGGTAATTATTCAATGTTGAGAAATACTACTGCATTCTTCCAATTGATAATATGATACTAGAAATATTAGTTCCAGGTCACATGTTATAGATTTGTCTTCCTACAGTTTCTAATAACATGGTGTTTCTTGATCAACTTTTTATCATGTTCTTCATGACAATTACACAGAATATCATTCTGCAGAATGCAGAAGTAGAAACCTGTGTGCAGTCCACTCCCATCTCCAGTTTTTCCATCGACTCCTCTTATTATGGAAATAACATCCTCTGATCACTCAGTATACAACCATATCGAAGTCGTGTAAGATTCATATAGACATCAGACGTAGCACTTTGAGGAGACTGTTTTGATATTTTTGTGATTTGTCCCAAACCAAAAGAATATTTTCCATGGCTCTAGCAAGGCCAATACTTTCACTTCAGCTCCAACGCCATTCAAGCTACCACCACCAATTCCTCCTCCAGAGAGTACAAAGTATGCCATAGAAAGACTATGCATTCAATACATGCAATAAATAATTGTTAAGGGAGCATCCGAAAGCATGATTAGGCTCATGTAAATGTAAAACCTCTAAAGCTTCCTGACTACTAGCAACATGTAAAGAACAAGGGCCTGCCTGCGACCTGTTGTCAATGTAGTGTAGCTGGCTTGTTTTCTTTATTTCTTATTTGCTATTCTCTCCAGTCTAGATTAAAGAATGCAGTTTTTCCAAGTCCTAACAGAAATAGTTTCAAATTTTGCTTGATCTGTCACAAATATGAGCGTTGAAAGACCAAATTAACCTGTTATTATCTCATGGATTATCGCTTAATTATCACAATTTTGTTTCT
>Ga0325403_1000631_pt1:0-25000 | contig 26091 bp, 19 predicted proteins | sample PopdelMetagenome_19_FD_205665 | JGI IMG/M metagenome (GOLD analysis project Ga0325403, IMG submission 205665) | Populus deltoides microbial communities from Bellville, Georgia, United States - Xylem-PdKOR-R4 | ecosystem: Host-associated > Plants > Phyllosphere > Stem > Wood/Secondary... | reverse complement strand
AGTAGCCGACTCATCACTCCCTGTTCACACCAACTATCCATTCCCTCCATATCTCAGCCGTCCACTAAACATCAACAAGGGGTCCAACGCCGGCAATCATCGACGATAGATTGGCGCCCCTCCAAAACAACAAATACACGTGGCGCCAAACAAGAAAAAACCCATGCCTCGTATCCCTATCCCTACGTGACTTCCTACCAGCCTCGCAAAAGGGTAAACTTCAATTTAGCCCTTATATATTCATCATTATTTCACTTTTACACTTATATGTTAAATGTCTTCAATAATAGCCCTGGATGTTCCAAACATTTCCAGGACTACCCTTTTCACCGTTCAATAGTTAGCACAATCCAATTTTTTTGAGTTTATTTATTTATTTATTGACCCCCGTTTCTGGGAGTTTCTCAAAAAACAAGGAAAAAAATAAAAAAGTTTCACCCACCATTGAACAATGGTTAGGGGAATTTAATCCAGTGTCAATTTTTAAATATTTTAAATTTTCTCATTCCCAAATCCTATTCACGTGAAACAATAAAACTCTTAAAATCTGAAACTATAAAATAATGATTCTAAAGGTGAGCTTACTATATGCTAAAATCAACTATTTGATGAATTCAAGGACCATACTGAAACCATTAGGAACTATACGACTAAAACCAAGAAGTCTTAAACTACAGAGACCAAAGTGTAATATTACTAATAAAAAGGGGCAAAAAAGAATTTTGCCCTTGACAAATAAACCTTCGATAGCAGAACGCTCCATCAGAGTTGCCCTGCACTGACACAGAATCTGGAGAGAGAGAGGTACAAATACAGCTTTTTTTTCCTGCCCGTTGACAGATAGAACCTCAACCAAGCCAAATTAAACTGAGAACTGACTCTCTCTCTCTCTCTCGCCCTCTCTCTCTGTTTGAGAGATCGTGCCAGGAGGAGAGTGAAAAATCTCGCCGATTTGTACTGTTCCATTCGGTTTGGTCTTTCAATACCAAATTTACCCTTCCTTTTGACTGACATTTTTCTTTTTTGCAACGCGTAAAGCAATAGTTTCACATTATTTTTTCTTTTTATTTCTCTTCAAAGCCAAGTTCCAGTTCATGTTCAAGCGCAGCTAAATCAAATCATTTTATTTCATCTGCGCTTACAAAATACACAAAACAAATTGATACATCAACTCATGTACGCTTACTAATCTTGACTCCTTCAAGGTAGAAAACAGTTTTTTTAATTGTAATTTCGCTTTTACCGCTGCATTTGTTAACGGTTTAAATGCGTGAAGTTCGGGGGATTTAAATATTTTTTTCAGCTGATTAGTAGTATTCTTAAAAGTTGCGTTTTGGTACTGATTTCCTTTTGGCTTCCTTGTTGCAGTTGCGGGCTTGCAGAGCTTGAGATTTGGAGAAGGTAAATACTCTCTCACTTTAGACCAGAGAGCAAGAGAGAGAAGCAGAAACGGTGGCGTTTTGCAAGAGGAAATGTAGAGTATCTTATCTGAGCTGCATTGCTTGCTTCAACTCTGTTCACTCACCGTTTCATGGCAGTGACCCATGCTTTGTAAGTATGCTGCATACGTATATGTATGTATTTAATATACACATATATAGGCACGAGCTTGTATTTATGAATATGTTATGTCGACGGGAACCATGTACTAGTTTAGTCGCTGATATGTGCTGCTCTTTTTGTGGTTGTGAATTGAAAGTTTTTTTTTTTCAAGAAAAGAACTATGGAATTCTGTTTCTTAGTTTTCAAGCATTGTAGCTGGCTAGGAACCACTTTTTAAGGAAGAGACTAGAAATTTAAATATGGGTTTCTAAAGGTTTGTTTCTTGTTTTGTTTGTTTTTACAATTTTTAAATAATGCAGATGCTTGCTTTTTGGTTGTTATCTATTGCGAGGGTGATTTAGATAGAAATCCAAGATCAGCATCTTGTTGTAGTTTCAAGTCTTTATCTTTTATGGACTTTTATTATTTATTTAGATATTTTTTGTGATTTTAAAAGGTTGTCTGGGTGGTTGGTTGAAAATGATGATTAGATGTAATTGTTGTCGTTGTTGTTGATATGGAATGTAAATTGCCTGTTTTATGGTTACTTACTTATGTTTTGGGTTTGTTAGATTCTTACTATGATTAGCGTTCTTATTGCAGAGACTGTCAAAGTAAAATGATGGGCCCGCTGTCATTTAGGCAAACACAACAATTTTTTTAAACATCTAAACTGTCTCCTTGCATTTCAGAAAAGCAAGAGTACCTGTGAGTTTTTTGACTCATTGACTTAGATTTTTCCTTTTTACCAGAATATTTGAAAATTATGGGTCTTATTTCATTTTAATTTTGTTCGTCGGGTTGAGAAGAAGAACAAGCGTGGAGTGGGAGAATGGGATCAATTGGTAAGGAAGAACTGCTGAAGATGGAGAAGATGCAAATGGCGATAGCCCACGAGGAGAAGATTCTTGTTTTGGTGAGGCTAAGGCCTTTGAGCGACAAGGAGATTGTGGAAAATGAAGTAGCAGATTGGGAATGCATCAATGACACCACCATCTTGTACCGGAATACCCTCCGTGAAGGCTCCACATTTCCATCAGCTTATACTTTTGGTAAGGAGATGCTCTGTGATTCCTTTTTTTGGTGTAAAAAATGAAAATGAGAATGATATGTCCCTCTTAATGAGGCTAGGCCCTCATGTTTTGGGTCTAATCCTGTGAGTTATCTGGCATCATACACCATGAGCAACTCTATTTTCTGGCAAATATTTGCTCGATCAGATTGAAATTATAGGTGGCAATTTAATATCTCCAGGATCATCATGTCAAACATATAGCTAATTCTGTACATATACTCTTGATACAATATGCCTGGAGAGCTTTTCAGTTCCCCGTACTTGGTAATGCTTGCACAACAAAAGCAAGGATGTTTTTAAGACTGGACTAATTCATTTTGCTTATAGGCTATCAACTTGGTCAATGAACAAAAGGGAAACCCATGGTGGATTTTCTACCTTACATATCATTTATCATGATGCCTTCCAAATCATTTGTTTTTGGTTAACCCTCCTGACCTGACCTCAGAAGCGGTGAACTGTTTGCTAAGCACAGTCCACTGTCAGATAGTTAGAGCACTGTGAACAGTGGTGTGCCAAAAGCACTAATGCCATGTATATATTTGGTCATAGCTTCTTCCAGCGGCTCAATTTTTTAATTTAGTGTACATCTCATTGCATCAAACTTTATAGAAGTTAGTTAATTTGAATTAACAGCCAGCTTTTAGTAACATAATTCTCTGTTTAAGTGTTTCATCTCATTTCATTTGCCCATGTTCTGGGGATAGACAGAGTATTTCGAGGTGACAATGCTACAAGGGAAGTGTACGAGGAAGGAGTTAAGGAAGCTGCCCTTTCAGTTGTCAGCGGTATTAACTGTAAGTATGATGCTCAAGTTCTTTTTGTCACTTTATTTGCCAATAAGCAAAGAAATTTCACCTACTTTTGCTATTTCCAGCAAGTATCTTTGCTTATGGGCAAACGAGCAGTGGAAAAACATACACCATGATGGGAATAACTGAGTATACAGTAGCAGATATATTTGACTATATACATAGGGTAATCAAAGTTTCTAATTAGAACTGTTTCTGTTTCCTTTTTGTTTTCTTAATTCCAACCTATGTATAACTATTTTTAACATCGCAGCATGAAGAAAGAGCATTTGTTTTGAAGTTCTCAGCAGTTGAGATATACAATGAAGCTATCCGAGATCTGCTTAGCACGGACAGCACTCCACTTCGACTGCTGGATGATCCAGAGGTGAATGCTGTTATCCTTTCTAGATTCCACAAATATGTTGACGAACTGGTCTGACTCTTTTTCCTGTTTTGGTCAGAAAGGGACTGTAGTTGAGAAAGCCACCGAGGAAACACTAAAGGACTGGGACCATCTAAAGGAGCTTCTTTCTGTTTGTGAAGGTAAAGCATTGTACAAAGTCCTGCTGTTGTTATTGGGTGGTGTTGTGTGTCTACTTATCCTGTGGTATTATAACAGCTCAAAGACGGATAGGGGAGACCTCCTTGAATGAGAAAAGCTCCAGATCCCATCAAATTCTTAGACTAGTATGCCCCTTTCCTTTCACCTCTTCTATAGTTCACAATCGTACAAGCATCTAGTTGTAATGAAAATGTGTGGAATTTGAATTGGAGTTATTGAAGTTATTATTTTTTTTAATTCTCGCAGACAATTGAAAGTTCTGCTTGTGAATTCTTGGGCAAGGAAAATTCGACCACTCTTTCTGCCACTGTGGTATGGAGCATTTCAACTTATTATCACCCATGAAATTAATTAAGTAGGAATAAAATATTAATAACAGAATTGAGTTCTGGTTTTGGTGCAGAATTTTGTTGATTTGGCAGGAAGTGAGCGCGCATCTCAGGCACTATCCACTGGAGCAAGATTAAAAGAAGGTTCCCACATTAACCGAAGTTTACTGACTTTGGGAACCGTTATTCGCAAGCTAAGGTGGCTATTTTTTATTTTCTTTTAAATGTTCGCTTTTGTGTCTGTGACATAATTAATTGTGGCTAAAGCATGTGGTTATTGCAGTGTGGTGATAATTTGACGTTTTTCATCTGCATCTAGATTTTCTAACTTAGCTGATATTCACTAACTAATCTGTAATTGCCATGGGGATTAAATCTAGTTTCTTTCAGCATTTGTTAAGGACTCGATTTTCTGTCATGATCATTCATGATCCTATTTTTTTTTTTTTTGAAAATGCTTTAACTTTGGTATATTTTACAATAAAAATTTGATAAGTCTAGATGTCAAATTTGTGGTTGAAACATTGCCATCAACTATCTTGCTTGTTATTTCTGTAAGTACTAAATGGTGAAGTGTCATGTAGATTGTTAAAAATGAATATAGGAAGATTGGCTAGTCTCATGCATGCTTCAAAGGATATTAACCGTGTTGGCATCACGTGAAAGTAAAAATACAAGCAAATGTCCCTGGAGCACAGAGGCACATGCACACAGAGGCACAAACCTTTCATACGAGCTGTTTTAGAACTGTACTGAGTGATATGGAACAGTGTTCAGAGCATTTTGTAATGGTGTCTGTTTAGGGTTACTACACACGAATCATGACACAGCTGCTTTTACTTTATCTTGCCCCCCTTCCTACTGATTTTCTTTGCCGCCTTTCTTTTCTCTGCAATTGGTGTAAATTGAAAGTTGAAATCTTATCAATTTATAGATTCACGCAATCACATCTCATATCTGGCTGATGCAATGATTTGTGCAGTAATAGGAGGCAGGGACACATCAATTACAGAGATTCTAAGCTGACACGGTTACTGCAGCCTGCATTGGGTGGCAATGCTAGAACTGCCATCATCTGCACATTGAGCCCTGCACGAAGCCATGTTGAGCAAACTAGAAATACTCTTTTGTTTGCTTGTTGTGCAAAAGAAGTTACTACAAAAGCACAGGTCAATGTAGTCATGTCTGATAAGGCATTGGTTAAGCATTTGCAAAACGAGGTGGCTAGGTTGGAGAGTGAGTTGAGAAGTCCTGACCTTGCTTCCTCAACTTGTGATTACACATCTCTACTGAGACAGAAAGATCTTCAAATTCAAAAGGTAATTATTTGTTTTATGAACTTTTTTCTGCAAAATGCTTTACCCATGCAAAAGATGAACAAAAAATTAATAGCAACCAAGGTCTTTGGACACTAGGCACTGTTGATTTTTCAATTCAGAATCAATAATTCCATTTTTGAACTCGGCCAATAAATTTTCCCAGTGGAAGTATTGCAATTATCTCTCAATCAAGAATGTGTCGATAGCTTCTTTATTGAGCAAATCTGATACTCTGATGGTTGTGGTTATTCTGGGTCAGCTGTGGGTACACAAATACCCACCCCAACCCATCGCGCCATTGGTTGGCCCAAAGGATTATTTAATTTCCTCAATGCATAGATGGTCTTAATCTGCATTCCCTAGACCCTGCTGTATGATTGAGCTTTATGGATGAACAAAACTTAAAGATATACTATGACATATAGCGTAGAAGATTCTACGTGATTGCCACATTAAATACCCACCCCAACCCATCGCCATTGGTTGGCCTAAAGGATTATTTAATTTCCTCATTGCATAGATGGTCTTAATCTGCATTCTCTAGACCTTGCTGTATGATTGAGCTTTATGGATGAACAAGACTTAAAGATATACTATGACATATAGTGTAGAAGATTCGACGTGGTTGCCACATTATATATAGACTTACACCCTATCAATTGGTTCCTTTCATGCAGATGGAGAAGGAGATTAGAGAGTTGACTAAGCAAAGGGATCTTGCTCAATCTCGAGTAGAGGATTTGCTGCGAGTGATTGGAAATGATCAAAATTCAAGAAAGGAGGTGTTTTTACTAACTAACCTGGAAGTGTCACTACATGTTTGATGATATCACTCCAATTGTAATTGTTAAATATTTCTTCATGCTCTTAATTCAGAATGGGACCAGTCATTGTCATAATACGCAAGCAGGGGATACTTGGGAAGATGAATGTTCAGTATCCAAATCATCAGGCATGGGTGATCCTCATTATCTGAATGGAGGTGCTGGAAAGTTTGGCCCTGCTTGTTATGGTGGAGACAGTGGGAGCAATGATGAGGAACCCTACTGTCTTCTTGACAACACCGACAGGCATGGTTTATCTGATGGTACTTCTCCTCCAATGTCAATAGGAAAGAAGATTGTCAGATACAATTCATCTCAGAGTCTAGAGGATGCTGCAGAAGATGCTGATGACGACTGCAAGGAAGTTCAGTGTATTGAAATGGAAGAGACAAGGAACGGGAGCAATTTCAGACACCATTCAGTATCAAATGATGAGAATGAAGGAACTTTGGCTTTGACAGCATTCAGGGACGGAGCCACAGCAGGTACCGGAATATCCACTCCAGTTAATACAGATAGAGAAGGGAGTCACGTGCAAAATGGATATAACGTGTTGGAGCAGAGATTGCATCATGTGCAAAGGACCATTGATGCTCTGGTCAGTCCTTACCCTGATGAATCATCTCCACAGTCCTCAGCAGCTGATATGTCTACTTCTAGAAACCTGAACTTAACAAGGAGCAGGAGTTGCAGAGAGAATTTCATGAATGACCCTTCTCCTGGATTTGAGAAGGCAGAACAAATTGATAGCACACCACCTAATGGATCTGGGAAAAAATTTACCGGGAGACCAGCAGGACCCCGAAGGAAAATTCCTCCACTTGATTTTGGTGCCAATGCTACAATATTGTCAAGAGATGACTCTCAGTCATCTCTTGGAAGTGCTTGCACAGATGACTTCAGAGCACGGAGTATTGGAACTTGTGCAGATGAGGAGATTCCTAGCATCCACACTTTTGTTGCAGGAATGAAGGAGATGGCCCAGGAGGAGTATGAGAAGCAACTTGTTGATGGTCAGGTGAGAATACTCTCTCTCTACAATGTTTTTGCTTGAAGTTGCATTCTTTGTGACCGAGTTTCTCTCAAGATTCACTTTTAGCTAGGTTTGATTGAACAACAGGTTCAGGAGACAGAGGCATCGACAATGGCTGATAGATATGAAAAGAGTTCAAGAGACGTAGGATTGGATCCTATGCATGAATCTTTGAAAACTTCTCCCAATTGGCCTCTTGAATTTGAGAGACAGCAGAGAGCAATACTGGAACTCTGGCAAACTTGCAATGTGTCATTGGTTCACAGAACTTACTTTTTCTTGCTCTTTCAAGGCGATCCAACAGATTCCATATACATGGAAGTGGAGCATAGGAGACTTTCCTTCCTCAAGGAAACATTTTCTCAGGGAATTCAGGGTGTGGGAGGTGGTCGGGCTCTCACACTAGCTTCAAGGTAACCTCTCTCTCTCATCCATGCATATTCGATATGAGTTTTCACATGTATTGGGAACTTTGAAACTTGTTTCCCAATAATGCATCCAGCATGTATATCTCACATGATCTGCCAATAAAGCAAGAGAACCTAACCAGAAACAAGGAGAACAAAAAACAAAAATATTCTGTTGCCTTTTCGGAAGCTCGTGACACTATTGGTGTTTTATAGTAGTTTTCTTACCAATTTGTGGCTCTGCGATGCAAATTATTATTTTTTCCTTTTCAATACCAGAAAAGGAGTACCTTTTGAGCCTTTGTTGTTAGGTAAGACATTTGATTACTTAATAAGAGAGAATGGTGTTGGGTATGATAATGCATGGTATGGAATGGCTGCACTTCAATGTTATCTGGAGTCCATCCGGTTCCCCTCTTGAAAATTACAGGGTACCTCGTGATTTTTTTTCCTGGCACATAGATATGCTTTAAGTTTTTGCAACACTAATATACGTTTATCTGGGGAAACAGCATCAAGGCTCTTCATCGTGAGAGAGGGATGCTAAGCAAGCTGATGAACAAGAGGTTTTCAGAAGAAGAGAGAATCAGACTTTACAAGAAGTGGGGTATTGCGCTGAACTCAAAGCGTAGAAGGTTGCAGTTGGCAAACCGCGTATGGAGCAACACAAAGGACATTAACCATGTCACGGAAAGCGCTGCCGTTGTCGCAAAGCTGGTCAGATTTGTGGAACAGGGACAAGCTCTCAAGGAGATGTTCGGGCTTAGTTTTACTCCCCCGACCTCAAGCACAAAGCGAAGGTCCTTGGGATGGAAATACAGCAAGTCATCCCTTTTGTAGGCTTCCTTTTGTGCCATATAACACAACTGGAGATGTGATTTCTTGAATCAGGCCCATGTATCATTGTTTTCATGGATGAAATCCTCTGCCATTGTTAGAGCTGTAAAAATTGCAGGAAGCTTGAATCATGTTAGAAGTTGAACTGGGGTTTGCTTTGCCTATTTTGTTCATGTTTGTGCATTTGAAATCTACTATTATATTTTCTAAATTTGTTTCGTAACGCATTTTTAGATAGTTTTTATGTTATGACTCAATTGAAAATGTAAATATATTAAGAAAAATTATTGACTATCCTCAGTGTAATTTTCTGCTCTCACCCTAGTTCATTTTGTTCCGCATGAAGGGGACGGAGGAGCACTGTTTCAAAAATATCAAACCACCATTTATTTTTTCAATCCCAATCGAGTTCTTAAAATATTATCAATCACTTTATGGTTGATGTCAGAAGAAATTCACTAGTAATAATTCGAGATAAATATTTTAGGATACTCGAATCGAATTATCTCTTTTATACTTTTTTTTTTGTCAACCGATCGATCATAAAAAATTAAAAATATTTTGAATGTATATGTTCATGTGCCGGGAAGGGCCGGGTCGCTTAGAAAAATCTCTAAGGGTTTAGGCCCAGGACCCACGAAACAATGGATGGCGAGTAGGCGACTTCTAGGTTACAAATATTAGTAAATTTTATCGAAAATGGTTATGGAGTGGAAACGATGCCGTTTGCCTTTTCTTTTAGATGACATTGCATTTTCTCCTAGCTTCAGCAGTGAGAAAGTAAGAACGCTGTAGAGAGAGGGAGATCCAAACAAGAGAAAGAAAAGAAATGAGCGTAGCAGCAGCGGGCTACTTGGCTCGAAGAGCAGCACAGAAAGAGAGAGTGAGGATCCTCTACCGCCGTGCTCTCAAAGACACTCTTAACTGGGCCGTCCATCGCCACCTCTTTTACGAAGATGTAACTAATTTCTCATCCCTCAATCAGATCTCACTGCTCTATTTTCTTACCAATTAACTCTCCTTTTTTTTCCCTGCTGTAACCAGGCCGATCTTCTCCGCGCGAGGTTCGAGAATAACAAACACGTGGTTCGTTCTCTTAACTAATTGGAAAAAAATGTTTTTGACATTTTAATTTAGCGGTATAGCTCTGTGATTTAGGGTGATAATTTTTTAATTAGTTAATTTATTCAGGATTTTTTTACTATGTATTTTATTTCCTGGAATTGGAATAGGAAGATCCGGATACAATCGATAGAATGATAGCAGATGGCGAGGCGCAATATAATAAGTGGCGCCATCCTGATCCTTACATTGGTAAATTAATTTTTATTTTCTATTTCACATTTTACTGCCTTTTCTTATCCTTTTTTACTCCGTGTTTGGGTTGTGGTTTTTTGGGAAGGTCGGGTTGAATTAAGAGTGGTGTTAAATTATGTAAGGGAGGAGAGTGATAAGGACTGACCGCGGCTTAATTCAGTTTGTCAAACTTTGGGTCTCAACAGATTTTTAATTTCAAACAAATTATGAATGGAAGAAAAAAAGAGTAACATCATTTCTAGTTGGCAGCATTTCATTGACATGTTGTGTGATGCAGTGGAATTGTGAAGTATAGGAGTATACAAGAGGGAGGGAGGTGTTAAATAGGATACTTTTTTTTTTTCTTGTTATGTCTTTATAAACATAATTGATTCATGTGGTTTTGAGAATTTATGAAGTTTTCTTGTCGAAGAAATGATTTTTAAGGTTATAGGTAGCATTCTCAGGCTCTGATCTTATTTGTGTACAGTTCCTTGGGCTCCTGGCGGCAGCAAGTTCACTCGAAACCCAACTCCACCTGAAGGGGTAACGAACATGATTAATTATTTAATTCGTTATTCTATGTGTTCTACCTTTTCTTTTCACCTGCCCTTACTCGCTGTCTTGTTCGGGGATGGCATGGAACTTTTTAGTCAATTCCTTTTTGTTGGCTTCTTGTGTTATATGCATTTGCACCATATATGTGGATGTTAGAATTTGGATACCCGATCAATGATTTCTTTTTCTTGTTTAGTAGCTAAATTAGATAGTTTAAATATTGTCCTTCATTCATTGTGGTTTAGCTTTCAAAAGAAAGAACATTGTCCTTCACTGTGTCATATATGAGATGCATCAATAATCTCTATATGCAAACTTAACATGGTGGATTTATATGTGTGATTGGCCCTGGTAGATGTTAAGCCTTCTGAACACGTGCTGTGTCAAAATATTGGAGGATGCCGTGTTAAAATATTGGAGGATGGGTGTATATGTAAAAGAAGATCAGAGCTTCTTATTGTTAAGCATCATCTTATTAGGTTGACCTATATTCGTAAAATGCGTAATTCTTGTGGGCATCTGTGCTTCTTTCATAAGGAATCCTCTGTTATGTTTTTAGATTTGTCGTGCATCTTAGTGAATAGTTGCTATGATTCAATTGATAATAACACTGATTACTGATGAATATTTGGTGCCAACCTCGTCAAGGCAGTTATGTTTTATGTGCTTTTATTTTCAGTATCATTCTGATTATTTGGTGTTGTTGCAGATTGAGATAGTATATAACTATGGCCGAGAAGATAATGACTAAACACCTCTTTTTTTCACATGCAAAAATAAAGGTTAGCACTATAATCATTTGCTTGACATATTGTGTTATTGGCTGCATTTCTTTTTCAATAAACTTATGTCAGATTGTATCTCTGCTGACCCACTCCCAGCTGCCACTCCCCAATCTGGTTTGATGGTAATGAAATGAATCTGGGATGGCTGTAACCTCTTCATTTTTGTTACCCAAATTGGTATTTTGGTGCAATTGTTCCTGTAATTTTCCGCATCATAGTGATTATAAGATTGAAAGGAGATCTATGAGGCTTGCTTGCTGGGCAACCTGCATTTGATTTTATCCAGTCATTTAGTTGTGTTGTGCTTATGAATTGGGAGATGCTATAGTATCTCCTGTTATCGTGTTCCTGAAAATGGTTTTTTTACCCAGCATGTTGCTTCTTCAGGAACTCGTCAAGTTCATTCCTCTAACAGTGAAGTTGGAGCCATAATGTTCTTACAATAGCTGCAACTTTGTCTCCTGTGCAGATTGAGGTGATCTATGATTGCTCCAGAAATCAAATCCAGCATCCGCTTTGTGTAATTCAAATCAAGGCAGATAGTGGACATTGTTGTGGTTCTCATTTTTCACTGTTATGTATTTTGTTTTTTACTCTGAACATATATTTGTGTCCTGCAAGTACCAAGTATTCATGAGATGGTGCATAACTGGATTGAAAACGAATCCTTCAAGTGAATAATAACTTTTTTTAATATGCGTCTTTTCCATATTTTGTCACAGACAAGCATAGGGCAGGAGGTGGACACCTGCGTGTGGTTCTCACCCACGTCTCTTGGGTGGGAACTCGAGCCTTTTTAGGATGGAGAGTGCTCCGCATGACCTTCCAATACTGCTGAGCACTTCATCTCTGAATCTGGAGAAAATCATCAGCGCTGCTGACCCTGATAGGTCTACAGCCGATTATTTCTTCCTGAAAAGCCAGTAAATATTGTTAAAGTTATCATTAACCGAGGGTTTGAAACTGGCCATAGGTATAGTAGATTTGGCATGGTCTAACAGGCGGTTGAGGAGTGGAGCTAGGAAAGGCTTTTGATCAGGCTTTTTTTTTTTTTTTTTGTTTATAAATTTAATGCAGGTGCGATTATGGAGGGGACTTTGGTCCTCTCTCTGTTACTGGCATCTGGTTATGGAATGAAAGCTCAATAATGCAGTCATTAGAATCGAAGTGAGCGAATTATTTTGAAGCTTGCTTATTGAGTCTCTCCATGAGAAGCAAGCGTCATGTTTTTTCCTCTACTGCCATGAAATCATATATAAACTGTACCAGCAATGGCAGAAAACGAGTCTTATTTAAGAATTACTCCATAATGTTGAAAAAAAATTGGCAATCAAACAAGAACCAAATGAGTGTAAACCTCGCGAAAGTTTGACGAAAGATAAAATGAGAACATGGCTTTCAAATTTGTTGGGTCACACTGGAGGCAAGCGATTTCCAGCACAGCAACAAATGTAAAGAACACATGATCTGCTTATCCGTTGGGTCAGATAGAAATACGCATTTGCTTTTTAAATGCATGTGCATTTTATTTAGGCTGAAATGTGAGCCAGCCCCTGTATCAAGCATTCTTTACATCAGCCCCTCTGGGTTCAGTTATTTCTCTTGCCCTGTCTTATAAATGACAAGGCAGCGAGGGAAATGTGAGATGAAGCATGAGGGTACTGCTACCGTACATGCAACAAAATTGCGAATAACTCTGTCGATTGCTGCCATTTTAATGCTCTATTTGCAGTCTGTAGTGGATTCAAACTCGCAAAACATTCAAGCAGATACGTTTCTTATTCTGATTGGGCATTTTGTATTGTAATTCTGACTGTGCTCTTCGGCTTCTAGCTTCTGATACCGGGGATAGCAATAGTAGCCGGCTTATTTCTAAATCTGTCAGATCAATCGCAGGAGGAAGCTGGAATTCATAAAGGTAGCAAAGCAGATTGCATTCAGAATCTTGTTTAGTTAGACTCTCAGAAAATCCCTCTCAATGTATCTTGTTCTAATTCGGTGATAGTTGGTCCTAGTCCTAGAATAAGACGATAAACTACAAATCTTGAGAACTAATGTTGCCTGTAATACTTATCGGGGGTCTTCATCTGGCAACACACAAAGTTGTGGGAGTGGTTTGAAGTACAATCAATCAATAATTATTGCGAGATGAATAGGGGCAATCTAATTCAGATAGTTGCATCATTACAGTGTCTCAATTCTATCCTATTACAGATGCCAACAGAAATGGTTGCGAGATAGACACAGAATACAGAGACCTAGACCTGTCTTCGTTATATTATCAAGCACAAAAACAACGGGATCAGGAAAGGTTATGTCAAGACTTCGCATGTCTTGTCAGCTTGTTCCATCATCACCAGTCTTAAACCTCCCTCATGTGTATTCTCTCCAGTCACCATCTTTATCTCCTCTTTCTATGTTCTATTGTTCATTCAAACCCACTTTGACAAGGTGAGGGAGACAAAGACGAAGTCGATCTATTGAATTATAGCATCATGGTGGTCAATTTAAACAGGATTTAGGCTTGCAATGGAACCTAAAGAAGATAGCAAACACTATATATTAACCATTACAATTGGAATGGACACTTGTTTAGTTCGTCATTGGAGTTGCTCTACTCAAAGGGCCAGGACTGGATTTGCTATGCGAATTGCAGCAAAAAAGAAAAAAAAGAAGAAGGGGAATTTGCATTCATCAAGGCTAAAGCAGTGGTGCCAAGTTTCTGTTTCGTACAGCAACTACAGACTACATCTAGAATTCTAGATCCACTCACATCAATATAGCCCTCTTGTAGTCAAATTTTTCTCCCAATCACAAAAAAGTTCAAACCTAAGTTACGTAAGTTTTCACACCAACAGGAATCAGCATTACGAAGTATCAAAAACTGATATTTACCATCACCAAGATTATCCCATTTCATCTTTGAGACACTACACTCATTTTAAGGAGAAACTAAGTTGCCTGATAACTTTCTTGTTGGGGCCAGTAGTTTTTACAGTTCCCTACATAACCCACATTTCATTTCTTTCTAGGCTAAACTGACTTGACATTTGAGCTCGACAAAACTCTTTGCAACTTTAAACTATCTCTAAAACAATTAACAAAATAACTGGCCTTGATCAGGAACTTCCACAATCTCGACAAGAAACATCGGCAACCAATCATACATCATCACTGATAAAGAACCGCAAATTTTAATTACAACGTTCAAGTTTACTACGAGGATTCATCTCCAATTAACAGGAATCCATGCCCCTTTAAAACATACCAAACCCAAAGGAAACAGTAGTTTTATTCAAAATCCATCACAAAACACAAATTCATTAAGAACCCACATCAAATGTACATATTCTTAACTACGCGAAACTCTAAGAAGGAAAAAAGGGCAGCTGCTACAAATAACATCGAGCATTTCAGTCATTAAAAAAGAGAACACAGAAACAATAAACAAATTATAATTTTCATTAAATGAGCTTGAAAGGGAGAGGCCAAGGAGTGGACCTGGGCACCTCAACTTTATCTTTAATTCTTTCAATCTTCTTTTCCTTCTTTGGCCTCGCGTTTCCATAAGTTCCTTTAAATCTCTTTCCTCTCTTTGTTTTCTTGTCCCCTCTTCCACAAAGGATCGGCGCCATCTCTGCACCACTTGATACTGATGATGTTGAAAATACCGCTGATCTCTGACCTACCATCGCCCTCCTCGCTACTGCGCCGCACCACTGCATCACCGTCGCCATTTCTCACTGACAATCCTCTTCTGTCAAGTGAAGAAGGGTGCTGGCTTTTATTTTCATTAGTGGATTTTCATTGCATGGGCCTCCGTGGGTCCTTTTGTAATAAATATGGGCTTTACTGGTCCATTCAAAGTCCAATTTTTCTAATTATCTTGGGCCTCCTCTGTGGGCATGTCTCAGCTCTTTTTGCAATACGAATTGGCTTTAATGACCGATTCAAAGTCCAGTTTTTCAAGCTGTTTTGGGCGTTCTTTGTGGGCATATCTCAGGGTCTTCTGTAATACGAATGGGCTTTAACGGCCAATGCAAAGTCCTGAGTTCTAATTCCTAATGGGCCTACCAGATCTTTAGCTTATCTTATTTTATAAAAAAGAGCTGGTATCTATTGTACGTCAAGATAGGCCAGTTTATTTTCGCCAGCAACCCTGGCTGGATTAATTTGAAGGGCCATTTCTTTCTTTAATATATCATCAGCCGGTTTAGACCCGGTGTTTCGGAGCGTGGTAGCTTGGAGAATGGAGACTGCTGGCTCTCATTTTGCTATAGGCCAATTTTGGGGTAGATTGTTGGAATTTTATGGGCAAAGGATGCCCAAACAATAACGGGTGATGGATATGACGTGATACTTGCTGTGGCTCCAAATGAAACACGAGGATAAATGAACTGAAAAAGCTTTAGTTTTGTTCATTCATGGACCAAAACCCATCATTGTAGCAGCAGACACAGAGACAGCAAAGTGTTTGCCTTTTGTAGTGAAAATGGAGTCGGTGTCAAATAGAGTAACTACTACTTTAACATGGAGCAACTCTATCTCTACTTCTTCACTCCAAATTCCTCAAGTCTTTTCAGTTAGTTCTATAATTACTCTACTTTGTGTTTTCATCTTTGTTTTTGAAGTATTGACATTTCTTGTTTGCTTATACAAGGTGTATGCTATCTTTTGTTGCAGATTCGTTGTACTAAGAGATTGAGGGTGTGTTGTGCCTCTGACCGAACCCAGAAGGTAGATATGTTCTTTTAGATAAATAAAGTGTTGAATGAATTAATTTTGTGCTTCGAATATAATGTAAGATGAGAGGTTTGATTACTTGGAGACTTTGATGTTGGGAAATCAGATGACTGTATCAGTAACTGGAGCTACTGGATTTATTGGTAAAAGATTGGTGCAAAGACTGCATGCAGGTTCATTTCTCTTCTTCTTGTAATTTTTCAAGATTAATTGTCATTCAATTCATCATCTTGACAATTAATTAGCATTTAATTCTTAACTTTCTGAGATAGCTGACTGGTGAAAATTAAGTGAAACCACTGTTTTCATTGTTGAAATTTTATTTTGGAGTTGATTTTTATTTTTTTTAGATTTTAGCTTCTGATTAGTTGAGATTTAATTGTTAAGTCAGAGTGATGTTTGTGGGGATCAAATGAGCTCAGCTAGATTTTGCTTAACAACAACGTAATTTGTGCGCAGATAAACATTCTGTTCGTGTGTTGACGCGTTCAAGATCGAAAGCTCAGTTAATATTTCCGGGTAAGAAGGTAATGAATACTTCTAGTGTACTGCATTTTTTAACAATTTGCGATTTTTTGATAAAAAGTTCACATTTCCCACCCGAAATAAGCATAATTTTCAGATAAGCTATCACAGTTGTCCGGTACTGCTTTGATTATTTTATTTTCTTATGTTTTAATTCTAAGAATATTTCTACTGCCTGAAATCTGTAGTCAAGGAATTTCCTGGGATTCTGATTGCGGAGGAGCGAGATTGGAAAGACTGCATTCAAGGTTCAAATGCTGTTGTAAATTTGGCTGGACTGCCCATTAGTACAAGATGGTCACCTGAGGTTTGTAATGCTCACTGCATCTCTTAGTGCATCCCTTTTTTCCATAAATGCCCGATTGGTTTGAGAAGTTGCATAATGATCAAGGTGTTTTCTACATTTTACATGGATATGTCGCTTTCTTCTCTCAGGCTGTTAAAACATTAGTTGTTTGCTCAGCCTCTCACTAGATCTGGCTCTTGTACATTTCAAGTTCCGATTTTCATTATTACTTACATGGTGAAGCAGACATTAGTATAATCATGTACTGGAAGAACACTGCTTAAGGCGCTGTTTTATTAAATAAAGTGAACAATGTTCACAATAAACATGATTAACAGCATTCGGTGAAAATATATTTGTCATGATTTCATGTCCGAAACAGCTCCACTATTAGTATCAATTTATTTTTTACTTCAATTATGACGTGGTACATATTTTTCTTATGGATTAAAAAAAATTGCAATTTACCTTAAAAGGTCTTATATCAACTCTTGTTGTCTTGCAGGTCAAGAAAGAGATCAAGCAAAGCAGGATCAAAGTGACCTCAAAGGTAACTATCTTAGACAATTATATTTTTTCCTTTCTTCCGGAGAGTTTGTTAATTATTCTTAACACAGGGTCTGTTCTCTCTACTGTTTTTTCATCCACATTATAACTGATTTTGAAGGTTGTAGATTTAATAAATGGTTCACCAGAAGGAGTTCGGCCTACTGTCCTGGTTAGCGCAACGGCTGTTGGTTACTATGGTTGGTTTCTATTGATCACATGACATCTCATTTACCTTTCCTCTAAAATAGTCATCTCGAAATTTGCTTGCTTGTTTTACTTGGGAATTGTGTTGATATATTCCTATTGTCTTTCCATTCAATTTTAGTGCTTTTATGCAATTAACCTGGAATACGATGGGTTGCTAGCAATCTTTTTTTTTTTTTCTCATGCAGATGTTTACTAAAGGACATTAACCAGCAAAAAGAAAAAGAAAGAAAACTGTCATTAGTTTTATAATCGAAACTTAAAAGTGGAACTGGAAAGATCATGAACCATAATGTTTTTTAATATTCACTCACAAGAAATTGAATGGATCATAATATATTTTTCTTTTCCTCACTCGAAAATGCTCAGGCAGCAGTGAAACACAAGTTTTTGACGAGCGCAGTCCATCGGGAAATGACTACTTGGCTGAGGTAACATAGGCATGATTCAATTCCTGTATTTTCTACTGAATAGTTGCTTTCCATTTGGTTTATTCTGCTATATGTAAATCTATACTTAAAACCCCAACATATCTTTTCAGGTATGTAGAGAATGGGAAGCAACAGCCCTCAAAGTAAATAAAGATGTAAGATTAGCTCTTATCCGCATTGGTGTTGTCCTTGGCAAAGATGGTGGTGCTTTAGGTACTCAATCTTCCAAATGCTTTTACTTGCATTTCATGCTGACTATCAGGTGCATTGCCAGCTTCTTGATATATAACCTGAGTTCAAGTATTGTTGGATCATCCTACATATAGAATTGTAGAGAACTGCTAAAACTTAATCTATAGGTCAGGGTTGTTCTATCATATAACAGATACAATCAGTGAGGACTTCATACATTGTATGAAGTCATTTGATCAGGTAAAGAAAGCCTTTATTTCCCAACTGCATAGGACGGATTGTTCCTACTGTGAATTGTTTAAGATATAAAAGCGTTCCCCTAATGGTTCTTTGAAATGATATTCTGCCTCTTTCATGTAATGGCTTGTTTCCTTGCAGCTAAAATGATCCCTCTCTTCATGCTGTTTGCTGGTGGACCTCTGGGCTCTGGACAACAATGGTAAATTACTATTTGTACAATAGAAGAGTAAACAAAACTTTCTGCTACCAAAGCTCCATCTGATTAGCATTTTGGAGGAAAGATTTTCTTGAAAAGTCATCAGCCTTCTATTTTTGGATCGAAATGTCCCTCAGCATAATTGCAGAGATTTAAGTCCCTGTGGAAGATTTTTTTCCTATTATTTCTCCTACAAAACTTAGAAGATATTTTTGCTAAATTCTTTTTAAGCTAATCAGTTCATTTCAATCATAAGCAATCAGTACCGTGACCCGTGATGTACTTCCCCTGTGATGTTCTTGTACCTGTGCAGGTTTTCCTGGATTCACTTGGATGATATTGTGAACCTAATTTACGAAGCTTTAACAAATCCATCTTATAAAGGTAATCTTCTCGTTTTTTAAACAACAAATTTCTTGTCTTGATTTCACATGGCAAATAAGGGCAATAAATTGTTGCTGAGAAAGTTTGATATTTTTACTTGTGTTTGTGACGTGCACATTTACAGGGGCAACAAAATAAATACATTAATGATTTCTTCCATTTAACCTTCTATATTAGATTGTAAGATACGTTGATATTGCACTCTTGCACATTCCATTCAAGATAATCTGGCATTTTGGATTCATGTACTGTAGAAACTTGGAACTCGGACTGGGTCCTTTATTTCTATGAATCAGTTGTTTGAGATCTGTATTCCTTGAGTGGAAGCAGTAATTTATTGGATTAAAACTTCTTTGCCTATGGATCTCTTTGTGCATATCGCACTGCAATTGCACTTCCTTCTCATATGAGCTTCTTTCCATGGTAATGCTGTCTTTTGTTTGGACATGACCCTATGCTCACTTCAATGTACAACCTGGCAATAATTGAACTCAGTTCTATTGACCTAACCTCAGGAGTCATTAATGGAACTGCTCCAAATCCTGTTCGATTGGCTGAGATGTGTGAACAATTGGGAAATGTTATGGGCCGGCCGTCGTGGCTTCCTGTACCTGACTTTGCCCTCAAAGCAGTCCTTGGAGAAGGTGCTTCAGTGGTAAGGACTTGCACACTTTCTGTTCTCTCTTTTTCCTCCACGTCACCATGCTGAAACAGGCACATTGAGTTCTTTGCAGGTGCTGGATGGTCAAAGGGTGCTTCCTACTAGAGCCAAGGAGTTGGGTTTCCAGTTTAAATATCCCCAAGTGAAAGATGCTCTTAAAACCATTCTTTCATGAGAGCGAGACAGCTCATTTGTGGCTTTATTTGATGCGAGGATCTAGCTTCTACCAACATTAGAGGCACGTACTTGGGACTTGAGATCTAAGAATTTCGATGAATGATGTTACTTGCGAAGAAAACATGGCGTTTTGCTCCTTTGGAAAGCATTTTTTTTCTAATAATAGTACGTTAAATCATTCTTGGCAGTAACTTGCTGTACGTTGCAGCTTTGGTTCCTCGCGATTACCGTCTCTCTGAAAACCTCTCCCCCACCAACATATCCAGATCGAGAAATTATTCTTATTGCATTCCAAATTCCAAATATGATTCATGCAAGATGAGTTATCGACAGGTTGACAATCAAAGCCCCTCGGTGTTTTGTTTCAAGGTTGGTAGCCTAGCTTGAGGAAGACGAGATAACAATCATCCATGGTTATGAAATTTCTCCAGTTGAAATGCAGGTCAACTGTTCAAGGAACGACGGAACACTGATAGGATGGTAGCTAAACTATATTGTATATTCTATATCACTAGCATAATGAATAGCTTGCCAAATCCTAAAATACCAAAGGCCGCTCTGCGGTGAAAAAATTCCAGAGGAATTGCAAAAGCAACCAACCTCCTTTCGAACCAACAGTGACCCACTTCCACTAGGCAAGGGCGACTGCTGTGGGAGTTTAAAGACCCACCAAAAAGAAATCGTAAAAGAAAAAATTTCGAGATAAGTAAACAGGATTAACAATGAACTAGCAGCTTCTCCACCATCGAAAGATCAACAGATTTATGCGATAACTGAGAAACAACTTCCTTCTACCAAATTAATGTCACCTACGTCGCCATCTAAAGATTTCTCAAAGAAAAAGACGGTGCCAAGACTTGTTTCGTATACCCAAGGAAACCATAGATTTGATTCAGGATACAGTAACCGGGCCCACCTTCAAATGTTTTCTGCCCATTAAGGGATGAACCTTGTAATTGTAGCCCGCAATTATTCCACTTGAAGCAAGCTACTAGTATCCAACATGGCTAGATCATGCCTAAAGTTGTCAATTTATTCCCCAAAGCACAACCAATGGAGTTTTTTTTTTTTTTTTTAGTCTAGTGACTGGAACAGATTATGAAGATAGGGTGGCACAGAAATGTTTCTACTTAGAATGAAGATACAGAGGAAAAGGCACAATTGCAAGTACAATTGGAAGCTTAACAATCATGTCAAGCACACAACAATACTCCTTTTTCCTGATGAGAACCTACTAACCATCATTTGATGATACAACATCTCCGATCAACATATAGTCCTATTGTTTTTATCTGATCCAGAAGGACAGGCACTGTATGACCAAGATGAGGCATTGATTGTTAGACGATACAGTCAACCTTTCAATGAGTACTTCTTCCCAGTGAATGCCTGGAATTTTGGCTCTTCTTTCTTTTCAGGCTGCTCTTGCTTGGTCTCTTTTCCAGATTCCTGCAAAATCAAAGAAACAATTAATTAACAGTTTTTTGGTATCGTCCCTTTCACACTGGCTACGTGTGGTTGACAGTTAAATTCAAAATGATGAATGGAAGAAAAAGTACCTCCCTCTGTGTTTCCTTAGGAGTGCGACCTGCATTGGACCCGAACACAAGCTTTCCCTGAGACTTGCGTGCAGTATTTTGTGAGCTAGACCCCAGAGATGGCTGCCTGCTGCCATCGGCAACAGCAGGTTGCTTGTCTTTAGACACTGATGAAGACAATGCTGGTGGGGGCTGATAGCTCAAAGGTTTCCCATCCAAGCGTCTTCCTGCTCCTGTAAAGGGATTAAATTTTGGTTCGGTCTCAGCTGGAACCTCTTCAGCTGCAAGAATCAAATATGGTTGGTTTTGTTAAAATGAAAATGTAACCATCTTTACAACTTGCCCATCAAATTTCATATTATTCAATCATTTCACATGAACATTTTTCATCCAAAAACAATCTTCCAATTGCCTTCTATGTTTGCAAAATGAATATTGCTGAAGTAGGCATTGCATAATTTTTATCAAACACAAGAAATGTATAATCATTCCATGCTTCTGCTCCAGTCATTGGAGCAGAAGACACACAGATTTTACTCAGATGAGTGAAGAAACATACAAAGACAACAGGTCAGTAAAAGCATGAAGAGTTAGACTAACTTCATAAGACTACTGTACTTGTTCAAATTAACCAATTCAATACTACAAAACAAATTCATGGAGTGGATATAAATGCACCTTGGGAGGTTGCCTTGCTTGGTGGAACAGATGCAACAGGCTTTTCAGGCTCCTTGTAATCTAGGGGAGGTGCAAAGTCCACTTCACAGTCTGTCTCAATGATACTTATTGCATTTGAAGGTTTTGTTTCTATGATATCTATGTAGTATTTCTTGTTGTTATAGGCCACCATAATACTATCCCCGGTGGTTAAGCAGGAATAATTCCTTAATGTTGTCTCTAAGCTGCATGAAAAAGGATGTCCAATCACATTATAGGATATCCACCTTAGATATGCACATACATAACAGAGATTGGCATACAGGTAATGTTTAAGAACAAGAAAATGAGAAACAGTGAGACAATGAAAAAAAAATGGTTATCTAATGCTGCAAAGCCATCCACTGATCCTAAAGTGTCCAACCAAAAAAACAATCTGACAAGAGAGAACCAGAGTTCATATCATGAAGTTAACAAAAAAATATGAAGATAATACTGGTGCTTATGTAAGAAATTTATTTTTTTTGGCTGAAACCTCAGAATGGCAAAATGCTTTCTATTTGAATATTACAATTGCATATCAACGGTTTCATTTATATTTATTACATCTCAATGGAAAATTCCTGCAACTGGGTTGGTTGGATCATTTTTAGGCTAAAAATGCATGTTAAAGGTTCTAGTATAGCAACACCCCTCGGATTACAGACACTAAGTACCAGAGCTGCTCCAATGACAAGAGTGCACATTTGTTAATAATCAAACACTATGATACGAACTCACATAGCTTTTGGGTTGGATATATCCAAAAAGTCCTTTGTGTGAGGCTGCAATTTAACATATTTTCCCTTTGGAAGAGTAACATTTTTCACTCGCACTGTATCTCCCTCTTGTAGAAGCAGGTTCTCCATCATCTGGAGAGAAAAAAAGATCAGCTATTAACGATTTTATGTCTTTGTTCTTTGAGTGGGATAAAATAAAATCAAAATAAATATGTTAAGAATATGCCAAAAACAATTTCAATCCGTACCCAGTATGGCATATAAATCATGCCTTCCTCTGCAATAAACTCCAGAACTCCACAGTGAGAAACCCGCTCAGCAGCATCATTCTGAAGCTCAAACAACATTGGATAATCGATATGCAGGGATGCTGCAAGTTTTTGTCCAGGATTGACATTATAGATCTCAATCACAATCCAAAAGTAAAAATCTAAAGTGCTATTAAAACAACTAACCAAGACGGTCAAGAGCTGAGGGAGGCATTATAACTGTAACAACAGAAATAAAATCAACATCAAGGGGTTGATATGATATAAATAAAAGAAATGTGCATGGCTGAGTATGATTTTGTAGACTTACTTTTATCACCACTCTCAATTTGTGGCTGCAGGGCAGTCAAGAAATCAAATCAGTGTCACCAGAGTGTTATTTTGAAAATAGCTCATATAATACTTGGCTCAAAATGAAGCAGAATGGAAGAAACAAACATATGGAATATCCTAAATCCTACTTTGGGGGGGGGGTGTTTCAAAGACTTAATTCAGCTACTGCAGAACAAAAAAAAAATGCCTTTCCCCAATAAGTAGATAATTGCCATAAAATTTAAAGCCTCACAATCCACAGATCAGGAAAATGTCAATTAGTAAACAGACAGAGACAGCCATTCTTTTACCGACTAACTCAAAATCATATCAGTGAACTGAAATAGCAGCAAAAGGAAGGGAGAAAAAAATCCAACCTTTTCAATAAATGAAGCAGGGTAACATCGATATGTCTGCTCAAACGATGTCCCGTGGTATCCATATCCATCGAAAAACTGCTACCCCACACACAAAAAAAAAGGGCGTCATTCTTAAGCACCAATTTTCAATAAAACAAAATCGAATGAGGTGTAATCATCATGAAGTGAAACATACCATCTTGTACTTTGAGTGGAATAAATAGACCGACAAAACAATCAAACAAACTTCACGCTCCCTATCCAAACAAGACGACAACAAAAAAGTGTGAGTCGAATATGCACATCAATTAAAATCAAGTTCACAGCTTTTACAAAATTTATGAAAACTCTTAACAGCAAAAATAGTAATAAAAAGTGGGTTGAATTTATTTCAAAATAAGGAGCTCGAGATGGAAAATTCAATCACGATATTTTTTTAAAATAAAAAAAAAACCTCTCTTCACTGCTAAAACAGTACAATTTTTGTTCCAACGTATATTTTTAAAAGCAACAAGATTAAAATCTAGCTCGAATTAAGGAATTTAGAAGCCAACATTTAAAAAGAAAAAACATAATTAAACATGACAACCTTAAATTCGGCTGTGGTTGGATTAGAGGACAAGATAACTGGAAAGACGTTGGATCTTAGGTTAATTAAATAAAAACTAAAGAGAAAAAAAGGAAGAGAGAGAGACAAGAGAAGGAATGGAATTACCTGGCTGACGAGGGAAAGGAATTTCTTTTGAGAATTGGATATAGAGAGTAGGGGTGGAATTCTTAAGGATTGCCTAACAAGGGAATGAATGATGATTTTGAAGGTGAAAAAAAGACTAAGATGCGCTTCTGAGCGTATTGCTCACGCCACGTCGCTGTCTGCCACATGTATGATCATGTGTTTGGGCTGTTATTGGGCCTGCAAGGCCACCCTGCTTGGGCCTAAAACCAGAATTAGTAAGTGTTTGTCTGCTTCTTTTTTTAACTGAGCAGTGCTAATTTTGCAGATATTTTTCTTGAAAAACAAAATCCTGTTCATTAATAAATTTAATGAAGATTGATTCTGTCAATCTAATGGAATTGGCCAATATGAACCCTCCAGCGTGGCCAGTCCTTATAATCATATTCCAAATATGCCTGCTT
>Ga0325403_1000630_pt1 | contig 26094 bp, 20 predicted proteins | sample PopdelMetagenome_19_FD_205665 | JGI IMG/M metagenome (GOLD analysis project Ga0325403, IMG submission 205665) | Populus deltoides microbial communities from Bellville, Georgia, United States - Xylem-PdKOR-R4 | ecosystem: Host-associated > Plants > Phyllosphere > Stem > Wood/Secondary xylem... | reverse complement strand
AAAAAAAAACCCCACAAGTACAGCTAGCTAAAGACTTTATAACTAACTACAAGCCTCCATATTTCAACTCGAGCAATGTAAAACTCATTCATGGCTTCCACAATGGAGCAATCTCCATACACAAACTTTCAACGACGAGAGGAACCTGAGTTCAATTTAAGAGAATGGGAATTCAGGGCTCAAATCAGCCGCGAAAACACGAGATCAAGAAGGTTTTCAGGTTCAAATATCAGAAGTTTTAGAGAAGATGCAAGGTCTTTTAGATCAAACATTACTATTTCTAGCACTGCCTCATCTCCTGGCTACTCCATAAGAGGTAGTAATCTTGAGTCTTGTCCTTTTCTTTTGCTACTGTTCTTTTGATGCAAGGCTTAATTTTCTTGTTTGTGACTATCAATTGTCTAATCCATCTTATCTTAACATTTTCAGAAGAGATTGACCCCTCAACATACTCATTCACCACAGCTCTTAAAGGTACTTATTGACTATGCAAATAGTCAAGCACGTCATTATCTGACAGCTCAAGTTCTTACGCTTATAATATTTGTATTATGCGTCGAGATTAGTTATTTTAAGTGATTATATTTGTTCTTTTTTTTTTCCTGCAGCATTGCAAGCAAGGTCAGGATATTATAACAGTTGGGAATGCTCATCACCAGATGGATTTGCTTTACATTCCAAATGGAATGAAGCAGAGAAATATATATGCAACCCGCTTTCAGGAGAGGTACCGATGGAGTGTTTATCAGCTAAAACACTAAGTGGAAGATCATTTCGAAACTTAACAAACAGAATCACAATGTCTGCACCTCTTGTTTACTCTAATCATTCGCGGCAAATCCAGACAAAGACTACTACTTCTATTGCTACACATGACGATATTGTCAATCATTTTCCAATTAAAGGTTGTAATTGGATTACTTGTTGCTGTTATTTTTATGCAGATGAGACAAAAAAAGCTTGTTTTTGAATTGGTTCAGGATATTTTTTTGGTTGCAGAAGATAAGATGGAGGGCATGCTGAACACTAGAGATGTCGGGACTCAAAGCACTCCTCCTGACGTCAGTTCATCAAGTAGTCCTAGTCCAGCTTCAACGCCTTCGATTATAGAGAGAAAGAGATGTGAAGTAGAAGGTGGAGACACACCTAATTGTAATTCAAAGCTGAAAGCTCAAGCACAGGTATGTTCTGCAAATATTCTCAACCCAATACGCTCATTTATATTTACTCGTTCGAAGTTGAAAGCTAAACCAGAGACATGTTTTTCTTGTCAAGTCAGTTTGTCTCCTTTGCTTTTCTGAATAGTAAGTTTTCGTTGCTCCTTTTCACTTCATTAAATGCAATTTCCCACTTCCACAGCGTTGAGATTTTTGTATGAGCAGGGCTATACAAGATTCTTTGTATGACATTTCGAATGTATTTCCCACTTTCCCTTCAAGTTTATGGGCATGGTTTTTTTTTAAAATTATACGGGACTCGAACCTGACATTTGTTAAACCTTAAAGGTAATCTAACTCGTTGATTGTACATTAGAGTTTATTTCATTTTACTCCTAGGCACTCCTTTCAGGACCCATTTCATAATAAATATACACAATACTATGAAACCATGCTAATGAGACTGAAGCAATGCGTGTAGCCTTGTGGTTCCCTCAACCTTTATTGCAGATTGTTCTTGTATTAGAAAGAGTAGGTAAGGTGCAAACTATTGATATTGCTTTGATTTTCTCGTGATTCTAGTCGCTGCTTGGCAATGCATTGCCATCACGCATCTGTTTTTTCTTTTTCTTTTTTTTTGGGAATTGGTCATGTATTTACTGATATGTGTGTGTGTATCACCGTGAGCCCTTCCATGGTGGGGAACTAGCAATTAGGTGAAATGGTCCCTTATTTAATGGGGTGTGGTCACTAAGAAGAGGTGTCCTAAGTGCAGGCAGTATGCTACAAAAATACTAGAAAATGTTTTGCACCAATTGCATGTTTCAGAGAACAAATGACTGATCTTAGCCCTACCATTGTGGGGGACTAACAATAATACGTGGTAATTGGTCCCTCTAACAATGATGGGTGCTTGCCCTAATTGTATACCAAGATGCCCCAGGTAGCTAGCATTCCAGCACATAAGGTTGCGTTTATCTATGATTCTCGGAAACATTTTTCCTGTCAAAAGAAAAGGTCTTTCCTCTTTTTTCAGCTTCATGGCTACTTTTTTTTTTTTTTAAAAAAAAACCTCGAGGAGTAAAAACAGGAAGAAAGTTAAAGCCCTTTAGGATGTTCAATACTATTGTCATCAGAGATTACTGACATAATATTTTCCGTCCGTAATTCCATTGCTAATTGACAATTTCTGATAGTGAATCCTCAACTGTGTTCTTTATTCAAACTTGCATGAACTCCTCTTTTGTTCTTTAGTTCTTCTCTTCTCTTTGTTTTATGTGGTGGCACTGAAGATGCTTTCAATTCCTTGATCTCCTTTTTGTTTCTTTTGCTTTAGATTCTTTGGGGTCATCATTGAAAGTAGCATTTCACTGCCTCTCACAGTTCCTTTTCTTCTTTTTGGACAAAACAGCCATGTGTTTCAGGGCTGAATCACAGAATAGTGGTATCACTGGATACGAAAATACTCCTTCATCAAGCTATTATCATTCACAGTATTGGAGCCACACATCATTATTAGATCTTGACATTACACTGATGTGGCAAACTTGTACAAGCAAGTTTGGTTAATGTGACACTGACCCCTCTATAATCTTTTGTTTGGGCACTGTGGTGTGGTACACTGTGACTTGAATGGTCTGGTAAAACGATGACTAATGCAGTAATACTCTTCAGGTGTTCAAATGTTCGAACCACTTTGACCGTGTGCTATCTGATATACTATTGAGATCTTGACTGGAGTTTGCCTGCCACCATATTTTACTAGTATACTAGCAGAAGCTAGCCTAATTTCCATGGAAGCACAAAACCCCATAGAAACATTAAAGACACTACGGAAGAGACCTAAGGTGCAAACCGTGACAACCTTGTTTTGCCCTACTTGAACATGCTTAATTTGCTCTAGGTTGACGATCTTGGGTTTGGATTTTTAGGTATGCACACCACAGTTGGGCTTATCTAAGCTTTTTTACTCAAACCAAAACTAGGAAAAGAAAAACATGGAATGGATTGGAAGTCTTATTCCATAGTAAAGCCCTTCCTTTTCTTTTTTGGACAATTCAGTGGTTAATTGTTAGTGCTATGAAAGCAGAGACTAGGGTTTAATACCCATCAAGACAGTAGATTCACCTGACCACCACCACAACAAAGATGAGAGGTTAACATGTCTGCCTTTATACATGGGGTTTGGACAATTTGCTTAGAATTATTGCACTTGCCACTTTCTTATATGGTACTACCCTGTAATGTTATTCGGTGTTATAGCATGATATTGTCAAATCACAACAATAACGGTTATAAAACGTCGTATAACTAACGGTAATGGGTGTTATTGAGTGTAATATTACAAATAACGGGTCAATAATGACCCATAACAACACACTTCTAAAATTGAGTTTTCATTTTTTTTTTTATATTTCAATTTCATTTTTCATATTTCGGATGTGGGCAGATACAAATCATTAACTTGAACACTCTTTCCTCTTATGTTTCTTTTTGTTTCCTCTCATCTCTTTCGTAATGCATTCATTTTATTTTCCTGTTTTAACTTTTCAGGTCATCTTCTAATAAATGACTGGTGCATTATATGATGAATATATGGTACATGCAGGTTCAGGTAAAGGAAACAAGAGGGAAAGAAGAAAGCACAGAAAATGAGAGCACTAGAGAGGAAAGTCAGAGCAGAAAGGATGAGAAAATGTGGATGTGCAGCATCAGCAAGCAAGGTGGATGCTTATCATGGATGAGAAAAAGGCAGAGGGAGAGACACAAACCAAGAAACAGCAACATTTTCTCTTTTAACGTGAAGGGTGCTGCTAAAAAGGAGAGCTAGAGATGGTAAGAGAATATACACTGGAGCCAGGGGATTTCTTTGAAGAGGTCTTGTCTATGGGGGAGGGGGGCTTAACTGAGGGCAACCATGAATGGACAGAAATGAAAGACAGTGTCTTATGTTGGTTGCCTTTTTTCCTTGGGTTTTTGTTGCAGGTAGTGATGCTGTGTTTGATTCCTTAGCTCTGAAAATGGCTGACAGCTTTTGGGGTCACGTGCACTCCTTTGTTTATTGCTTCAGAATGGATAGATTCTTCTTTCTCTCCCATGTAAAATTCACCAACAAATAATTAATGGGAAGGATTTTAGAGTTCTTTTTTTAATTAATGGGAAGGATTTTAGAGCTCTTTTTTTTTTTAAAAAAAAAACTAATTCATGCAAAAAAGATATTTATCAAATAAATAGACTCAAAAAATATTTAGAAAAAGAATACATCTCCTGGATTGTGCTGTTAGCAACATGTAAAATCAAGATGTTGAAAACAATACAATCTATAAGTCACAATATTTTTTTTAAAATATTTTCAATAAACCATGCATGTTGTTGAAAATATTAAAAAATGATTATGCAGTTGAAAATAGAGGAACAAAGTAACCTTAAAAAAATTGAAGTGGTTACACTAGCTATTCAAACAGTGCAACTTTTATATTTCAAAAGAAAATTTAGGTTGTGTTGTTTCTATTAACATGGATATTCGAGTCAGCTTATGCATATCTCGACTAATCCCACGACCATATAAATCTCCAATGGTTATTATATTAGCAACCACAAAGCTTGAGAACCTGAGACCATAGAAAGAGCAAATCTTTTAATCTTAAACTCTTATCATTGAACCACCTCCTAAATGAATATTTCTCAAAATATATTTGAGGCTATGTTAGTTTGCTAAATGTTAGTTTCAAGAAAAAAAAAAAAAGCTTCGAATTTTACATATATGATGATTGATGAAGAAACGTTGAGAAACAACAAAGAAAGAATGAGATGCTTGGACTTATCATTTAAGATCTATTTAATCTGTTTGTTAGTGAGTAAATATTGTTTAAAAATATATTAAAATAATTTTTTTTAAAATTTATTTTTTTAATATTAGTAAATCAAAATAATTTTAAAACACAAAAAATAATTTTTATTTTTTAAAACTAAAAAATTTCAATTTTTTTTTAAAAAACGGTTAGACCACAATACCAATAAAGTTTATGTTTGTAGTTTTCACTCATTCCATGTCTACAGGGAGGAATCTAGACTTGATAAATTAGGAGGGTCAAATCTTATAATGTTTTTTTTTGGGTGCTATTGCGTTAAAGTGCCTGGAAAGTTTTACAAGTGCAGGGGGGATATTGAAAAGTTTTCAAACTTTGGGGGGCCACGGCCACCCCTAAATTCATCCTTGCATGTCTAGTTTTGATTGAAATCATACAACTATGCTCCAAATGCAACTCAATAATTTAGTTTTTAAATCCGATGCAAACTAAATCAACTCTGAGTTGATTTTTTTTTTGTTGCTTTTACGTACACCTGCCAGACCAGACCAAACTGGATTTAATAAATAGAAAGTTTCCTAAGTGTTTGACTTCTTAGATTTTATATTAGTAATTAAAATCAATGAAGAAATCTTTAACTCAAGGAAATTGTGCTCTTACACTCTCTGGTCTCTTGTAAAATCCATGTCTGACATGCTCATAAACCAGTGGCAGACCGTTAAGATCATTATGTGTGAAAATGTATCATGTTCAGAAAACTGAGAATTACATTGCAATCTGCTGATAAGAGAACTCTAGGAGCTGAGGGAGCAATGCAGCTAGGCAGCTAGAATTTAGTAATCTCTTTGCATTGAATGTAGTGGTATCTTATGGTGAAAATCCTGTTGGGTTTGTGCATTGCTTAAAGAACAGATTCATGATAATCAAATTACTTCTCCGGCTTTCCATTGGGATTACATGTAGCATGCATAAGTTTCTCCGAGATTCAAAAAAAGGTGATAAACTAAAGCTAAACATCTTTATACAAATTTTTCACGAGGGAGCATATGTAAATGAAGAAAAGACCAAACAGATAGCAGAGCTAGATGATACCATGAAGCACTTCATGAAGGTGATGCATCGGCATTTAAGTTGGAAATAAGTCGAACTTCGTATAGGTTGTTTTCCCCTATCCCTGCAAACGATTATTAATTAGCATGACCTCCATAATTCATTACATAGATGGATTCCGAGCTGTTGCAGGCCTTTTAAGGTTTTTCAAAAGCATATATTTGAACCACAGCATTAAAGGCAGATCTTACCGATCTCAGCTGTGATATCTGGTCCAAAGAATGAAGTAAATTTTCCCTGAAATCATTATTTGAGCTTAAGGAATCAGCAAGCAATTATTTTTTACCCCTTTCTTGAAATTAATGATATAAATGGAACTACAAGGTGGAAGGCTCTAAATGAACTAATAATTCCAGACCCAGACAACCAAGAACTCTTCCACAAGCTCAAAATTTGATAAACACCAAAATGCTAACTTCTAGCCAAGCTTGCACAATTTTTACCTGTCTTTTTTCAAAGTCTGATAACTGCAAAGATTTTGCCTCGAAGATCAGGACAAGACAGTATTTACCATCCTCTGTGACCTGAAACAAGGTAATGATATGATACCAGTCAACGAAGACACTCATTTAGAGATCAGAACCACATTTTAGGAAGCAAGGCTAGGTTCAAATGGTTTCAAGCCATAGAAGCTCTCTAAAATCTTTTGAGTTGCAGAATCAGTCAGAGAGAAGGGGAACAAAAAGGTTATTTAGAAAGAAGCTTGTAATGAGATGCTTCCATTATCAGAAAAAAAAAACCCTAGCAGCTTCATGAAACAGATATTAAAATTTTAGAGTTCTAAGCAATTCAACATTTATTGACTAATAAATGATGCTTGCTTGTGAGCAATCGAAAGTCTTCTAGTGAACTAGCACATAAGTTGCATTCCAATAATATGATCGAAGAAGTTGCAGCCAAAGACACTGTCAATCAGAAGGTTGGATAATCACTATGTTTTGTTTTTAGAATTTAATATGTATTGAAAGAACATACTTCTTCACGAATCATCTGCAGAATAGGTGCATTCCGCCTTGGAATTCCTCCACCCTGAAATGCAAGGAAGAATACATGAGAATAAAGCTACAAGAACAAGAATTATATGAATTATCTCCTATTTAAATAAATGCACCACTACATAAAATGCCAGGTCATGTACAGAATTTATAATCTCAAATGTAAAAGTAGTGATTTTTCTATTCTTAGATAAGTACTTAGTTTCACTTTGTCATCACTAACAATCAACCAAACAGATTCAAGCAATAGTAGGTCAAGTGACCAGAAACTATCCCTGACATGATGTACTGGGACCAATATCAAAGTTCACACACTACATGGCATTCTGAAAAGGCTACTCAGTTTGAAATGACTGATACCCTCCAAAAAAGAAGTAAAAAATCTGGAAATAATCGGTTCCAGATCTTTGTCCACAATTAGAAGGAAATTCTCTTCCCTAAGATGAAGTTTTAGGAATGTTCTCGACTGCGAATGCCAGGAAGAGATTTTTCAATTGTGTTTTATCAACATCAAATGCACATTTCTTTTTTCTATAATTTTACACGAGCAGAATTAGAAATGATGTGTGATCAGTTGAATCTAAGATAACTTATTGCCTTCAATATACACTGGCATATTGAAACATGAGAAAGTTTGTAGGCAGGAACTTTAAAACAAAAGCTGATCGTCTTTCATGATATAACAGATGATCCAGAGCATGCTCCTCGTACTATTAAATATTAGTTATTAAATAGCATACCAGACCATACTGGAAAATTCGTTTCAATGCCTCATCCAAATGCTGCTCATCTCCATAACGATATCTTATAACATCATTCCTGACCTGATTAAATAGATAAAGAAGTAATTCCAGATGTTATACTATATTCAAAATGTCAAAAGAGTATACTCTGTTGTCTACTTGTGAAAGCATTATCATAATATAGACTGCATGTGGTAAAGTTTTCTGCAGCCAGCACAAGAACAGGCTGTTTTATGAAAGAGAAAACAAATGCAATAAGGTTCACATTGTTGCATAAAACAGCTATTCAACACAATATCCTAACAGGTAGAAGCTTCACGATGAAGTTATATTATCCAACAATATATTACAAGTCTGAAAGGGATGCCATGTTAAATCTTTAACTCACTAGAGCATAACATTTTAGTCACCAACGATGCACATTAATCTTGAAATTTAGAGATGGTAAAATAATAGCAAGGAAGGAGTAAGAAGCTGGGCCTAGGTGGTAAAGACAAATGTAAGTTTACGAGTCTTTCTTGTTTCACCAATTTGCTTTTCATTTAAGACTTCGAAATTGCTCCAGAAATGAGCAAAGGTCGTCCCGACTTACCTTGACCAAAGATCAGGTTGAATGGAATTGCGATTTGTCAATAATGTCAAACACGACTCAAAACAAAGATACCATGGTGGAACAAGCGACTAATCGACCAAAAAAGATTTGCTGAAGAAAGCAAATATCACCCTAGTATGAAAAGACTAAGTCTGGATGAGATGTCCAATCATACTATCAGATTCCCTTAGGTAAGTCCCTTAAGTTAGGAGTTTAATCAGAAGAAGTATTAGAATAAATAAAAATAGGATCTAATTGATGTTGCTTGCTGACATTGTGTCCGATGGTGAAAATACCTGTTTAAGGATTGGAGTGGCACATTTTTCTCTTAAAATCTCAGCATCTGAATAAGTCAAGCAAGGCACTGGCTTCAGTTCTGCATACTGCACAGAAGTCAAAAGGAAAACAGCATTACTTCACTGCCAATACCACTTAAATAAACCAGCTATGTCACAGAAATTTTAGCATTCCATTACGGTTCTAAAGCCATCCTTTGAAAGAAAATATATAAAGAACCATATGTAACCAGACACACAAGGGCAGATATCAACTTAAGAAACAGGTTACCCAAAACGAACTATAACAGATATGTTTCAAGCAGTGTGAATTACTGTTTATACTTGCTACCTCAATCTCTGAATGATATCCGATAAGAAAATTAAGAACCAAAATATTTTATAACATAATTGTCATAAAATCCCAGTGATGCAGAAAAAAAAACTTTTACCTTGAGAGCCATACCAATTATTGCAAGAGGAAAGCCATATGTTAGCATTATTGCTGACCATTCAGATCCAGGAAGGATGTTAAAATATGCCCCAAAACCGTACCTGCGGATCACACAGTATCTGTGATCAGCAGTCACTTAAGATTATTTAGGTATGATCAAAGGGAAAGAAACTCACGACAGGAGCGAAATCCCTAAACCCAGTGCAATGACACCAAATGAGACCTGCAAACAATAGAAAACATCATAATTTCATTCATCAGAGCATACAGATGATGACACCAGGTTTACTAAAACTTTGTGCAGTAAGCAGGCTTGCATCAAGTCTTAGCCAAAGCAGGTTCAGAGAAGTGATAAGACTGAAGAAGATGAGGGAACTGTTTGGCTATTGGTTATCACTGTAAATTTGCCCACAAAACTATATAATGCATCCCATTAACTTGAAACCATTGAAGACAGTTTCATCACTTATTCAAACAACTAGGAACAGCATAAGTGACAAAAGAAGTCAGTGCGTTAGTATCCAAGAATCTAACCCAAAAGCTAACCAATGCTTATCCTTACAAATGTGGCATTACCCAAAACCCCTCTTCACCTATTAACAAGACTACATTTTACATCCTTGACAGCTACAACAAATGAGATTAGCCCAACAGCCCTAGCACATAGGGTAACAAACAACAAAGTACACCAGTTGGAATAAGAATTAGTCAACAAGCACCTAACCAATTAATCATGACTCGATAATTGCAAACTTTAAACCCAACATCATGCCTCGAAAACATCATTTTTTTCAGCATTTTATTTTCTCATACAATTTTCAAAGGAACAGGTTGAATTTTGGTAATCCCATTACTTTAAATTCATAAAATTGTCAAGCCTCGATAAAAAAAATTACCGACAACAAGAACAACTTCTAATCCATAAACACCTAAACTAATCCTTTGACAGCCAATATATTCGCTTAGTGAATCAAAAACAAATTAATCATCATCACAAACAACAGTAAAGACCTCAACTTTAGAAACAATTGACACAAACGTGAAACGGGTCTATTTCATTTAAATTGTTACAACAAAATTTAATGAAGAAAAATCAATTCCATACAAAAAAAAAAAAAAAAGCAAGAAGGGAAACACCTTAGCAAGAGAGAACTCATCATCAGTAACAATCGTTTTGGAACCAGTAGTAGAAGAAGCAGCCCGACTCGAATCAGCAGCTTTGGTTAAGAACACGAGCTTAACTTTGTGGTTTTGTTTAGGACTCAGTTTTGATGGTGACAAAGAATGTACAGAGAGAAAGCAGCGACCTTTGTGCTTGTTAGTACAGAACCTTCCAAATTGTACATCATAGTGGAAAATGGTGGTTCTTGCTGTTGCAGAAGCTGATAATATTATTGCTTTCATTGGGTAGTGGTTGATTGATTGATTGATTTTTAGAGTTTGGTTCTAACTCTAAAAATTTGCAGACTTTTTTCTTCTGTTTCTTTCTTTGAGTATGAATTATGTTATGTATCTGGTTTTGGAGAGAATAAGAATGAGAGGTTACAGTTTGATGATCCAAAAACTAGTTTCAACCGCCAAAAAATTATTGTTACGTGGCACCATTCATTTTCTCTATTTCTTCTTCTTTTTTTAATTTTTTTTTTATTGAATAATATATATATATATATATATATATATATATATATATATATATATATATATATGACAATCAAAATATTTGCATTATTTAAATTTTTAATAATTACTATATTGAAAAAGACATACTTTTTCTCCAAGTGTTGAAAGCTTTACCTCATACTATTATATAGATATTTAGATAATATCAATAATTGTTTCAATAAAAACATTTACCAACAAGAAGCATCATGTAAATTTCCATTCCCTTCCAAGTTCCAGCCAAGAATTTGTTGAATACATAATTTTATCGATGCTGCTCATTGACGAATCTTTCTTAGGACAACTGCTGAAACCTAAAGACTGAAGTAAGCCGTAAACAACATTTGAAGAACAGTTGATACATATACTTTTTGCAGTAAACAATAAGAAGACAGAAATGGAGTGCAGAGACATTTGCAGCTCTAAGCCAAGTTAGGAATCAAGGTCGATTCTCCTGCAAGCTAGTAGTCCTTGTTTGCAACAAGTAAACGAAAACATATTGCACAACCTCACAACTTGGATTTCACTTTCTTAACGAGCTCTCTTCTGAGGATTTTTCCTGAAGTTGATTTAGGTACACTATTGATGAAAGTCACCTTCCGCAATCTTTTGAAAGGTGCAACCTGCAAAACAGAGAAAAGAATTGATGGTGAACTGAAGGAAATGTCGGCATTGGTGAGCTTATCACAGGAAAAAAAAAAAGTGTACATATATTTTTAAGCATTTCAACTTCATAAAAGGAACTTGATAGCAAATTACAGCAAAAACTTATTCAAACATCACAAGCAAATTAAAGAAAGAAGCCGTAATTTTTTTAACAATGAGGAACAGAGCTGCTGGGCTGATCATTATAGAGCACTCAGCACAACTTCGTCAACTAGATGGCATGAATTTATTTTAGAAAATAGAATTCAACAGTTATGATAGTGATAATACTACATTGCTATGCTACATGTGCTACCCAATCTTCGATTGTTGTACAGAACAGGTTCACCCAAGTTTTCTGCAGTCATCTAATGTTAATCCAATGCAACACCTTCAGAATTCATGGTTACCAAAAAGATGGTAGAAGAAGAAAATGAGTCAAACATAACTGTATTCTACTAAATGAACTATGATTCTCAAGAGAGCATAACATTTTCCATTATATGCCACTTACCTGATCAGAAATAAATTTCTGAATATCTTCTTCTGTCAGTGCGCTGTTGGGTGAGCGCACAACATATGCAACTGGGACCTCACCAGCTTCAGCGTCAGGATATCTACAGCGAGTAATACAACTAATCAACTGTACGAATATTAGATATACATTAACATGGAAGTAGTTTTTTACGAGCTCATTGATGTCAGTGGTACAAATGCATGGGTTCAACTTACGGGGTGACAACAGCATCCATAATTTCAGGATGAGAAACTAGCAGCCCTTCTAGCTCAGCGGGTGCCACCTAGTGAAAATCAATGGAGACAAAAGGAAAACAGAATTCAGTAGCTATTGAATAGCCAAAGTGCAGGAGCTGTGTTGCAATGTATTTCTACAGGCAAAAAACAAATTTACAAATATTTATGAATTTTCTTTGCTAGATATTACCTGAAAACCTTTGTACTTGATGAGCTCTTTAATCCGATCAACAACAAAAAGTTGTCCATCATCATCAAAATATCCAAGATCTCCAGTATGTACCCAACCCTTTTTATCTATGGTATCTTTTGTGGCTTGCGGATTATTGAAATAACCTGCCAGTGGATTGCACAACATGGTGGATTTAGTTAAATGGATATTTGAAATATGATTCCAGCAAGAAAATCTGATTGTAATCCACAGTTGCATCAAGCTGACCAATCATGCACACAGGAAGTTAGTCATTTAAATTACCTAGTTAGGCCACAAACATTTTGTTTTTGTACTACCATCAAAATTCTAGGAGCCATTTGTGCAAGAACTGAAAGTTTCTAAACGATGCAGGCCAATAAGCATCTTACCTCTCATCATATTGGGTCCTCTAACCCATATTTCCCCTAACTGATTAGGAGGGAGAGGCTTTGCAGTTTCCACACTGACTATCTGTGCCTCAATTCCTGCATTTAGTATTCCAGCAGAACCAGAATGTCGAACACCTATTCTCGAATCCTCCAATGAAACAATGCCACAAGTTTCAGTCATGCCAAAGCCCTGAAACCACAGAGAGCATCTTGATTCAGAAAGAAGAAGATCTTTTTTTATTATTATTATTTGAGAAATCAAAAGGAAATGATTATTTGTGCATAAACGAGAAAATCAAAACATTTCATATTTTCTCAAACTTGAATTATGATTTTTCTTAGGAACTAAAATCAGCCATATCAACTACCTGAATAATTGTAGTATCCGGCAAATTCTTGGCGCATTCCTTCATCAAATCTTTTCCCAGAGGAGCAGCGCCTGAACCAATATTTCTCAATGACGAAAGGTCATACTTCTTAACCAAATTCTGTTTAGACAAAGCAAGTATTACTGGGGGCACAACCCACATATGGGTCACTCTGTACTTCTCAATAGTCCTCAAAACCGTCTCAAATTCAAACTTCCCCATTGACACTACAGCATTTCCCATTTGTAGCTGTGAGTAAGTAATCACAGCCAAGCCAAACACATGAAACATGGGCAAGAAACAAAGGAACACATTGTGTATCTCACCTGCCATTACTTGATCCATACTGACCATTAAAGATGCAGCAATGAAATTCCCATGAGTCAAGATCACTCCTTTACTAACCCCTGTAGTACCTGACGAATACAAAAGCGTAGCTATTTCACTTTGCTTCACATCACTCACAGGAAACTCAGAGTTAGACCCTCCTAACTCAACCAAAGAATGGAAACTTCTGATTCTTGAACCTGACTTCAATGGCAAAGACACCTCTTTTGGTCCTAGAAAGACAGCAGGCAAATTGAAGCCTTTGACTGTGTCCCATAATTCAGGGACTGTGATAACCAACTTGGGATTAGAATCTTTAATCTGTTTTGAAAGCTCTGAGGTTGTATAAAGAGGATTCGCAGTTGTTGCAACAGCACCAATGGAAGTGATGGCCAAGAAACAGGTAGGGAATTGGTATGAATTGGGAGCAAAGATAAGAACAACATCATTTTTAGAGATGCCCAGATTGAGTAATCCATGAGCGAACTTGATAACAATGGATTTGAGCTCTGAAAAAGATAAGGTTATTGACAAATCTGCATCAATAAGAGCTGGTTTATGAGGATAAGAATTGGAGTTTCTGAAAAGAAATGAGACCAAAGAAAGATTAGAATCCTTAGGAAGGACAAGTGTTGGTCTTAATGACCTGTATATACCATCACGGCCATAACCAGATTTCTCCATGTAGCAGGTATAAAAGTTCTTTCTCTAGGTGATAACTCAAACAGAAAATCTCCCACCTGGATTGAATCCAGTGGAGTGATTGAAGCTGGCGTGTGGCCAGCTAAGCTAAGAGAAGGAGGAAGAAGAGTACCAGAGTGGTTAGAGAAAATATAGGAAGAAGAAGAAGAAGAAGAAGAGTACTATAGCTGGATTAATTACTGCATTCATTCATTTTTGTCCAAACCCTATTCGTTACAAATGATTGTATTTATAAGAGCAAATAATGGAACAACAGAATAATGACTCAATATTCTTCTCCAGTAAAAGTTGTTAAAGTCTATTATTGAAACGGTGCGCATAACTGATGGAGATAGCCCTTGCCCTCGGACTAGGATTCGAGTTGCAGCCTGCTACCCCCTTCCGACCAATCTTCGATCCAAGATTGCTAAATCAGTGTTTCCCATTTTGCTTCCCACGCCCCTCTTCAACTGAGAGACATGGAAGACAGGATGGATTGTCGTTGATGGCGGGAGATTCAATTTGTAGCAACTTCTTCAATCTTCTCAATTATTGCATATGGACCATAAGACTTATAGCCGTTGGCTTGTGTTGTGGTACTGATTTCTGCTTGTAGGGTTGTAGCTTTAAATACACTAAGTCTCCCACATCGAAAACCTTGTCACTTCTCTTCTTGTTTGCTAATTGCTTCATTATATGTTGCGCATTGATCAAGTTCTGTCTGATTATTTGTAGAATCTATTTCTTTTTATTGATGTAACTATCTACTGCTTCCAGCGGAGAATCTTAAGGGAAATAAGGAATGTGAATAGGTGGGGCAAAACCATGTAGGACTTCGTAAAGAATAAGCTTAGTGGTTGTGTGACCATTCATTTAGAGGCAGCCACTTACACCATTATGAAGGAGCATCTCCTATCATGCATCCGAGATGGTTCTCCAAACATTTCTTAGCTATCTCGGTTAGCCCATTTGATTATGGATGATAAGCAGTAGTGTAATGTAGATTGACTCCTTGTAAATTGAACAGTTACTTTCAAAACTAACTTAAAAAAATCGAGTCTCGGTCACTAACTATGGTGGCAGGGAGACCATGAAGTTTGTAAATTGAATCCATAAAGACTTAGCTACTGAAATGGCAGTATAGGGGTGTGAAAGTGCCATAAAATGCATATATTTTCTAAATTTATCCACCACTACAAACATAACTTCTTTACCTTTAGATTTAGGTAGACATGTTATGAAATCCATGTTGATGTCTATATATAAAGGGTGCCTCTGGAATATGCAAAGGTTGTAGTGACCCTGGGTAAGCCACATTCTTAGACTTGTACCTCTAGCAGGTAAGGCACTCCCACATAAATTGCTTGACTTGTTTTTGTTGTTTCTTCAAGTAGAATACATTACCGATCTTCTTTGTTGTGACTAAAAACCTTGAGGAACCCCCCAAGACAGTGTTCTGATAAATGACTATTAACTTATTTTGCAATACATGATCATTCCTTGACTTCACTTATAGTGGAGATGAGTACCAAGATCTTTCATTAAGTCCTGGATAATGGATTTCACCTTGGTGTCCCTTTCCTATGAGTTTTTTTTTTTTTTTCCTGAAAGTAAGCTAATGGAAACTGTAGATAAAGCTAGTGCATTGAGTTCACTGCTAGATACTCTAGAGAGGGCGTCGATTTCTATGTTTTCCTTCCTCTTTCTGAATCCAATCTCGTAATCGAACCCTAGCAATTTAGTCAGCCATAAATGTTAGGATGAAGAGGTTATCTTCTGATTCATCGGGTATTCAAGACTGACATGATTAGTTCTGATTCTGAAAGGTCTTCCCCACAGGTAGTGTTTTCATTTGGTTATTACTTGTAAAATAGCCAACATCTCTCTCTCATAATTAGACAAAACTCGTTGCCCCTCTCATAGTTAGACAAAACTTGTTGCCTGAGGCCTAAAGCTTTGCTGATGTGAGCTATAGGATATCTCTTTTACATCAACACAACACCAATTCCAGACCTTAATGCATTAGTCTTTATAGGAATGGTTTACTCAAATTAGTTAAGGCTAGGACTAAAGGGTTGACCATTGCCTCCTTAAGTAATTCAAATGTAGTAATGGCTTCCTGATCCCAATTAAACACATGCTTCTTGAGGAGTTTAGTTAGAGGTCTACAAGTAGTTCTATAATTCATCACAAACCTTTTTGTAATAGCTATGAGTCTCAGAGATCCTTGCAGCTGTTTGATGTTATAATTCATCACATGAAATTATATAATTTGTAATAGCTACGAGTCTCAGACACCCTAATAATAAATTATATAAGTTCATGTGAGAAGATAAAAAACATCATCATTACAATATTTCAATAAACAATGCCTTAAAGTTTACATATATAAAGTGTTTTTACAAGTGGTATTAGTTTTGGTTAATTTTATTCCATATTCTTGCAGTAAAACTGCGAAAATGGTGTCTGTTCTCATCCCTTCCCCGAACATGTTTCCTGAATCATTTAAAAAAAAATTAAAATGGTTAAAAAAAAACTCACTTGCCATTTTAGAGGAACAAGAATTATTGATTTGCCAGTTCGATAGAAGATTTAAAATGTAGCCTTTGTCAAGGGACAAATAAAATTCGGCAGCTGCAAGATCGATGCCATATCTTGCTAGCGATGCTGCCAAAGTCTTCTGCCACCGGCCTCCTCTTATCTTTCTTTTCGTTTTCTTTTGGCAAAATAACTCCAGAATAGAATCTTTTTTCTATTTTTAAATCTAAGTTGTGTTTGTTGTAGCAATCTACAGCAGGAAAAATGGATTATATATATATATATATATATATATATATATATATATATATATATATATATATATATATATGATAGTTTTATGGCTTTTTCTAGCATTTCCAGTGAAATATATTTCTTCTTTAACTTACAAATTTCTTTCTCGTATTATGGTTAAATTTTTGTAAAACTATAGTAGAAAGGTTATCTTCACGTTATCATTCCACAAATTCGTCGTCATTAACAAGGAATTGTTTAAATCATAGTTTTTTTTTAAAAAAACATCATTTTAATAAAAAAATAAAAAAATTAATAAGTTATAACCGGATTTTTAATTGGATCAACCGAGTCATACTAAATTTTTTCTCTTTTTATTTTTTTTGAAACCTAGCTCAGTTCTAATACCGATCTATATGTAAAAATTTGTTGTTCTAATACATAAGGAAATGGATCAAAAAGTAAAATAAGCATGTAAAAATTAGCACGTAAATAAAGCCCAGGAAACGAATCGAAAAGTAAAAAAAACATGTAAAAATTAGCACGTAAAAAAAACCCAAATAAATTACAAAATTTAGATAATTTACCAAGCTCAATAATTATCAATGTCAACTTCAAAAGATTGTCTTGGTGGTACTCAGAGATAATATATTTTTTTTTATTTAACTAAATTCATATTTTGAAAACGATATTTCAAAAAAAATATTGAATTCCTTTAAATATTTCAAGAAGACGTGAGAATGATGTGCTGTTAAAATTAGTTACTAATGAGATTTAATTTTTATTATGTGAAAATTGATTAAAAATATTATTTATGATCGAATAAAAAAACCAGCATGAGTGCAAGTTTTATCGTAGACGTGATCTCCGTGAACCACATTTTGTGGGTCCATGAAAATCCATGGTGGGGCAAATCCAATACCACAAATATGGTGGGAATTTCCATAATCCACACGTGGCAGCATTTAAATGGGCCAACAAAGATAAGAAAAGGATAACTAGATTGCGGCTGATCCCTAACAGCTATTTCACTTCCAAGATTCTTGCAATAAGAACATTAATGCAAGTACCAGGAAAGTGCATCCTTAACTGCTCTCTGCGACACTTCTTATTAGTTCCAAGTTTCTGTGGCTTCACGGCAAAGTTTGTCGTTCTTGGCAGTTGGCGGTGCATTAACTGCCATCCTTTTATGGTACTCCTCCATTCCTTTACCCTCCTTTTTTCTGGTTTGGCTATCTTGCTTCTGTGATCATTTTCTTTCTCTCTGAACTATAAAGTTTTTTAATAAACGATTGCTATTCACTTCAATGAACTGGGAAGTAAGCGAGAAAAAGGAGGGAAATTCCTTCTCCTTTCTCTTCGTTCAATTGATTAATGTTGCACTGTGAAGTTCTTGTTCAAAACAAGAGATTTTGTGTTTTTGGTGAATACCATAATGCCAGTTCACACACTTCTTCAATTTTAGTTCAGGCTTGGCATATCCAAACCTGTACTAGTCATGAATTGGTGTGTTTGGGTTCTTCCAAATGAAGTTGGCTTCCTTAAACTGAGCAGGTGCTGGGGTAGATTGTAGCACAGAGGGACTTCCAAGAACACATTTTTTGACATCAAACTTGAATTTATTGCATTAGACACCTAACTTTATCATTTCAGTGGTTACTGTGCAAACAAAGCACTATAGAGTGTGTTGAACGCTAGTTGTGGCTTAAAAACATCATTTATAAGCATACGAGATAGCTTCTTAATTATCTAGAAGATATTTTTAAGAGAGCAATTTTTGTCAATTTTCACTTGGGAATAGCAATGTTTTCCATAACAAAAACTCCCTCAAAATATTTATAATCTGAGTGATTATGTTGTTTGAAATTTCTTCTCTCAAAGTAGTGAAATAAAATCTTTACCGTGCAATAGGTCTGTCGGATCGGATTCTTGTCCCTTTGGATTGACTAGCTGATGTGAAGAGTAGCATTTCTGCTGTATTTATGTATTTTCTTGAAACTGAAAATGATATTGATTGTAGCTGTTTAGAACAGAGTTCTAAGTACAATCGTAATTCGACAGACAGTTTTTTTTCTTCTCCCTTCCAGAGTTCTAGTTGCTGATATCATTTTGTTCGGTTGATTTTGCAGGTTTACATGGCTGTAGTTCCAATATGCTACAAAATCCCCTGTAAAGATCATACTCTCTCAACTCGAAATTCAGCAAGGCAACACGAGAGAGGTCTTCTTTGTGCCTGTTTTGCTATTGCACACGGGGGCAGTTACCTCTCAATTTCAAGTGATGTGCAGAGGAATTGGCCAGTAATATATACAACTGCTGATGTTCTGGTGAAAGTTAAGACTAGAGGTAGGACGAATGCTTCAAAAGGAACGATTCTTAACCAGGGTCTCTTGAAATTTCAGAGCGTGAGGGACGTACCCCACCTGCATAAAATCCACAGAACAAGTAGAGAAAATCTCTCTGTGGCGTGCTGTGCATCGAAGTCTGGTACAAATGAGAAGCAACTGAGATTATTAGATTCTTACTTTGGAAAACTCCAAGATAATGTAAGTGAGCCCTCTGCAGATTCTTGTAACGAGAGGACAGATTTTTTGGATACAAGAGTGCAAATCAATGTGAAGGAGGAGCTGGAATATCTAAATGCTTATCTTGACAAGCTTGATAAAGGTAAGTTATCATGTCCCCAATATTTATATTAGTAGATTTTGATTGCTAGTGACTCCTGGACTAGGACATTTGTGTGCACATAAATGCAAGTAATGTAAGGGTTATAGTATCAGTATCACAAACTACAAAATCTGGCTACTCGAAAACCATGAATCTCCTTTTACATGAGAGTAATGGCTGTGCAGCTGCAGCCCTTACAGTATTCTATGATAATTACAGAAAAACGCTAGAAGAGGATCTCACCTGTAGTCCAGTCCAGTCACGACAACTTGCTTATTGGGAGAGGATTTTGAGAATTTAGATTAGAAAAGAATAACAGATTTAGCAGTTCAGGTTCACGACAAATATCGATTTGTCAATGCATCGAAGGCAAAAAATTTACCAATAAGCAGCCTGCTGAAACATGTAAACTTTCCAGTCTCTTATTTTCCACCCCAGAATTAGTTGAAAGAGTTTTTAATCATTCCAAGCTCAAATAGTTTTTTTTGTTGTTCCTGCTCTTTTACTTTAGTTTTCAGGCAGCTCAGTAATTTTCAAGCTCTACCCTTCACTGTGTCCATTTTTCCAACACACCTTAATTAACCACATTCTGCACCATTGAGGAGCAACAGCAGAAGCCAACTTCCTTGTTGTCGATTTACTTTTCTAAGAAACAGAATTAGCTAGTGTGATATACACTATTTTTTATGCTGTCTTTATTCAGGCTATACTTGCAGATTCATGTAGTGGATAACATTTCATATCATTCATATTAAAACTTATCAGCACTATTTAGTTCTTTTAGCTCGGGGTGATTTTATCACCTTTTCCTCGATTATGCTTTCCTGCTGAAAAAAATTGATTAAATTTTTCTGCGTGCCTCCAGATGCAAACTTAGAGAATAATGTATCATCAACTTTCAATGATGAAGCTACGGAGGAAAATCCAATAGTAAAACCAATATCAGTCAGTAAAGAATCTAGAAGAGATAATGAAGAGAGACTGAGAAGTTTCAGGAAACTGAGAAATCAGTATATTGAAAGTGGTTCGAGGAGGTCTGAAGCTTTAGAGCAAAATTATGAAACCTCTTATTTCTACTTAATGTAAGTCATATCCTGTCTTGATGAAGTCCTAGTTCCATCGCAGGATGTCATGTTGTCTTCTTTTCTTCTAGAATAGTTTCATAGTTGCTATTTCATGGCATTCTAGATAATATTGCTGCCTATCCATATTTGAATGCAGAGGTACACTGGCTTCCATAAATATTGCCGTTTTTCTGTTCGAAATTGCTAGTCCGGTGAGGAATTCCGAATTTGCGCTCTTTTCACTCCCTCTGTTATATGGCGCAAAGATAAATGATTTGATCCTAGTTGGAGAATGGTGGAGGCTTGTGACACCAATGTTTCTGGTACAAGATTGACAAATGGGTTCGTGTTCCCATTCTATTACTGTTTTCCATCTCTCTTGATTAACAAGGCAAATGTTGGAACTTGAAAGTAGCAACAATCACCTTGTTCATTACAAGAGGCAATTTTATCCATAGCAACTTGGATCCATTTCAAGTCTGCATTTGTCATTTTAAAACGTTATTATCCGTACCTGAGATAAATTGCTGTCGTAAATGTTGTAATTAATGAAGTAAACTCATAATACTTAGCATGCAGGAAACAGTTTATCAGTTCGACTTTTTGCAAGACTGATGCATTGTTACTTTGACATTGCAAAATGTAGTCTCTAATACTTCATGGTATATGCAGCACTCTGGAGCTTTTCATGTGGTTCTTGGATCTTGGTCACTGCTTACCTTTGGGCCTGAAGTTTGCCGAGGTTATGGTTCCTTCACATTTTTCTTGATATACGTGCTTGGAGGAATTTCAGGAAACTTGACAAGCTTTCTCCACACACCAGAGCCAACTGTTGGTGGCACAGTAAGCATCATTTCACCTCCTCTTTTTTGCTTCCCTTATTTCCTTATTTCTTTACATACTTGTCAGTAAGTAATTTGTTTTCCAGGCCCAGATGTTTCAAAGATATGCCAGTAATATGTTGGCTATTTAAACTTTGATATTAATGCAGGGACCAGTATTTGCCATTATTGGAGCTTGGCTCATTTATCAGAATCAAAATAAAGATGTAATATCGAAGGATGATTTTGATCGTATGTTCCAGAAGGCAGTAATCACTACTGCTGTTAGCTTCATCTTGAGCCATTTTGGTCCAATCGATGACTGGTAAGATAACTGCTAATAATTCATAAAAGATACTTCCCTTGACCACATAATCATATAGATACAAGATTATTGGAACTTGAGAAGGATTGAATAGAAACATTATGGGAAGAACAGTAAGCATAAAATGGTTTTGCTGTACTCTGCTACATGGATAGTTAAGCCTTTTTACCCGCTACTTTCTGTAGGACACATTTGGGAGCAGTTTTGACAGGCATAGTTTATGGTTTTTTCACATGTGCAACTCTACAATTGGATGATGCGTCTTCAAGAAGTGGTCAAGATGAAGGCATTGCGCTTGTTAAAAGACATGCAGATCCTTGTAAATCACTCATTATATTCACCATCTTCATTCTCTTCTTAAGCTCTTTGCTTTTCTTTGTTGAACCTCCCCTAGAAACAGTAGTCCTTGAAGACTCCGTATAGTTGTGAAAACATAGGATTCAAAATCTCGCTTTTACTTTTCAAGACCAATATAGAAAGTCTCTGAGTGGTTTAGTTGGAAAAAGAATAGACAGATGTGTGCGTATATATAGAATAAAGTTCTGTAATAAACATCTTTTTTTTTCTGGCTGTGTAGGAGTTTTTCTGCTCTATTTCGAAGATAATGGAACCTGCTTCAATATATTGGAATTTCAAAATTCTGAAACCATATATCAAATGGGACTATGTGGTACTAAATTCCATATCACTTCTCTAATCAGTACCTCGTAGTCAGGTGGCCATTAACTGAAGTTTGTAGAAATTAACCATCTATGCGATTGTTCCTGCCTAGCTCACTAAACAAGCTAACCCTACAAAATTCACTACATTTGGCTTACCAGGATTTGAATTTTCGGTCAAAGCTTCACTGCATGCATCGCATTACTGCAGTTCGTAACTCAAATACTGTCAGTTCATATAGCAATACCTATGCTTAATTAAATCCCTGAGGTGCCCCATGCATCCTTTGTCACTGAGACCACTCAAAGGGAAAAAAACACTAGCCTTCTTGTTTTATTCTGTGAATTTGTAAAAGAAAGGGACAGTGAAAAATTATAATTCATTTTAAAAAAGAGCATGTTAGGACAGAAGAGTTGGCTTCAATCTTGGTCCCCTGTGACATGAGCTGCTGTCTACTGTGGCCTTGTGCATGTCGCAAACGTGTCACTTCTTTTTCTCTTGATTTCCTTTTGTAGTGGATTTTTATTTGATGTTCTTTTGAGGGTCAGTCAATGACAAGTGCCCTAGTACATTCTATCCCCTTCTAGTCCTATTACATCACCAGTAAATAAATCAATGCGAATCTCTTTAAAAAGTAGCTACTTCCAGAAGGAAGAAGATAGAGCTGGAACTAATCTTTGGAACCTCAACAAGCTCTTTGTGTTTGTTTATATGTATCCAAACAATCCCTATGTCCTCCCACGTTTAAGACCCTGCATCCTTCCGCAACACACACCAGCGAGGTCAGGTTCTCACGTTAAGGGCCACGTAAACCCTAACCGTTTTTTCACCAACATTAACAAAACCCCACAAGCCCTTCTCTTTCTGAGATTACTCTGAAGAGAGCGCGTTTTTGGATTTGAATAAAAGCTCGGATTTTGAGTGGTCTTGATGATGGCTGTTGGAAGGGATAGTAAAGATTTAATAGGTCCACTTTTAGCAGTGAACTTGGTATTTTATATCATTGTGCTTGGGCTAGCAGGTTGGTCAGTTGACAAATACATCAATGGTGAACAGAATCACCAACGTAAGTACTCTTGATCTTTAATCTGCAGTTCTTTTGCTCTTGAGATACCAATTAGTGCTAGCTTGGGCCTGACACTTTTATGCTATTTTCAGATTTGGGTGGCAATCCAGCAACAAGCTTCATGTTGATATATGCACTGCTAAGTGGGGTAATTGGTGCTAGTTCAATGCTTGTTGGGTTTGTCCATCTTCGTGCATGGAGAAATGATAGTTTAGCAAGTGCAAGTGCCATGGCAATCATTTCTTGGGCTATTACTGCCCTTGCTTTTGGGTATGTTCTCTCTGGCTAAAATTGAGCCTGAACATTGCACTTCTGAAGTACAATTGTATTTGCTTTGAAAAATAAAATCTCTCTGATTTCTTTTGCAAATCATCGAGACTTTGGCAGTGTTTAGGATGTTTGTGGCAAGGGGATTTCTTTTAACTCTACAAATACTTTGTTGGAGGCTTGGGATGGAGTTGGAGAACTTTTTGATGATGAATCCTGTATAAGTTACACTTACAGAAAGAAACTGTATATAGAATACATTTAGGAATCTGTATTTCACTTATTCTTTTGTTCTTAATTCGAGTAACATTGATCAAGTGAAATATGATTATACTCTCTATCTAATCTGGTTGAGTTTCTTGTTGTAGATTTGAATGCAAGCAAATTTTATTAGGAGGGCACAGAGAAAAAAGATTGGTAAGAACTCTAAAGCGGATAGTTTATATTAGCCATCTACTATCCTAAGGAAGTATTTTCTGAGATTTTGGCCAAGAGAAGAGCTAGAAAAGCTCTCCTATATTGCTACCTTATCACTACCTTAATAACTGGTAATGTGCATGCAGAAAACTTTGGAAGCACTGATTATAATATCACTCCTAAGTCAGTTCCTGTATGTGGTGCTTCTCCACGCTGGGGTTTTCAGGAGCAGATACGGACCTGGTTACCATAATTATGGCAGTGATTCTGTCGGCGACATCCCCGTGGGGCATGAGCCACATATGTCTAGCACCTGAGCATGAAAGTTCTGGCATGTCTCTGTTTATATGCATCGAACTTGCAGAACCTACGTTTCTTTACTACTACATGCTTGTGCTGAGCCATGTCCAAGACATTCAATTATGGTGTCAGAAGGAAATACAATCAAGAATCTGATATAGTATGGTTGCTCAAATAATACAAGAATTTTTTCTGCCAATTGGACCTTTTGATTTATTCATATACTTAGAGACAATCAGGCATCAGCTACTCAAAATATTGAAACATCATCAGATGTATAAAAAATCTCTGATGTACCTAAGAGATGTTATGAACTGCATATACTAAAAGTGACAGGTGAATGGTATACTTACAGCAGCAACACAGAATGTCCTATCACCAACTTCTGAAAGAATTGTCATGGCGAGGGACTTGGTTAACCCCTGGTCATAAGTAACAAGAAGATATGAAAACTAAGCATGGTGACAGTAGAATTTTGTGTTAAAGAGAAAATAGTTAATTGAGTTCATGATCATACCTGTTATATGAGGAGGCTCATTTTCGCCGGGATGCAGAATCTGGCCTGTAGAAGATGGTAGAGAAAATAGAGAGAAAAATAATCAGATGCTTTATTCTGGGGCACTTCGCTTGATCATAAATGTTCACTGGGAAGACTTGTTTAATTAAGACATCCTTTGATGCCCTATAAACGACTACCAAAACATTAAAGAATATAATGGTTAGGTTAATTTGTCGAAAACAGAAAGTACTGCTGGATGATTTTATATAGTTAAAAGATTTCATGTACAAGGAATCTCCAAATTGTAACACTTGTTTAATTATATTTGCCTGTAAAGTTTGACCTCTTTCATTTTGGCTTCTGATATCTCTGCGATATAATATTTGAGCAATGATATAAATGACAAGGAAAGTAAGTTGTAGCTTATGCTTTGGAGATTTAGAACCTTATAAACATTAGTTAGGAGCAATTTATAACTTGGTATAAGAACTCAGAATGCTAGTTAGGAAGCAAGTATCTGAGGAAGGCTACCTACTCCTACATCCAAGTCCTTATTCCCCAGATATTCTCATCATAATGAACCCATTAATTATTTGACCCTAATTTACACGAACCAGTTTTATGAGCAAAAGATTGCAAAGTGCTTATTTGTCTTTTAATATTTTCATCTGGTACTCTTTTTTTTTTTTTTTTGTAAGAAAGATATCATAAGCCCGTTTGCGCGCACCACACTAAATCTCCTCTCCCCAAACAAGGCTGTCAATAACATGGCATGCCCGTGGCCATCAATATTAATGTGCAGAGGGAATCGAGGGATTCGAACTAAAAACCATAGAAAGAGCATACCTCTTGGCCCTAGCTCTTCAATAACTCAGCCACCCATTCATGGTTTTTTCATCTGGTACCGGTATAGAACATTCAATGCCTAAAAGTCTATATCCCGGCCTATAAAGTTGCATCCTTGGAAGAGAAAGCCACTAATCATGCAGAGTTGGAATGATAAATTCCAATCCAAAAACTTGAAGCTATAATATATTGAAGAACTATCTTAACTCAGAAAATTAAATTGTTAGGTGAGGTTTTAAA
>Ga0325403_1000626_pt1 | contig 26130 bp, 10 predicted proteins | sample PopdelMetagenome_19_FD_205665 | JGI IMG/M metagenome (GOLD analysis project Ga0325403, IMG submission 205665) | Populus deltoides microbial communities from Bellville, Georgia, United States - Xylem-PdKOR-R4 | ecosystem: Host-associated > Plants > Phyllosphere > Stem > Wood/Secondary xylem... | reverse complement strand
TTTAGTGTGCCCTTTACAGCTGGCTCGATCACCTCCACCTAAGATCACAAGGAAAAGGCATCTCCCGTAATTAATTACCATCTAATAGCGTGACTGATTTTAGTTATTCGGGTCATTTGATTGAAAAACATTATGAAGTAGCCAAAACTTGCCTCGGGGTTTGACACTCTAGTGAAGGGAACAGGGCTGGCAACATGGAAGACCCCTCTGCATCCTTGAATAGCAGAAGAAAGAGAGCTGTAGTCCAGTAAATCTGCCTTAAAGAGTTTGAGATTCTCCGTTGCCTGGTCAATTTTCATCAAGTGAGCATTCTTGTCATCCGCTGCATAATATGATCAAGAAATTTATATCATAAGAAATAATTTCATCTGAGAAGCACTAGCTGCTCGTGCCCATGTTTCATCTGAGAATGGATATGTAGTCAACGATGGCAGCTAGAAGCAATTCAAATTCGAATTTTGTCGATCAAAAACTAACAAAATGAGAACAATACATGAAAAGCTGGGGCTATTCGGATTAGAAGAGTGCTAATTAGCTCCATAAAGTAGGCAAATATATACAAGGAAGGAAGGAACAACACAGAAACATGTAGTTAAGAATCGAAGTAAGTTGGTCAACAAAATATCTCTCTAGAACAGGTTACCTTCTTAAAAGCTGAAACTGTAAATCAGAAATTAGTAATAAAAAGTGATACATGAAGTGATTCATATAACAAAAAATTAAAAAGAGCAGTGGAATGAGAAAGAGAGAGAGAGAGAGAGAGGTGAGAGGTATGAGAATTACCAGGATCTCTAACGGTTCCATGGACAAGATAGTCCTTGGAGAGAAGAAGCTTGACGACCCAAGAAGCCAGGTACCCTCCAGCACCTGTCACGCAAACACTCCCCTTCTCCAACGCCATCTCCAAGCCCCAGCAGTAAAAATTCCAACTTGTTCTTGCATCTTTATTTTGGTCATAGGAGTGGGTTTTTTTCAACTTTTTGTGCATTGACTTTGTCCCATGGCCCGCAAGCAGAAGCGGTGTAGTAATTATTCCGGGGGATCAATTATTTTTTATATTTTAAAAAAAATTAAGATTTGTTAGATTTTTTTATAAAGTTATATCTTAAAATTTTAGGTTTGATTACAACGCTTGATCCAAAAATAATATTTATAATATTAATAATAACATTAAACTTGGGTTAACCCTTAGCATAAAAGTGTCTGGAAAGCAATACCAGACCCAATAGTATTGGACGTGTGTCTGACTGCAAGGTCTTGTCATAAAAGTGTAATAATTAAATATATTAGTTAAAAAGAAAAAAATAAAGAAAAAAACCAACAGGAAAAAAAAACTAATGAAAAAAAAATATATGAATTAACTGTGTTAATCCTTCAAATCAGGTTAACCCGTCATACCTTGAATTCGCATCGTGAAAGTTTGATAATTAAAAAGGAAAAAACAAATTAATGGGTTAACCCATAATTAACTGGGCTAACTTGTCAAACCAGGTTAACCTGTCAAATCCGGAATCCGTGTCATGAAAGTTTGATAACTAAACAGAAGAAAATTTAACATTAACAATTTAAATTAAATAAAAAAAATTAATTAAAAAGAAAAAAACAAAAGGTATAAGTCTTTTCACTATGGACTACAAGCACAGTCAAAGGTATAAAAACAATAAAAAAACAAAAATAAAAACTAAAGGCATCAGTCGAGAACTACTTAGAAAAAATTTAATACTAATAAACTAAATTAATTAAAAAGAAAAAAACCTCTAAGAAGAAAAAAAAAACTAAATATAAATAAATTTAACATTAACAAACTAAACTAAACTAAACGAAATAAATTAAAAAGAAAAAAGAGCAAAAAAAATTACAGGTTTACTCGTCAAATTAGGTTAACCCGCTAAACCTGAGATTCATGTCATGAATGTCTGGTAACTAAATAAAAAAAAGTAAAAATTAAGAAACTGAACCAAACAAAAAAAAATTAATTAAAACGAAAAAAAATCTGGGTTAACTCGTCAAACCATGTTAACCCGTTAAACCCAGGATCTATGTCATGAAAGTCTGATAACTAAATAAAAAAAAATTTAACATTAACAAACTAAATTAAACAAAAACAATTTATGAAAATAAAAAAACAAAAAAATTTGACGGTCAACCCATAATTAACTGGGTTCACCCGTGAAACTAGGTTAACCCGTGAAACTCGGGATATGTGTCATGAAAGTTTGATAACTAAATAGAAAAAAATTAGTATTAACAAACTAAATTAAATGAAAAAAATTAATTAAAAAACAAAAAAAAATTCTTGGTTAACTTGTCAAACCAGGTTAACCCGTTAAATCCGGAAAACGTGTCATGAAAGTCTGATAATTAAATAAAAAAATTTAATATTAATAAAATAAATTAAATTAAACAAAAAATTTTGTTAAAAGAAAAAAACAAAGAAATAAGAAAAAAAATAATCTCGAAAGGCATAAAAAAAGCTTAAAAAATGAGACAACTTAAAAAAAAAACCTAAAGCATCAGTGTTTTACTGTGGACTGCACTGTGCAGTCTACAATAAAACACTAATCCCTTTTAGTATATGTTATAATTAATTAAAAAAAAGCAAAAAAAAAAATCAGGTTAACTCGTCAAACCCGAGATCCGTGTCATGAAAATCTGATAACTAAATAAAAAAATTAACATTAACAAAAAAAATTCATTAAAAGAAAAAAACACAATGAAAAAACAAAAAAAAACCCATAAAGGCTAGAAAACAAAAAAAAAGGAGAAAAAAAAAAAAAGAAGAAGATAACTCAGCGTTTCACTGTGGACTTGCACAGTGAAACACTGAGCAGTTTTAGTTTATTGTCAATTAACAAACTAAACTAAATGAAAAAAATTAATTAAAAAGAAAAAAAATTCAGGTTAACTCGCCAAACCAGATTAACTCATTAAACCCGGGATCTATGTCATGAAAGTTTGATTACTAAATAAAAAATTAACATTAACAAATTAAATTAAATAAAAAAATTATTAAAATAAAAAAAACAAAAAAAAATTGACAACCCATGAAACCTGAAATATGTGTCATGAAAGTCTAATAACTAAATAAAAAGAAATTTAACATTAATAAACTAAAGTAAATGAAAAAATTTAATTAAAAAAAAAAAGCAAAAAAAAAATTATGGGTTAACTCGTTAAACCATGTTAACCTGTTAAACCTGGGATCCGTGTCAATAAAATCTGATAACTGAATAAAAAAAAATTAACATTAACAAAAAAAATTATTAAAAGAAAAAAAAGCAAAAAAAAAAATTCTAAAAGTGTAAAAAAAAAATCAGCTCATCTTTTACTAAATAGAAAAAAATTTAACATTAACAAACTAAAGTAAACAAAAAAATTAATTAAAAAGAAAAAAAAAGCAAAAAACAAATTTATGGGTTAACTCATCAAATCATGTTAACCTATTAAACCCGAGATCCGTATCATGAAAGTCGGATAACTGAATAAAAAAAATTTAACACTAACCAAAAAAAAAATCATTAAAGAAAACTCTAAAAAAAAGAAGAAAAAAAAGAAAAAGAAAAAAGGGACTCATCTTAATTGTTTAATTTAAAAATAAGTCTTTTTAGTTATAGTTTAATTTAATTGTATCTGGGTAGAAGGTAGACAAAAAAAAACTGTATAGTATAACTCCAAATAAGTGCTACCGACGGAGAAGAGCATCCAATCCATATCCCATCCTCGTTTCGTTAGTAAAATAGTTCCCATCTTTCTCTCACACACCCAAAAAATTCTCCCGAAAAAAAACAACCCCAGAACCCCCCCCCCCCCACCCTCCTCAAAAAAAAAAAAACTTCCCTCCCTAAGTACCTGCTTCTTCAAGAAATCAACTGTCAGATTGAGATCAGCAAGTCAAAGATAAAGATTTGAGAAATCTGGTCAGTCTCGGCTTCTTCTTCTTCGCATTTTAGCTTTTAATACAAATCCAGTCCCAGCAAGCAAGCAAGCAACCACTGTGTTTATCTATTTATTTATGATAACCAACATGGATCACTTGAATGTGATTCCCTTCGATAATATCAATATGGGCAGTGAAGATGACCCTAGTACTGCCCTTCACCTACAACACCATCAACCTCATAATCTTGATTTTGATTTTGATTATCCCAATAATAACAATGATGATGATTTACTAGAACCCACTTCGTTATCTGACCCAAATCTTGATCCCTATGAGGGTATGGAGTTTGATTCTGAGCAGTCTGCTCGCATTTTCTATAATTCATATGCTCGTCGTGTTGGTTTTAGTACTAGGGTCAGTGTCTATCAGCGTTCTCGTCGAGATGGCTCTATTATTTGCCGTCAAATTGTGTGTTCCCGTGAAGGGTTTCGCCGTGAGGGCAATGAGAATAGGTCTAAAAGACAGCGAACTGTTACTAGGGTTGGTTGCAAAGCTCAAATGACTGTTAAGAAACAGAGTTCTGGAAAATGGGCTGTCACAAAACTTGTCGAGGACCATAATCATGAGCTTGTGCCCCCTGATAAGGTGCATTCTCTCCGCTCTCATAGGCATGTGTCTGGTTCGGCACGGAGCCTCATTGATACGCTTCAGGCTGCAGGGATGGGGCCAAGTGGAGTTATGTCTGTGCTGATTAGGGAATCTGGAGGAATTAATAATGTTGGGTTTACTAAAGTTGATTGCCAAAATTATATGAGCACTAGCAGGCAGAGGACTCTTGGCCCTGGTGGTCAGGCTGTTTTTGACTATTTGAAGCAAATGCAGGCTGAGGATCCTGGTTTCTTTTATGCTGTGCAAGGTGATTTTGAGAACTCAACAGGAAACGTTTTCTGGGCTGATGCTAATGCAAGAATGAATTACAGTTTTTTTGGAGATACTATTACATTTGACACGACGTATAGAACAAACCGATACCGGGTTCCATTCGCACCCTTTACCGGGTGGAATCATCATGGACAGCCTTTGCTCTTTGGATGTGCACTACTCCTCAACGAATCAGAGTCCTCATTTGTTTGGCTATTTGAGACTTGGCTTGCTGCAATGTCTGGTCGCTGTCCCATCTCAATCACAACCGACCAGGACAGAATCATACGGGCAGCTGTTTCGCAAGCATTTCCTGGAACTCGCCTCCGATTTTGTAAATGGAATGTTTTTAGGGAGGCCCAGGAGAAACTATCTCATGAATATCACTCACACCCCACTTTTGAACCCGAGTTCCACAGGTGCATCAATATGGCTGAGTCAATTGATGAATTTGAGTCTTGTTGGGAGTCACTTCTTCAGAGATTTGATCTCAGTGACAATGAATGGCTTCAGTCAATGTACAATGCTCGCCAGCAGTGGGTGCCAGTTTATCTCCAGGATACTTTCTTTGGTGAGATGTCCATATTGCAAGGAAGTGATAGTATAAACTCATATTTTGATGGGTACATAAATGCATCAACTAATATCCACAATCTGATTAAGCAGTACGAAAAAGCAATGGCGATTCGCCATGAAAAGGAGGTGAAGGCAGATTATGATACACTGAATAGTCCACCTATTCTAAAAACTCCATCTCCTATGGAGAAACAAGCAGCTAACTTATATACAAGGAGGATATTTATGAAATTCCAAGAGGAACTAGTTGAGACGCTTGCTTATCTTGCCACTGTAGTTGATGATATTGGATCAGCCATTACATATCAGGTAGCAAAGTTTGGTGAAGACCACAAAGTACACCATGTTAGGTTCAATGCTTTTGAAAAGAGAGCTAGTTGTAGCTGCCAAATGTTTGAGTTCTCGGGTATTATTTGTAGGCACATATTAGCAGTGTTTAGAGTGAAAAATGTTCTTACTCTTCCATCTAATTATATTCTGAAACGGTGGACAAGAAATGCCAAAAGTGGGGTTGTGTTGGATGAGCACACTCTTGGACTGCCATGTAATACCCAAGAGTCCTTAGCTGCTCGCTCTGAAAATCTACGCCAGGAAGCCATCAAATATGTAGAAGAAGGAGCAGAATCAGAACATATTTATAACGTGGCAATGGATGCCCTTCATGAGGCCATAAGAAAGGTTGCTGCTGCAAAAATGCGTGGCTCTGCTCCTGTACAAACTACTGTGGTTAATGGTAGTCAGCAGCTCCTGTCCTGTAGTCTGGTAAGTTACTTATGCAAGGATTTATTTTTGCTTGGCCTGCATAGGATCATTGTTCTGAACTTAAAAATGTAGCACACGATGCATAGGAATTAAATCTTTACCAATCATTGCTATTATTATTTATGTTTAAATGTGCTGGGTATTGAACCGTATAAGATTCTAATCTATAGATCTTATTTTTCACTAATTATTTGATTGGAAGTTAATAGGCCTTTTTGAATACAGAATTTTGTGTCTCGGGTTCTACCTTAAGTAAGCCTTTATTTTGAACTTGGTGCTGCAAGAATTGCTCATTGCAGAATTTTTTTTCTTTTTTGATCCTTGTTAGCTCTTGGTAGTGCTTTTCAGTGCAATGCTATTGCTGCTTACTTCTTTTTTACAAACAACATTTTGCAAACAATGGAGGGCAATTGTATAAAGTCCTTCCAGCAAAGTTTATGCATTTGACAACACTCCTGTAAAGGTTTTTCTATATTTCGAGTAAATATATAGGGCAAGCCTCTCTCTTGCTATCTACAATCAGATCATCCTTGTCCCAGCCATAAAGAGTTAGCTTCATTAGATTAGAAGTTAAAAGCGCGCACGTGCGCTCACACACACACACATATATATTCCAGTAAAGTTGTGATTTGTCTTGCTTATTAGTGCTTGGAAGAAATTTCTCAAATGTATGAAACTAAAGCAAATAAAATCTGAGTCCCCAAACATCAGAGCAAGACAATCATATGACCTTTTGAATTCTGGCATGTGCTGTGCGCTTTAGGGGCGCAGGAACTTGCATTCTGTTTTCTTATTTTGGTTCCTTCAGGGATTTAATTTGGTTGCTGTGTTTCTTATTAATGCGCCTGTTTATCCATCCATCTAGATTAAAAGGGTTCTATTTCATTGCTTCTGCAGGACGAGGATGAGAAAATTCAGGAATTGACAGCTGAATTAGAACAAGCAAGTCAGCGATGTGAAGCATATCGAACAAAATTGCTCTGTGTTATGAAAGACATGGAGGAATGGAAGTTGAGGATATCTGTCAAGGTTCAGAACGTGAGACTCAAGATGAAAGATTGAATAACAGCGATGTTTTCATTTTCGTCATGTTAATCTAGATTACACGTAGCAGAAGCTGTAGTTTAGTGGGCTTCGAATGGTTAAACTCCCCCCGAGTCTTACTAATGGTTAGCTCCTGGGAGAGGATGCATTCTCAAATGCTAATCTAATTGTGAAGTAATATCGATGTAACCCTGTCCTGAGGTCTAACTGGATGTCGCCATACAGTACATACCAAAATGAATTTTTAGACAGATATAGGGAAGTGCAGTTTGAAGGTCCATGTTTTGACGAGGAGAGCTGAATCTGTATGGTCCCTTTCATAGCTGCATATGACTAGGAGGGCTGTGTATCAGATTGATAGCATCAGTCAAGCAATTGAGGTAGTGTTTTTGCAGCTTTTTCAAATAATACATGCGTAGATAGGGAGATAAACGCTTTGTGATTCATTTATATAAATTGTGTAAGCTTGGCTTCCACAGGTCCATGAATCAGTAATCAGTTGTGTTTTTTGTTTCCACTTTCTAATACACCTATGCTTCCTAGTACTGGCTAAGCAAAGCGTTGCTTTTTGGGTACTTCCACCATGATTCGGAAAGCTATCAATTGTTGTCTCTCTCTCTCTCTCTCTCTCTCTCTTCTTATTTCTGGGTGGTTTCACCATAATTGCTTTATTTATTATATATACATTAGTCAAGAATCATTGTTATAAAACCAGCACATTGAGGTAAACTCATTGGGATTTGGGATTAGATTTGAGCTGGGTTTAACGTCGAACTTGTTTAAAAATTGACTTAATACTTCTATTTGTAATTTAATTAACTCATCAAAACTCAAGTAAAACTTGGTTTGATTTAAAAATAATAATTAAAATAACAAGTTTGGGTTTAATACCATACCTAGTTGGAAGTTAACTTAGGTCTACTCGTGACTTATACAATCTAAATGAGATCAAGTTTAAATTTTTTTAAAAAAATATTCTAAAATGATATTGTTTTATTTTTAAAAAATAAAAACTTGAAATGATTTTATTTTTAATAATCCTAATCAGCCCCCAACCCTTGACCCGTGTCTTGGGCTGATTCATGAGTTGGGTTGTTTTTTTATAACCATGAAGAATATGTGACTTGTGGGCTTTCGTTGGGCTTGTACGAAGAATCCCATTTAGTTTAGTGGGCTAAGATGAACATTTTAATAGTGAACGTGCCTATTGGAGCGCTTGTGCCGCCCAATTTTTAAAATTCAAAATAAGTTTCCGTTAGGGTTGGGGCTGGGCAACGATCAATAATCAAGTTTCATTATAAAAGGCAACAAAGCTTTCCGTGTCGTTTCATTCCATTTTTTGGGTTTACTTTGAAAGCAGAGAAGCAGTAGAGAGAGAGAGAGAGAGAGAGAGTAGCAACAGCAACGAGCACGATGGTGTCGGCGATGGATTTATTCGAGAAGCTAGAGAAAGTAGGAGAGGGAACTTACGGGAAAGTGTACAGAGCAAGGGAGAAAGCCACCGGGAAGATCGTTGCACTCAAAAAGACACGTCTCCATGAAGACGATGAAGGTGTCCCACCCACCACTCTTCGCGAAGTCTCCATCTTGCGTATGCTTTCCAGAGATCCTCACATCGTCCGGTACTCTCTCTATCTATCTATCTATCTATCTTTGCTTTTCTTCCATCTACTTCCTCTCTAAGGTGATTTCATTTCTTCGATTCATGGATCTGTAGATTTTCTTAATATTCGGTCCATTTAGGGCTTAGATGAATTGAACTTGGGGATTTTGTGATCCGATTCCTCCAATTTGATGTCTTAATTTAGGGTTTAGGGCTGTGAATTGCTAAATTGAGTCAATTAATTTCCATGTGAATTGATTGATGTTCTCTTCTATTGTTGGGTTAATTAATAGACAAATAACTCTCTATTTTCTTTTTCTTTTTTAAATCAATAGATTGTTGGACGTGAAACAAGGGCAAAATAAAGAAGGCAAGACAGTCCTGTATCTGGTTTTTGAGTACATGGACACCGATCTCAAGAAATTTATCCGAAGCTTTCGCCAAACTGGAGAGAACATTCCTGTCAAAACTGTCAAGGTCTAAATTCAACATTCCCCTTTCTTTCTTTTTAAATTTTTTTCCTTTAGTTTGAGAAGTTTTTCTTGTTTTCTTTTTAATCTGATCACAAATTTGAATGATCCTTATTATTATGCAGAGCTTGATGTATCAACTATGTAAGGGTGTGGCTTTCTGCCATGGCCATGGAGTCTTACACAGGTTTCGTTTTCTTCTTTGTTTTCTTTGCTTGTCAACTCTGATTTACAATAGCCGTTTCCATCGTTATGTATTTATAACTTTAACAGGTTTCTTCTTTTTTTTCCCTTTGCTTGTCCGCTCTGATCTATAATAGCCATTTTATTTCCCTCATGATGTTTAGTTTAGGTGGAAATGATTACTGACATATCTAGTAACCCTTTATCTCGCTTCCTCTCAGGGATCTTAAGCCTCACAATCTCTTGATGGACCGCAAGACTATGATGCTTAAAATAGCTGATCTCGGACTGGCTCGAGCATTTACTCTTCCTATTAAGAAGTATACCCATGAGGTAATTAAATTAATACATGCTTGCTACTTACCATCTTTTTATCATGCTCTTACAATATCAGTTTGTTGAGCTAATTGAGTGGAATTTCTGTTTCAGATATTGACTTTGTGGTATAGATCTCCTGAAGTCCTTTTGGGGGCTACCCATTACTCAACTGCAGTGGATGTATGGTCTGTTGGCTGTATATTTGGTATGGATTTCCTTATTCTTATCGCTTCATCTCTTAAACTAATCTGCCAACTCTAGCATTGCTTAATTGTTGTGTTTGTGTTTTGCCTAAACTCTAGCTGAACTGGCCACAAAGCAAGCACTCTTCCCTGGAGACTCTGAACTGCAACAGCTCCTGCATATTTTCAGGTCAATGATTTTTGCATAACGATGGATATGGTTTTGATCTTGCTTTGTCAATTAGGCTTCTCTTTAATATACGTTTTGAAGCTCTTGTACAGGTTATTAGGTACTCCAAATGAAGAGATGTGGCCAGGAGTAAGCAACCTGATGAACTGGCATGAGTATCCCCAATGGAAACCTCAGAGTTTGTCATCGGCTGTTACTAATTTGGACAAGGATGGGCTGGATTTACTATCAGTAAGTCGCGTTCATCAACAATGACTGCTTTTATTATTGTTGGGATAGATGAACATCATGGCTTAATTTGTACAAATGCTTGGCTGTATTTTTGCAGCAAATGTTGCAGTATGACCCTTCAAAGCGCATCTCAGCAAAGAAAGCCATGGAACATCCTTACTTTGATGATCTAGAGAAGGACCGTCTCTGAGAAACACAATGCTGCGACTAGTATGGGCAGCAACCTTGTTTGGTGATTTTAGGACCGGCGAACTGAATTTATGTACTGAATCTATTTGCTTCACTCAAGCATACTGATCGGAGTCGTGTTATATTTGTCTTTAGTATGATTGCTTAATGTTGAATCTTTATCAATTTAATGCCATTATCGATCAATTTCAATAATCAGCTCCCAAAAAGCAATGCCAAAGTTTCATAACCCAACAGCCAGCTCTACGAAACTTTAACCCAAAGACTTTCTAATCGAATTAGTTGATGCATGTTTTCACTACGGCCGTACATCATCGGCTCAACGTAAGTTGGGCGAAGGACAGTTGAATATGATATATTTTGTACTAATGTCATGATTTGTAGCGAAACTTGCGTTCGGGTCCAGAATTAACCCCTTGTATTTCGAGGAGTCAATAATATGCAGGGAAGTCCGTGTCGAAGAAGAGGTTGATCAAAATACGGTGCAGAAAAATGCAACACTACAACTTATTATTTAATAATGAACAGATAAGAACTTGCAAGGGGATTTTGCTGAATCTTGTAAAGCTTCTACATTCGAAAAACCCCAGCAGCAAAACCAATTTCTCTAGCTTCTTGTGCCGTAATCGCCGCGTTTAATATGGAATTGTTTCTTTTTCATGACAGAAATCGCTAGGGGCCGTTTGGAAAACCTTCTCAAACTACTAAAAGCATCGATATATATATATATATATATATATAGTTTGGGAACGTGAGTTGCGCTGCAGCCACGCTGGCATTCCCAAACTAGCACATATATATAAAAAGGTAATGAGAGAAAGAGGAGGGTAAAAAACAAAACCCGCTAGCAGCACAAAGGCTTATCAGCATGAATAATTTCTAATCCATACTGGACACTAATCAAGCTAAACAATATACGCTGCTGCCTGCAGATTCATTACAGTTGAACAGCCAAAAGTAGCTGACAACCCAATCCAGAAAGAACCACTGATTACAATCTAATTTGTGGTTTACGAGGTCAAAAAGAATCCAAGGAAACTTGTAATCTATCTCGGAAATGTTGTGAAACCAACAGTAACCTTGTTGCCCCTTACCACCCTTCTATGCAGGTTAATGCTTCATATGGAGGGGTAAGCCCCTCGGAGTGTCAGCACAGTAACACGTGGCTTCCAGAACTTTACTACTCAGACCTGCAAAACCCCCAAATACGATGTCAGATCCCACCCAAAAGTGATGCGCACCAAGGAACAAGAAAGCAAATATGGTAGCAGAAAGGAGTTCCAGAACAATCCACTTTGTTAATCTATGGGAACAAGAAGGCAGAAGCATCGCGCACCAGATCGCCATCTCTTCAACAGCCATCATAGCCAAAGGTTATGGGGGCAGAGAATACATTGGACATGCCAGCATAGGCTTAAACCATCCCTCGAGCCATGGGGAGAGGACAAGAAGAAAAAGAAAGAACACAAATTAAAAAATGGAAAAGAGACATGGAAATGGACAGCAAATTTAACACCTTATGGCTAACTTGAGAAGCTACAGGATATGAAATTGCATGAGAGGAGGGGCATATTTAAACAAGAAAGGAAACAGTTATTTGCTTTTGGCTCATCATCCCACAATGCTTTTGGGAAACACCATGAACCAATTATCTAATCCTTCCCCGATTTCCATGCACCAAAATAATCCATATTATCAAGAAAAAATATATCAGCAACTTTACAATTTTCAAACTAAGATAATTACCATTCAGGCATTGCCTACAAGTCCAAACTCAACCAGAAAGAAAAGGAGGAGATTAAAAATTACAAGAGTAGAAGTTATAAAGATATATATGCAAAAAAAAAAAAAATATCAAACACAATTGTATATGCAAAAAAAAAAAAAGAAAAGAAAGAAGGCTATTATTGAGCTCTTACACTTATACAACCGAGTATTTGCCTGGTTGAGCTCCACCAGGAAGTTGATATGTTTGGTTCGTGATGTCTTCCAAAACATGTTTTAGATCAGCTTTAGCTCTCTTAACAGACTGCTCAGTAGGGCCCTCGATGAACAGGTACAGCTTGCGATCTCCTGGTCCTGGCACCTTGCCTGGTGGGAAAAACTGCCCCCTGGTGGTAATGGCAGCACCAGTCCAATCTGAAATTGGGCCCAAAGTTTCCTTGTGGGTAACCTTCCACCGAGCATTTTGGGGAAAATCATTGATTTCCAGCTCTGCTTCATAATGTTCAGGCATTGCATCAGCTTGGATCCTTGCCAGGTTGTGTTGCAAATTCATGGCGGCTGCCATTGCTGCTGCCCTGGCTGCAGCTTCATTATTATGAGCAAAAGGCAGCCCAGTCACAGATGCAACTGCTGGACCTTGATTGAGAGGAACAGGTAATCCACCATTAGAAAGAAATTGAGTAACAGAGTGAGGAGTTGGTGCCACAGGTGCAGGGATTTTTGAGACAGCAGCAAGAGCAGCTATCTGCTGAGCAAGGGCAGTCTGCTGTGACATGTCACCACCTGCCTTCCGAACAACTTCATCTTCATCTTCTGAATCAGACTTCTCTTCCTCAAAGCCATATTCTCTTGCTTGTGCTTTCTTTGCCGCCATTCTCTTTTCATCCTCTTCCTCATTGAATTTAAAACCACTTCCACCATAACCAGTTCCATGGGCTTGCTCCAGACCCTGATTCACTTTCACCATAAAACCATCAGCAAGGGCTTTCAAGTCTTGTGGAACAACTTGCTCAGAGAGTTCTAATGCTTTTACAAGATCCGGTGCATATCTTGCATCATCCTCGGAGAAAAAAGTGATGGCACAGCCTTTGCGACCAGCTCGGCCAGTCCGACCAACACGGTGAACATAATCCTCATAATGATTTGGAACATCATAATTGATCACCAGTTCTAGATCCTTCACATCTAAACCTCTGGCTGCAACACTTGTTGCAATCAACAAATTGCAGACGTTGCTCTTAAAATCCGAAATGGTGGATTCACGGTCCGTCTGATCCTTAGCCCCATGAAGTGAGAGGCAAGGATGACCAAACTTCAGCAAGTCCCTAAACAACGCATCACATTTGTCCTGTGATTGGACAAATACCAAAATTTTTCCCTTCTCGCTCCATACACCAAGTAGTTCTAACAACCTAAACCACCTTTCACCTTCTGGTCTTACCTCAACCAGCTGATTGATGTCCTTATTCACCACACTCCTCCCACCTACCTGTATTTCCACAGGTTTGTTCAGTACTTTACGAGCCAAAGTTTCAACCTGCCGAGGGAAAGTGGCAGAAAAGAGTACAGTTTGATGATCTGGACGAATATTTTGGACAATTCTAGTGATTTGAGGTTCGAATCCCATGTCAAACATCCGGTCGGCTTCATCCATAACCAGATATGTAACTCTACGAAGATTAGTGATTTTCCCTCCACTGGTGCAAAGTATGTCAATCATCCTGCCTGGAGTACAGACAACTATCTCTGTCCCCCGTTTCAATTCACTAATTTGCTGGGCAACACCAGAACCTCCATAAACGGGCACACATCTTATACCCAGGGCCTTAGTAAACTTCCTAATATCACTGTGGATCTGCTGCACAAGCTCTCTTGTGGGCGCCATTATAAGCCCAATCGGTCCTTCTCCAGCTTCTACAGGAGGCTGGTCCTTGATATGCCTCAGCATTGGCAGCACAAATGCAAGGGTTTTACCAGAACCAGTTTTCGCAATGCCTATGCAGTCCCGTCCACTCATAATTATAGGCAGTGCCTGAGCTTGAATTGTCATTGGTTTCTCATAATTAAGTTTCTTTATTGTCTCCAAAATTTTACTTGTGAGTCCAGTCTGGTGCCAAGTTTTAATTGGTTTCGGCACATCCTTTCCATGTATTTTCAACTCCAGTAGTTTCCTATAAGCAGTAACCTCCTCAGGAGTCATCCTCAAGATCTCCTTCACTTCAATATAGAAATTCTTGCGGAAAGGACTGTAATCAATCTTTGAGTGGTCAACAATGGACAGTTTCTCAGCTTTTGTTTTCTTCACCCTCTTCATGAACTCGTCATCATCCTCATCTTCTAAAGGAACTTCACTATTTTCAAGGTCCCCGTGGTCTGAATCAGAATCTTCTCCAGGAATAATTCTCCCTAGAGATTTATGAGAGCCTTTCTTCCGCTGTCCTCCATTGATTCCTTCATCCTTCTTATCTTTCTTCTTTGAGTCTGCTTTATTATCATCAGCAGTTTGAGTAACCACAGCATTGTTTAGCATCTCAACCTCAGGTAAGACCATAGAATTCATGAAAGCATCCAATGGATCAATTTCCTCATCCCCATTAACAGCATCAACCTCACTTTGTGGAGCAGAAATGTCATTCTCAGTGTCCACCACCATTGCATCTCCAGCTTCTTTATCAGGTATTGTATTTTCCTCCTGGTCCATGTCCATATCGGATTTGCTAGTGGGAGGTGCTTCTTCGTCGTCAGATTCTCCTTCAAGAGTCCAGGTTTTACCACTCTTAGATTCATCAACATTGGCTTCTTCCCCACCCTTTTCACTCTCAGTTTCTTCCTTCTTCCTTCTCAGCTCTTGCCATTCCTGGACTCTTCTCCTCCTCTTCTCCATCTCCTCATCCAATTTCCTCTGCTCCTCCTCTAATTCATCTTCTCGGGTTTTACTCTCGTTCTTATCACCGTCCTCCTTGCCACTCTTTTTCCTTAGGCTCTCTTCACTGTTATCCATGTGCCTGTTTGACCTGCTAAGGCTCTGCTCATGCACTCTCTCCTTGGAGTCGTCATTGTCTCTCCTTCGCAGTTTACTATCACGCTCCCCTGAGTCATCATCACTGTCACTACTCAATTCCCTATGCTTCTCCCTTTCCCTAGTCCTCCTCTCCCTCTTCTCCCTGCTCCTCTCCCTTTCTCGCTCTTCTCTGTCACGCTCCCTCCTCTCCCTTTCTCTGTCTTTCTCCCTCTCACGTTCCCTCTTCCCACTTTCTCTTTCTCTATCTTTCTCCCTAACCCTCTCCTTCTCCCTCTCCCTCTCCCTCTCCCTCTCCCTCTCCTTCTTCTCCTCTTTCGCTATGTCCCTCTCCCTGTCTCTCTCTTCTCTGTCTCTATCTCTCTTCCTGTCCTTAACTCTCTCTCTATCATCAACCCTACTCCTTGTTGCCCTATCATCCCTGCCTCTGACTCTGTGCTTCTCTTTCTCCCTTTCCTTGTCATCAGAATCACTACTCTTGTCTCTCTCGGAACACCTACTGTTTTCGCGTTCTCTCTTCTCTCTGTCTCTGTGCCTCTCTCCATTCCTCTCCCTGTCTCTATCTCGATGAATCCTCTTAGAATCCTCTTTCTCCTCCTTCCGTGCCAAATAATCATTTTTTCTAGATTTAGGTTTCACATCCTCCATAATTGTTTGCTTGTGTGCTTATTTAACTGTTCAATCAACGAATCATCATTAGGAATTGATTTATTTATACAGTCAAATCGAAAACTTTGAAAGAAATCCTAGCACATGAAATGATTTCAATTGCGGCCTTAATATACCACCGGATTCAGAATTGGATTGTATAATAAAGCATAAATCAATCAATAATCGAATACGAAGAAAGAGATAAAAGAAAAAATTACGAGAGGGAAAAGCAAAGCACCTCAAACGTCTTTGAAGATGAAGATGGATCTCTCTCTCTGTCCAAAACCCTAATTGCCACTTGATATCTGTTTTGAGCATGGGGATCGACCGTTTTGTTCCGTTATCTCTCTCTTTTCTTTTTCTCTTTTTCTGTTACTGTGTTTATATTTTATATAATAAAGGGTCGGGCTCTTTGGATTGGATTGGATTGCGTGAGTATTACGTTTATTATCTGGATTGGCTTGGGCTAACAAGATTTTCCGGGCCCAGAAAGAAGGATAGAGATATACAGTTATATACTATGGGGGTGGGCTTTTTATTTTGTTTCTTTTTCTCCTTTCCCGATGAACTTAAGTCCAAATTTTATTATTATTAAGCCAGTAAATTTATTATTATTATTATTATTATTATTATTATTATTATTTAAGGTTATATTTTGTATGTTGCTTTTGTTTTTAAATTTTTAAATCGAGTAAAATTTATAAATATGTTTAGTTATAAATAGATTTTGATTTGTTGTGATTTTAAGTTGAAATTTTGTTTTAATTAAAAGTTCAAAGTTTTTTCCTTTAACTTGTAAATTCTAATTTATACAGTGTTGTTTTGCTATAAGAAAAAAAAAGAGCTACTTGAGTCATTTTTATCTAATAAAATTTTAACTTGGATTTATTTTAAATTTTTATTAAGTTGTGTGATAAAAATAACTTTTAAATTACTAATTAAAATCAAAAGTTATAATTCATAAATATGCTAACTAGAATTTGAATATGTATTTTCTTAAGATTTTGTAAACACGTAGACTAAGCTTAATAATTAAAGTTAATTTGCTTTGAAAAAATAAAATTTATAATTCACGAGTTTTAAAATTTAAGATGTTTAGAAATAAAATTGGCGTGTTGAATAATCAATCAATCTCTTAATTCAAACAATTTAATATATTTTTTCTAGCTCAAGTGTCTAATGACTTGACATGGAAAGTCCAAGTAATAATCGGTAGCTGAAACCTATAAAATATTTCATTTGATGAATATGGGGCTTTCTAATACTTAAGTCAATATTTTTATAGTAAAAAAAAATACAATAATATTTTAAAAAGATAAACTCTAAAAAAATTCATGTTAAACATGTAAAGAATAAAGAGATTGTAAACTTTGAGTTTAGAAGATTCATGAAGTATTTATAACATATAAGTCTTGCCATTTTATAAAAAGTAATTGTTAAAATGTAATTTAATTATCATAATGTTTTGAATTTTAATCTACTCGAGCTCACAGGAGTGTTGGGTGCATGCTTTCTAGTTGGGCGTTCACCCATGCTCCCTGCTCCCGGTGCATGGTTTTAGGATTCTTGCATGTTTATGGTTTTGAGAGTATGGTTACAGTTGCTTTTCAAAATGTTTTTCATATCGAAATACACCAAAATAATATTTTTTTTTATTTTTAAAAATTTATTTTTGAGATCAACATATTAAAATGATTTAAAATATATAAAAAAATGAATTTTTAACCAAAAAATGAATTTTTAAGAAACCAAATGGTATCCATGCTTACAGAAAACTTCAGATGAACGTGAAAAACCACTCCACAAAAGTAATTAAGGTGGACAAGTTGGGTCGAATCAAAGACTCTTAAGGACACATAAGTAATTAAGGTGGCAAATAGGTACTAATGATGCAGAGGGTACGTCAGAGAAGCAATCCAAACGCGTGAAAGAGAGATCGCGAAACTGGACAAACTGCCGGGTTAATTTTGCTGAGGTAAGATACATGACATCATGCATTATTAAGGTGTGGCTTGCATTTCTTGCTTGCTTTATGCTGCCTGCTGATGAGTCCTATCGTTGATTTTGAAGTCAAGACCACTAGTTTTGATTTTATAAATGGGATGATAATGTTAATGGACAATCAATTGATCATTAATTATTTATTTATTAAATTTAAAATTTAAAATAACATTTGAATTTAAATAAATATTATATTTATCACAGTTTTTATTGAGACTAATGATTATTTATTTTGATAGTATTATATTTTAAAGATAAATAAATATTATTTTTATTTGATAATATTTATTTATTTTTAAAATTTATAATTTAATGTGGGTTTTTAAAAATTTATCCCTATCATATATTTTAAGAAAAAATTATATACTATATATGCGATTTTAGACGACAAATTTCACTTTAGAATAGTAAATAACATATGTTTGTTACTCTTCAAAATAAAAAAAAATTTATAGTGCTCAAAGAGTAACTAATGACATTTTATTAGATATTTTTTGGACTCATTTTAAAGAAAAAAACAAACGCATAAAAAATAAAAATAAAACTCTTAATTAATAAAAATTAATAAAAATATCTTCATCTATAATTTTTAATTTATTTTATCTCGATGCATGGTTCATGGTAGTTTCCATGTATCTATCTCAGCAAAATGCATAGAATTCTTTTAACAATTGAATCGAGTCACATAAAAGTTGATATTCTTTAAAATTATTTTTCATAATGTAATAAACTAGCGAGTAGCGAAGAAAAGCAAATCCAAAAGCAGCACCGCGCTTGTAAATTCAGAGGAAGGAAAAACAAACAAACAAGAAACCTAAAATATTCACAAGCTCGACTTTTATTGTAAAATTAGTATTAATAATTAGCTCAAAATATTCATCATTCGGTTTTTAGATTTACACTGAGTTTTAAAAACACATTTTAAGAGTTTTATATAGCTTTTCTTTACAAGTTTTTCATTGTTTCTCAAATAAAAAAAAATACGAACAATATAAGTTTTTTTTTTAATTTTACATATAAGCACTCCTGTTTTTAATAATGTAAAGGATTAAAGTTGTTTTTTTTTAATTTTTCATATCTATCCAGCTTCATAAATTTAATTTTCACTACGAATCTAATATAAAAAAATTCATTTTTTTTTTACTTATAATATAATTTCCTATGATATTAAAAAATTATTGACGCTATTAACATGGATTTTGTATAATTAAAAAAAAATATTGTCAACTACCAGGTAAAAAGTAAAGAAAAGACAACGGGAGCAGTACAAGGGCAACCCAGTCTTCCTGAAAGGGAAAAGTAAGGTTAGATGAGCATCAGCCACGTAATTAAAAAATATGTTCAGCCTGGTATTTAATTTTCTATAGAGTCAAAGGAGATTTTATTTACATATATACACACACAAGAAAGGAAAGCACAGAGGGAAAGAAAAAAAAAAAAAAAAGGAAGGAAAATCCTGACTCCCACGGCCATGGATTTGCTCTGCTAGTTACCACCTTGTCTTTCTTCTCGCAAATTAACTGTCTTTTTTGAGAAATTAAAAGAATTCGCTAATCGAAACGTCGTTCCTTTGGGTTTGGCACGGACGGCACGATACGCAACCTTGTACGTTCGCCGGAAAAGACTTGATCTCACCCTTCTCTGCCTTCCTCTTTACCTGCATTGCCCGCTTTCTGCTCAAACTCAGAACCCTAACACGCTGCCGTTCGCTCTATTCTCTTTCAAGCTCTACCTCTCTCCGCTTCTGTTATCTCCCAAAGGCAAGCTTTTACCACGTTTTTTTATTTATTTTTATTTTAAATCTTGAATTGTTTAGTAGTTAGGTTTAAACATTGAAAATCTTTTTCTTGAAAATTAGAAATAGATTTTTGGGATTGATTATTCTTTTTTCTTTATTTTTTCCCCTCCTCGCGAAATACTTTGCAAGAGGCTAACGGTTTTTGCCAATATTATTAGAGAATTATGCATATATTTTATTTGGATTTAATCTAGCGTATAATACTTCATGCATGTTGCTGGTCTATAGGGTGTGAGCTGGACGAAAAAGAAAAAAAGCGAAATGGAAGATAGTGAAATGGTTGCCGTGCAAGACTTGCTGGGAGACTCGGATGCTAACAAGCCTTCTGATGCCACTGTTAAAGAGCAAGAAGAAACTGCTGATGTTTCGGAGGATCAAGAGCCGAATGAAAATAGGCAGGCATCAGTTGCTGACGATGACAACACTGTGAGTTTGGCAACTGATGTTCCTATGACTGACACTCCAGCTTTGCCTGATGATGGGAAAACTGCTACGGATGAAAATATTAATCGGCGAGTGGTGGAAGAGAAAACTGATGGAGATGATGGCTCCTCTGTTCAAAACCAGCCACAAACGGCGACTCCATCTACCCAAAGGCGGTGCTCAACTCCTAGAACAAAGCTTGATAGTGCGGCAAAGTCCAAAAATGTATGGACTGATATGAAGGTGATTGAACCCAACATCCTTAGCAAACTAAAGTATTCATTGTGATCATGAATCTTGTAAGTAGAAGTATTGTTTGTGCTGAATGATTATATGGTGTTTGAAATGTAGATGGGGGAGACTGATGTTGCCGGGACCCTAGAGGAGCAAGCTGCATTCATGAAGGACCTGGAGGTTTTTTATAAGCAGAATATCATGGATTTCAAACCCCCTAAGTTTTACGGAGAGCCATTAAACTGCCTGAAGTAAGTTTTATGTGAAAATAGTTTTTTTTCTCTCCAATGATATGTGTCTAGAGTCTAGGTGTGAGCTAATATGGTCGTTTTTTCCATGGGAGTTAGGTTATGGAGGTCTGTGATCAAACTGGGTGGCTATGAAGTGGTAGGTGTCTTTTGCTTCCCTCTTTATACCTTTTTCATGTTCTGTGGGTTTTAGGCATTGGCTGCCAAAAAAAAAAAGGAAGTCTGCACTTGAATGGATTTTGCTGTTGTATGTAGCAGCATGGTTTCTGGAATTGGTGTAAGAAATAGGAATACCTTGCAACATAAGCTATTACACTAAATCAATAGTGTTTGCCATACACTATGGGAAATTTAAATATCCCATATCAGTGGCTAGATAGAATTATAAATAAGTAAAGGGATTGAGTGTAGGAGTTGTAGTTGCTTGAAAACATATCAGGTTGCTCTACTGCTGTTGTCAAGCATAATGGCTTTGTGCTTCAAAATGCTCACATTTGTTGACAACCTCTTTTCTCACACAGCTTGCCTGGAACCATGTTGGTTTGTCCTTCTGATTGGAAGTTTAAATCAATTAAATTCACTTCTATTCCTCCTTAGAACTTAAAAAAATCATACATGGTTACAAGTATTAACGAATTCCCCTCCAAATTAAGCTGACATTACCAAATTCCATTAGTATTCACTTCTTGCTGGTTAAATATAGGATAATGAAAAGGCAGAAAATTCAAGCGATTATTACATCGAACAAAATTAAGAAGCAATCATGATAGATGAGATTAACCAAAAGAGAAGGGAATTCAATGAGAAGGTTGGCACATCCAAAGAAAATCAGTATCACTAGCAGAGAAAATGTCAGCATTTTATGAAATGCAAGAGTTCAATTATGAAATTATTGTTAAGAGTTGTACAAAGCTATGGCCCATATTTATTCAAAACTTAAGTTTTCTCCCCTTTTAGTGAAATTGTTGAAAATTTATGGTTTATGCTTTATTTAGAAAATGGTTAACTATCCATGCTCACGATGACCAAAACTATTCCTGGAAGGTTTGGTTTTGATTGGAATCAAAATTGCACCAATGCTAAAACCATTACTAGAAACTAGTTCGTGCTTGAGATAAATTAATTAAAAGTAGAAAATGAATACATAATGAATTGATATAAGTGTATATCAACTCGTATTAATGACTGATGATGATTCTGAGGCTTCATGCCTAATAGAAGGATGCATAACTGATCCAATTACTATGACCCCTCACAGCTTACAAAGCACTAAATCCTCAAAAGTTCTGGTTCAAAGTGACTTTCATCAAGTCAAACCCTGTAGATAAAGAAGCAAGGAGGTACCCCCAATCGCTTAGTGGTTAAATCCTTAAAAGGTCTCTTGAAAACTATTTATCCTAGTCACGAAAGAGGCTATTCGTAAAGCAGCTTGGTTACAAAGGTGCTCACGAAGCCGCCTGGTAAAATAATTACAAACAACTCCCAACAAATTCAAAAAGCAAACCTTCATCTCACTATATTCCTTTTGTTGCTATTTGAGAATTTGTCTCCTTTTTCTTACAAATATTAAGAGGATTTGCTCCCCTTCAGCAAATGCTTTAGTACTTAGGTTATGCCCTTCGGATTGGAAAAAAAAAAGAAAAAGAACTTATTCTGAACTTATGTTTGACCAGGGTATTAATGAAAAATGTCTGATCCCCCTCCAGCTTCTGGAATAAAACATGTGGATACATGATATGTTTCAGGATCGTAACATCTGGAGTATATGATTTCAGAGATGTAATGTAATGTTGTACCTGTAGCTAGAGTTGTACCACTTGCATGATAATGTTTTTTGGTCACGTGAAATTGCAGTTTCGATGCTCTTATATGTTGCATTTTAATAATTTTGTGTCAATAATAGGTTTCGTGGATCTTTAGGCTTTTATTGCTATTAACTTATGACAGCTGCTTTTGATCTCATATCTGTAGGTTACCGCAAACAAGTTGTGGCGGCAAGTGGGAGAGCCTTTCCACCCTCCCAAGTAAGGAAGGATAATTCTTTTAAGCTATCTTGTAGAATTTGCATGGATTTAACAAAGGATTATTAAGCCAAATATATTTTTTAAAGTTATTTGTAAAATTTGCAAGGATTTGGCATGGGATTATTAAGCATTTTCAGTTACGTTTCTTTTCATCATTTGTTTTTTAGGCTGCAGACAGTTGACACTTTACTATAATTATTTTCTGCTCTTCACATCTTGGATGTGGGCTATGAATGGCAGCAATAATTTATGTGGATTATTAAAATATGGAAAATATTTATCATTTAATTCATTCAACTTTTCTCTGTCTCTCACAGGACTTGCACAACGGTGTCTTGGACATTCCGCATTTTCTATGAGAAGGTAATGTTTTTTTCTGTGGTGAAAGTGCTCTATATGTAGATTCATTTGGTACTCAGTAATTGGTGTTGGAACTTAATATGTTAGATAAAATCCTAAATTAAGACTTTGTTTTGTTTTATTTTAACACAGGAAGTGTTGGCTAGGGAATCTAATGATAGAAGCATTAGAATAGACTCAGATCATACAATTTGTCAGTGTTGACAAGTGTCCAGGCTTATCTTTGTTGGATTTGAAGTGAGTTTAGCTGTCCTTGTATGGCATTTGAATGCCATAAAGATTCAAATGATTTAAAAACTAGGTTGTGGACTAATGGATTATTGCTCCCTGCAACTTTCTTGTGACTTCTATCCCTGATCCTTCATTTACCACAGGCAATTCTGGAATATGAAAAGAATAAGAGGGAAACTGGTGAGCTCCAACTTCCCAGTCCACCCCTGCATCAGGCTGCCAGTGTCGAAAAGGAGGTAAACTGCTGTTCTTGCCTGTTTTTGTTTGTCTGTAGTATTTCCAAAATCTTTTACCCGCTCAGAAAACAGAGAATTATTAGAGCTTCAACAGAACTAATCAGTGCAAGTGAATAAAAGCTCGGCTTGTGCTTGTTGGTTTGCATTATTGAACTGAACTTAAACTTGAGTGGTTAAACTCTTGGCTGGCTTAGTATCAAATAGTCCTTTGAATTTTTCTTGGTACCATATGTGGTCACTCTGTTATATGGAAGATAGAGTTGCACTTAATGAGAGAAAAGTGAATTCTACAATTAAAAGCTATTAAAGTTTACGCAGTCCATAAAAATCCATGCATCTTTTTGGTTGCATACATGTACATTATGTAATTGATCTACGTAAGATGATAGAGTCTGTTACACTGGATGAAAATGGGGATGATAAATCCTGGCATATTTCTGAATGTGAAATCTGCTTGCATCTATATATGGATGCATCTGTGAAGTGGTTAGTTATCATTGTTAGTGCTTGTCAGTCATGCAACTTGTAGATAAACCATACCAGATTTAACTTAGTTGTGCTCATAAACCATTTATACAACTATGAGGAAACCAAGTTGAGTGGAAAACTACAGGCCCAAGGCTAGTGCAACTATAAATTTTGTATTTTCTTCTGCTCGTGGGATACAATGTTTTCATTGGAATCTGTATGCTGATAATAGTGTGAGCTTGTAAGTTGTTAAATTCAGTTCCTGGTTCTCGTTCCTTTTTATTTTGATCTGGTTTGTTGAGTCAGGTTTTCACAAACAGAAGACAGATGAGAGACCTGTGAATGCTGAAACAGATAAGGAGTAAAGATTGCTCTTTATTTCCTCTCAATTTATTTTTCTCAGTTTGGCTTGCAACTGTTTTCATACTAGTAATTAAATAGTAATTAGTTGATCCAACTGTTTCTTATGAAGTCATCGTTCAGCATAATAGCAAGTGTAGATCTTATTCTTTCAACAAATGAACCATGGCGTATTTTGCGCTATCCTCTTAGTTTCCTGGCTTCAAGCTACAACTAGAAAGAAAAAAATCCTCCATAGAATTTGTACATCAGAGTCCAAATGGTGCCCCTTTTATGCCTGCACACATGCCATAAGGTGTTTTCTTTTTTATGAAGCAAGGCTAATTGTTTTTTTTATCATCTTAGAGTGGATACTGAAATCGTTGATATTGGCCCCCCTGCTGACTGGGTGAAGATCAATGTGTGGGAAAGTGTAAGCATCTTCTGTTTTCTTTTCTCAAAATTTCTGTTATCCTGAGCCTTAGTTGTCAAGTTCTCACTGCTGGGTTTAGTGACTAACATACTGCACCTATACACAGAAAGATTGCTATGAGATATATGCTTTAGTCCCCGGACTTCTGCATGAAGAGATAAGCACCTTCTCGTGGTATCTCTTTTGCTCCCCTCTCATGTGTTTGTCTTTCCTGCTCTTATTCTTACCTCTTTGATTTCTTTTAGATGGAAATTATTGATAGAATGCACTATGCCATGGATGTGTGCTCTATCATTTCCAGAACTTAAAATGTTCCTTCGTAACATATCAATTCTTGGTTATACCACTCTCCCTAGAAGATACATGAAATCGCTATTTTTGGTGGATCAGGTCCGAGTACAATCAGATCCTGTAGGGCGTCTGGTTATAACAGGTCAACCAGAGCAGCTAGACAATCCTTGGGGTATAACACCATTTAAGAAGGTATTGTTTTGATCTCTAACAGAATAGTAACTTTAAAAAAAGAGGTGTTTCTGCTTTATAATCCTTGACTGGAGCAAATGGTACTCCTATTCCAATATAGATTCACCAGGGCTTTCATGCCCAAGGGAAGACTGTCATAAGTGAGAGTATGGGAATCATTTATTTATAACTACAACATGGAACATGTTAGTCGCTGACCCTGCCAGGCAGGTGGATTATTCATCTTGTGAATCAACTCTTTAGAGGGTGAATTCATTGTTTATGGTATTGGTGTGGTCTTATTGGCAGGATGTTAATGTGGTGATGGTCCATTGCTTTAATATATTTAACTTGTATGTACGTGAAAAACGTTTGAAATGTCTTTTTTGGTCAGGTTGTGAGCTTACCTTCGAGAATTGATCCACTTCAGACATCTGCTGTTGTTAGCTTGCATGGACAACTCCATGTTCGTGTCCCATTTGAGAACAGATCAGCCTGACTCCCTCCTCCTCGTGTGAGCTGGATCCACTAATTTTTCTAGGTAGAAATGCCAAGTTTTGGGAGAGACAGAGGCTCGAGAGCTGAGATTGTTTTTGTTCCTCCCAACTTGTTGAATTAGAGTCCTAAGCACCCATCTCTGTAGATGCATGTTTATCACATGTGCAGAATAGTTTCTCGAGGTTCACGAGAGAAGCCATCTTGCGGATTTTGGCTGGACCCGTGTACGAATTACTGGGGCTGGCTGCTTTAGACGGAAAGTAGAAAGTACCCTTTTGATAATAATTAGTTGTGGGATTTTAACAAAAAAAAAAAAATTAACTAACTGTGGAATTCATGTGGATCTCATATTTAATAGCCTGAGAGGCTGAAAAGGCTCTATTTTGATTTTATTTTTATTTATTTTTGCATTCAAGCTTGTCTTGTTTCTT
>Ga0325403_1000625_pt1 | contig 26160 bp, 14 predicted proteins | sample PopdelMetagenome_19_FD_205665 | JGI IMG/M metagenome (GOLD analysis project Ga0325403, IMG submission 205665) | Populus deltoides microbial communities from Bellville, Georgia, United States - Xylem-PdKOR-R4 | ecosystem: Host-associated > Plants > Phyllosphere > Stem > Wood/Secondary xylem... | reverse complement strand
TGTGGTGGCAGAGTCAGCTGACATTAACCTGTAAAATCCATCATTTTTGTTTCCTTGAAAAATCGTCTTAGAATGTACTCTCACTGCTCCAAGTTATCCTCATCTTCACTTTCAAATAAAATAACGTCGTAGCCACCTAATCTCTCTTCCTCTTCTTCAAATTAAAGCGAACAATAATTAATTAAAAAAATCATAAACTTTCAGTGATGGCTTCTCGTCTAACAACCACCGCCCTCTCTTTCCTCACTTACCTCTTGATTCTCTTCTCCTTCTCTTCATCTACAACAATTCTCCCTTCAAATTCTGATAAAGTTTCCCTGGCACTATACTATGAATCTCTCTGCCCATACAGTGCCAATTTCATAGTGAATTACCTTGACAAGCTCGTTGAAGATGACGATCTTCTCTCCATCGTTGATCTCTACCTCTCTCCTTGGGGCAATGCCAAAATCAGAGGAAATGACACCTTTGTTTGCCAGGTTCTTTATAAAAAAATGACCCTTTCGAGCTTTTATTTCATTGACAATTATCCAACTGAAAAGTTCAAATATTTTTTTGGGTAAGGAATTGCTAGACTGCTAAATTTTGTTTATTTGATGTTTAAATTGCAGCATGGTCCATATGAATGTTTATTGAATACAGTGGAAGCTTGTGCAATTCATGCTTGGCCTAAATTGGTTAGACTTCTTGATTTCTTCAAGTCTGATTTGATTTGGTTTAGAATAAGTTTTATGTGGTAAGTAAGGTACCCAGTACTGGTATTTGTGTGTTTTGGTTCTGTCTTAAAATTGTGATGTTTATGATGCAGGAAGACCATTTTCCTTTTGTTTATTGTGTTGAGAAATTGGTTTATGAGAGAAAGTACCCAGAATGGGAGTCATGCTTCGAAGAATTGGGTTTGGATCCAAAGCGTGTTTCCGAGTGCTATACTGGTGGATATGGCAATGAGGTTAGTTTACTGTTAGATTTATTATGCTTTTGAATGAATCAATTCAAGTTGTGTGAGGCAATTTTGTTTTCCCGTGCTCTCTATGAACTAACAAATTAAGTTACCAAGAATAGATCTTCATATGTGGTGATTCCTCCTAGTTTACAGTAATCAACAGTTGCTTTTTTAAGTTCATTGAAATGTGTGGACCTCGTATCTGGTTGATTAAGATGATTTGGTCTATTGCATATTAGCTGGAGTTTTATGTAGACGCACAATGAAGTTAAGGCTTTGATTTCATGATTTTTTGATGCTAGGAAGCTCCAATAAAGTTTCAACAGTGATTCGTTACAGATTCTGATGACGATCTGAGCTTAGTCAGGGAAAATTGTCTTAACTTTCAATTTCGTGGGGCACGAGTAGGGAAACACCTTTGATTGAAGCAAATGCGTTAAGAAATTAGCTATAATCTTATGATACTTGCAACTGTGGTTTTATTTGTTGGATTGACTTTAAGGGGGTAAGAAAGTAGTTTTGTTTTCTTTACCCTGCTATGAAGATACTGCCTGGTTGGTTATAGGCAAAATACTAAACTCTGAAGCTTGGAAGAGAGAAAAGTTTGAATCATGCAGATGAAAAGTTGTGCTCGTTAGATATCTGAAGAACCAGCATACTGTTTAAAAGAGGGATAGTTCGGGCAGGCAATACATGGACAGTGAGGTGAAATTGAAATGGAATAACTATATTGAAATCCCTGTAACGATTTGAATTGCTTTAGACCTCTGTTTAATGCCTTGCGACAGTGAGGAAAGCCTGAAGCAATGCTTGAATCAAATGGTTCTAAGAGAAAAGCCCATGCAACTAGAAACCTTAGCTCTGATTCTGAAATTTCCATGTACGGTGGTCATGTCATCTTCGGCATTTCTCCCACTTGTGGCTTGGTTACCTGTATTTCATTTTGGCCTCCCACCTAAATGTTCATTGTCTTATACCGCATAAAGATAACTCAATGTTCTGCTGACTTCCTAATGTTTCCTTCTCTCTTTTGTCGTCATGTTATTTATTTGATGGTCCAAAAATTGTTTTCGGCACATAACTTATTGTATCTATATTTGGCACTTCTATGAAGCTTGAATTAGAGTATGCTGCTGAAACAAATGCCCTTCAGCCTCCACATAAGTATGTGCCCTGGGTGGTGGTGGATGGACAGCCACTTTATGAGGTTTGTTCTTTTAACTACAACCATGAGAAATTTGTGTTGTTTGTCGACTACAAAATTTTGTCACCAAAACTTTCTGCAACCCGGTTGCAATTTTGCTATTTGTGATAATTGTTCTTCACTCATGAACCATTGATGATTGATCATATGATTTCTCTCTACTTTTTATTTTTTTTAGTTTTAGAGGATTACTTGATGGAATTTAGAAATTACTCTTGTGATTTTTTTAGGACTACGAGGACTTCATAAATTACATCTGCAAGGCCTACAAAGGCACTGCCACACCCAAAGCTTGCAGCAACCAATCTCGCCATTCCATCCCTAGGGCAAAAGCAAAATCAATCCCTCCAGTTTGCTACAGGGATACGATTGTATCAACATTATTGGAATCAGTAAGATCAGCAACATCATTGTGGATGCAGTAGATGAAGATCAGGGCTGCCTATGCATCTCGATTTTATTTACTTTCCGAGTTTGATTCCCTTGTTGTTGGCATTGTAGTAATGATGTCAAATTAGCAGTACTCAGGCGCATGTCTAAAGTTGTTTCCCCCCCTTTTCTCGACTGAGCATTATCTATCTATAGTCATCTACTACTTGATAACATTGTGCTGTGATTGTGGGATTGGGATATGGTTAGATGATAAGCTGCCGGTATATATTGTCAATTGAGCTACAGGTATGTGTCTCGACGAATAATTGTAGCCTGTATTATGATGTTGCTTGATAACAGACGGTCCAGTGGTTGGTTGCATGGATCTAATATGAACCTATATAGAGATGTAGGCACTTGAGCGGAGCAGTGGATAGCCGATGCTAAGAATTGGAGTTCTGATAGCTCAGTTGAGCCTATGTTTACAAGATCACCTGTACGACTTACACATCAGGTGGAGGCGTGCCCATCGGAGCGGAACAATCCAGTAGTTCAGATTTTTTCATCACGGTTCTATTCTCCACTAGCAAGACTTGAAAGCAGTAGCTGTTACACGCCTTTTGACATGGTCTTATATGCAGTAGCGCTTTCTGTCTCACCGACGTCGGGAATTTTTTGTTTGAGCTTGATTTTGGTTAAAGCAACCATCCACTGAACCCTCTCATCTCTCCCAGAATATTTACACAGATTCATGAGAGTCGTGCTTAAACGTCGGCGAGGTTAATACTTCTTAAAGTTTAAATAAAATCTTTAGCAGACCTCTCTCCCCCGTCGATATGTCCGAGTGATTAAGGAGACGGACTCGATATCTGTTGGGCTTTTCCTGCGCAGGTTCAAATCCTTCTGTCGGCGGCTTTTGCTTTCGTATTCGTGGAATGCTCTTATTCTTTGATGGGCTGATTGGTTCAAGCAATTGCCCTCCATTTCCAGCCCAAATTACCAGATCCAGTTTTGGACTTAAATAAGCTGAGCCTACTACCAAGACCGTCCTGGCCTCTTTCTTTCTTTCTTTCTTTCTTTAAATTTCTTTTTCCTCTTATGCTCCTTCTATGTCCATCCTCTTCCTCTGTTCCAGGCGGATATGTTTTCTTTCGAGAAAAACAATTCAAGGGACTCTTAAAGACTTGACTGATTACTATATTCTTTCTTATCTTTATTTTTCTTTAATGATGCAAAATTTCAAATCAGTTTTCATATACTAAGATGAGTTAAATTCACAATTGATTTCAGCCTCAATAAATTAAACTGTATAAGTGACGGAAGAACGTCAAGATGTCTATTTTTCTGTAGAAAAAACTAAACAATTGTATGAGCAGATTTAACGAATAATTATACTTGGATTATAAGACATCATACAAATGTGTATATTTTGGGTTAGATTTCTAATCATGTTTAACAATGCACATATTATATTTATTATTCATCTAATAAAGTGAATGTACAAAAAAAAAAAGATTTATCTCAAAGAAAAGTATCTATCATGTTTCATCTTTATTACCATCCTTACATGCTAAGGACACGCATAAACTATTGTTTTTTTTATTAATGTGGGTGTCTAGGTTAGTTTTGGCATAACTCGACTAATTTCATGAATTCTGAAGTTAATGACCATATAAGCCTTCAATGACCATCATATTAACAACTATAGAGCTCGAATCTAAGATTACAGGGAGAACAAGTTACTTAGTCTTAAATTCTTACCACTTAATGATCTAATAGATGATTAAAACTATTATTAATCAAAACCATGAATATGCGCTATCGATTACGTGATACCATGATAATCTTGTGATCAGAAACAATATAATTAAATGACTCAGGCACATCAATTTTCTCATGATTTTTGAAAATGGCGAATGACCAAATAATAATAACGGTGGAGCCCTTTTAACAAACGTTCAGGGGTCTCTGTCCAGTAAATTTATCCGTTAGCACACAAAAGTCAGACAGCCCAAGCCAATATTAATACTAGGATTCTCAACGTCCTCCCGTCGTCCCATGCATCTTCGTTCTTCACTTCTGTATCCTACTCTCTCTGGTCTCGAACAGGGTTACAGCAAGGCAAAACAAAAGGCAATTTCAAAGGAAGGAGAATGATAGATGAGTGTGGGTTCATGTTCTTTAGGATTAGGGGTTGCAGTGCAAAAGTGAGAGGAGAAGAAGGGCCATCACGCACCGTTTGTCAGTAAATTTTACGATCCAGATATCATGTCGGCGACCAAAACTACAGTTTGTCAAACTATGCAGGACCCACCATGCTGTGACATTTAAAAAAAAAAAACAAAAAACACACCATACAGTGACACTACTCTTCTCCTCTGGCCCTGTTTTTGGTTTTACCAAAAACCCACTGCCCCTCCAATTCCGGGTGCCACCGACTGTTTCTTCCTCTCTAGCTAGCGGAAAACCCTAGTTTATTTCCGGATTTAAAGAGTTCACGGTAAAAAAATAAAAAAATCAAAAGGGTCACATTGCTCGGAGCTTGTACAAATGCTGGTCTTTCATTGGAGATTTTTACTGAATAGAACTAGAACTACCTCGTGGACGACTCGCCAGTCCTAATTAGTCCTTTCCTTTTTTTTTTTTTTATCGTACAAAAATTACATGTGATCTACTAATGCAATAGCTTCTTTATCGAGATTCTCAGCAAGAATTTAACATTTTTATTGTCAAGAAATTTATATTAACTGATATCTTTTAATTTGGTCGAGGGGTACTGTTCAATTATGCCAGATATGTAACCCAGAAAAACGCAAACCTGTTCATATTGGATAAATTTTGAACCAAAAAGCATGTAACCCTGCTCACCCCAGCAGACACGAAAATATTTATTTATAGCTAAAGATTAAGAAATCAAGAATCTTGTATCCTCCATCCAAATTAATCACATATATAAACACACAAGCCCATACTTTAATTACAGAATTGCGCTTCAATGCTAGCTAGTATATATTTTCTTTCTTCCTCAGAAGTCATGTTGTCCTCTCTTATCTGCTAATTAAATTTAAGAACATCAATTGGATCACTCAAATACAATCATTTATAAACCATCTAATAATTAAGTTTATATTCTATATCATGGCTCGATGTTTAGTCGTCATAGGATAGACAGTTTTAACATATTTTTTTAATCATTACGACAATTTTTGATGTCGTTTTCTAGCACTAACGCTTAGTATATACACGCGCATAAACCCTTGTTAAGTAATAAAAAAAAACATGCTTGTAGGTTATAATTCCAGCAAGTAAATGGGCATCAAGCAATTAAGCGACAACCCCCACTAAGAAAATGGAATGAGAGGGCAACAAGGCCAATGAAAGCAAAGCGTGAGGCAAATTCTCTGTGGATACGATGCGAGATCACGTTATCTTGCTTAACGCCGTGTATCTTGCAACATTATCTTGACAGCCGTCATCCTTCAACACGCACCAATTATATATTTCTTCTTCATCAATTCATTTATTTATTTAATTCGGAAAACAAGCAGACGAAATTAAAGGACGCTGTCTTTGTTTTTGTTTTCAAGAGTAAACAACGTTCTTGTCTGTTTGATTATCCTGTTGCTTGCTAGACGTATTATAATGGTGGTCTGTGATCTGTGGTTTTTCATTTTCTACGCTTAGATTAGACGTACATTTTTTTTAATTAATTAATTAAATAGAAGTAGTTGCACTGTGCATAAGTTCGGAGATTAGATATATTAAATGAAATATGAGGTAATAAGTTAAAGGAGTGAGAGTGTACGTAATACCATATGTTTAATTTATCTTCTAGAACGAGACGTCACCAATTATTGTGACAATAGCTAATCTTATTTTATTCTAGAGTAGTTGTTTTAGAGGGAGGTGCGGTGTGCTAAGTGCTAACAACACCCGCAAGAAGTTCCAAACTATTTTCTATATATATATATAATAGCATTTCTAGAGCTTTTTTATAATTTTGCTATTTAAAATAATTACACACTTGTGAGGACGTTCACACTGTGCTTATGATATAAAAAATTGCATTATAGAATTTTGAATTTTTTTCAAAAAAAGTTTTTTTTTAATTTTTTTATTTTTGAAAATAATGGAGTACTGTAGACCAGTTTGGAATAAAAGGGGACGGTAAGGCATTACGTCTTCCTACCAGGAAAAAGACAAGAAAGAAAAAAACCAGCATAGATAAATTGATTTGCAAGCAAATTCTAAGGTGACACGGGGACCGATCATTCAGCTGTCTTAAGCACTGTTTGGCATGGTAATTTGGAAGCCTGTGCTCTCGGTAGCCAAACTAAAAACCTGCACTGATTCCGCCAAGAATTTGTTAGGCAGATAAATGATACGTGCCTTTTGTTGAAGAGAAAAGGGCAGCAGCTAGTGAGGCCCATTTTAATTGTCTGGAAGCTCGACCACGAGTCCAGATCATTCCTAAATAACCTTGACCGCTCTCTCCAATCCAATTAGTGCTGCTGCTGCTGCATCTCCTAATCACGTGCCCTAATTGGAAAATAATGAAGAAAAACTTCACAACTCGAGCTGGCTGCAAAATTGCCGAGGGAATTGATAGTCTCACCAAAGCTGAAACTTATTTATAAATTTCAATTCAGCATCCACAGCGATTCTCATGCATGCACATGCCCTTCAAGCTGCATGCCATGGGGGGGTGGAGAAAAATAGAGCTGCTCATAGCCATACAATATTTTAGATGCATTGCTCTCTCGTGGTAAATTCTCAAGCGCACGAAACATTTATTGATGGTAACTCACATGTAGCTTTTTGTGCACCTACTCGTCTTCTTTTTTTGACCTTTCAACTACACGCATTAATTGGTCAGTCCGTGACATGTATAACAAATACAGGCGATCAAAGGGAAATTCCTTAGAAAAGAAGAAAAACAATCAATCTACTAAATTATTCTTAACATTAAAAAGTGAAACGCTACTTTTTTTTATTATTATTCATATGAAATATTCCTCAATTAATTTTTATAAATTTTAAAATTAATGATGAATAAATTTTTAATAATTATTAATATTAATAATAACATGACTCCAACTTAAAAATATAAAAAGAACAAACATCTTAATATACATCAAGCTAGTACCGCTTGCCACCAACTGTATCGTTAAATTGAAACGCTACTTAGCAAGAGCACGGAGGCGCTACAATGAGCCACCAGCAGCTAGAAATTGCTTATTCCCTTTTCTAGGATCGTTCAACCACCCATTCCCGAACAAATTCCCCAGGTGCATCAATGGGCACACCACTCAATCGATTTCCCTCAGCTATACTGCAGTAATATCCCATCACGTCATTGCACTATATTTGGGGACTGGACAAGCTTTTAACTGGAAAGGAAATTGTAGATGTTGTCTTTAAACACAGACCCTGAGACTGTATCACGGAAACTGCTAAAAAAGCAATCCCATTTTCACCTGACGACTGACCACATTTATGGGATGATGATCATCTGCCATGTTAGGAGGGCATGAAGGAAGGTTTCGAGTTTCGACCCTTTGGAAAATGGGTTCGGAAGAACCACTCGCATGACCTAAATGTTAGAGCGACCACTGATGTTGGCCGTAAATTCATGGCTCAGGGGTGACTGCTTTGTCCGTTTATTTTTGGGCCTAGAAACACAGGGCATGTGGTGCCTCTTTTGCTTTTCCAATATAAAAGTAATAATATATTCCTCACATTAATCCACACGTCAATAATTACACCGGCTGTGGTGTGAGACAAGACTAGTCGCTACAAGGTGTGGTTTAGCAAATACCCCCAACCAATCCCACACCTCCCCTACTCATCTATCACTCTTTCTTAAATGAAGTACCTTCGGCCCAAACGACAACCATGAATGCTAACGTAACGACAAAGAAACTAAAATTTGATCAGTATCTCTGTGGGCAGGCCTCCCTCTCTCCGTTTCAATTTTTTTCACTTTTTTCTTCTTCACATCTTGGTCCTTCTTGTACATAACTTGCCCATCAGGCTAGAACCCACCTCCGTACGAAACCATGTAATTAGATCCAAAATTGACCGTATAGAGTGATTAGCGTCAGTCAGTTTCGTTGCATCTTAAAGAATATAACATTTTCTACGCAAGGAGAACAGCATTAATGAGTTAAACTTTCTTTGAACTTCGTCCCCGGAAATCCACTGTAGCTATGGAATATACACGGGTGTTACCTATCCATCTATTTATTTTGCTTATTTTTCCTGACAGGAATAATGGATCAAACCTAGAAGAAGAAGCAGCAGCGATCTGTCAAAAGTAAATTAGAAGGGACGAATCTATCATTTTTTATTTCCTTTTGACTTCTTCAGGACTTTGATATGGTTAAAGTTACAGCTCAAACGAAGGAAAAAATAAAGCACAGTAATCAAAATGATTTGATTCCACAAAACGACAGAAAGAGAGGCGAGGAAAGTTGCTGCTATATGAAAAATGATCGGGAATAATATTTTAAGATTGAAAAGAAAAAGAAAACCAGGACAGGAAGAATAGTACAGGAAAAAAAACACGAAGTTATTTAAGAATTTGAGATCATCACCAAGTGTTGCATCATTTTAATTGGATATGGGTCTGAATTGACATATAGAAATGGTATTTGTATGGGAGTGACTGGTGGGTCTGTGCTAATAATTAACAAAATATATATATAGAATACCATATGCTATATAGTAAGATATGCATCAATGATATATCAATAGAATGGAAACTAAAGGTTGGCTACTGGTCATTTTCACACTTGGGTGGTGGTTAGCAAAATAAAATAAGAGCAGCAATCACAAGGATTATTTTATTCCATTTCATTGATGCTTGTACGCCCTATTATCACTGTTTTTTTTCTTCTGTATTTGTTGTTATCGCAGGGAATTAGATGTTGTTTTCATAGGGATCAGAGAGAAGGACCAAAATGAATACTATCCTGAATCTCATAACCCAAGATCTTAAAAATGAATTGAGAAAAAATAAAAATAAAAGAAGAACAAATCTAAGATCAAGATGGATAGTTAGATGGTGTAGTATAAAGGTAGCACCAGAAACTGTAAGTACAAAATGTGTAAATATATCAGTGATGCACGTGTGTGTATTTGCCCATGGTGGGGAGCCCAGACGATCAAGAAAAGCCGGGACCATGAAGCCACATTAGTTGCTAGGGAATTAAGATTTGGTAAAAATTAATGTTGCCCTTCTTGCCAACATGCCTGCAGCCTCCCAAAATTCGAGTAGTTTGAACTTTGATGCTAGCTAGAAACCAATCACAAGAAAACAGTGCTAGGAAAGAAAACAAAGAAAGAAGAGAGGATCGAAGAATTAAAACTACTAATTAATAACCTATAGAAATCAGTGCAGTCATCATATTGTTCAGGTGATATAATGGTCAATCTTATCAACAACTGTGCTGTGATATTTAGTACGCAGAGGGAGGGAGGCGAGATAATAATGATCTTAATAAGCAAACAAGATTCTATGGAATTCTTTCTCGCAGTAAATTCTTTACATATAGTGGAGTTTTAACAGGTCAAAACAAGAAAGAACCTGAAACAGAAACAGAATATCGCAGTAGTAATTAAGGCATCTAGGTCAGTTTCCTAGATTGCATAATATAAGAGTAGATGATCCAAGAGAGTTAAACTAGGTTTAGTTCAAGAAAAACAAGGGTTTTAGGCCTCCTCTTCATTCTTGCTGAACTCTACTTTTTCTTTAATAATAATAATAATAAGGCCAAGAAAAAGAATAATCACAGTCACGCTAAAGATTTATACTTCTCAACTAACCCATCTTCCTATGTTCTAGCAAATTTTCAAATAATTGAATTATTGATCAGTCACTTAGTAATAATATCACGGGTACTACAAAGAAGAGACAGACTACTATAGTTACCATTGAAGAAGAAGAAGCTGGGGATATGATTTTTTTTAAAACTAGATTTCTAGTTAAATTTTGTTCAATGGTTCGATCCGATTATAAAGTGAATCGACAGAGATCACATATATCTCTTAATAATCACAATTAAGACAGGAGATTAAAATTAACAAAAATTTAAACACTATACGGTTGTTGTAGCAGCAGCACTACTATCAGCATCACCACTCCCCCCTCCGCCACCACTAGTAGAGCCACCACCAGCTGCCTCCACCGACACATTCACCGTAGTAACAGCAACATTAGACCTTTTTCGCTTCTTCTTCTCGTAGGGAATCCCTCTAGCTTTAGCTTGACCTTCTCGAACTTCCCTCAAGTAAATCCTGACAGCTCTAGCCCCAAAAGGGTTCGATTCTGGCCGTCCACCGTTTTCTTCATAAGCAGCTCTAAGCCGTCCGATTAGCGCATCAAGACTACCCCAGGCCTGCTTAAGTGGACAAGAGCAAGGTGCTGGCGGGTTCGGGTGCCCAAAATAAGGACAGCCCGTTATGTGGACTTTGGTCTTACCAAATTGATCCAAGTATTTCAAGAACTCGATCACATGTGCACCACTGCAACGAGCTAGAGTTAATGGTGGCTTGTGGTTCTTTAAGTACTGTAAGAAAGTGTTCCAGTCTCTCCTCTTCTGCGACTCGTATCTACTTGGTGGTGCTGGCGGTGATGATCCCTCTGGTTGCTGTTGTTGTGGCAGTGATGCTGATGCTGAAGATGATCCCGCTGATGGACCCGGTTCTCCACTATTCGGGTCGGGTGCAGAAGCTGCTCCAGATGTTGAGTCCATGAGAGTGATGATTGAGGGTGATTAATTTTTGCCAATTTCCTGACCAAGTAACCTTGAAAGCTTTTCGGACTAATAAGAGTGCAGTAGTGATATCAGCACAAGTAGCTGTTACGTTTCTTGTGATAGAAAAGAAAGATGGCGCCGCTGAGCTCTGGTTTTTGTATGAGTTTGTGAAGATGTTTTCAGGGGAAAGAGATCGTGTTATGAGTTTCTTTATTGGTGAGAAGGAGAGGGTTTTCAGGTAGAAGAAAGACGAGAAAGGGAGGGAGAGAGAGAGAGAGGGGGTGTTTGTTTAGTTGATGGGACGTGAAAAGAGATGAATGAATGAATGAATGAATGAATAGGACTCTTCTTACTTCCTGAGAGAGAGAGAGAGAGAGAAACATATGCAAGAGCAAGAGAAAAAAAAAAAAAAAAAAACGAGATAGGCAGAGAGGGTTATGGTGGTCGTCAAGATGATTTTATTCACATGGTGGCCCCTGGTGGACAAGACAATGTTTACTATTCACCACGGCGGCCCCTCCCTCCACTCTCCTTTCTTTCTTTCCCCCTCTATTCCAAATTTCCAATTCTTATATACAAATTACTGTGTTATATAGAAAAAACATCCACGTGCTTATCAGGTGCGTCCACACAGCAAAGTGAGGGGGTCTAAACAAAGAGCAGAGCGCGTGGTGGCCACGGGTGCAGTAAGGTGAGTTGATTTGGTGGTCGAAAGGTAGTGGTGGATTAATGGGGGTCTTCTTAAGGTCAAACAAAAATTTGGTGATGGTGGAGCGAACACTACTACTGCATAGGATTCTGTATACTGTTTTGTTTTCTCTGCCTAAAAATGGAAATTTTTGCTTTGATTTGATATCCACAACTTCTTCTCTACACATCAACTACTCCTTAATAATTAATTAGCCTCTGCCAATCAAGTCAATGGTGTCGCTACTCACTGATTCTGATAAAACTGCTTTTAAAATGTTAATTAACCTCCCAAAACACTGCTTCTGCCTCCTCTTTCTCGCCTGCACGGTTGCGTCCCTGCACATTTCAATCGCCATGGCAAATTGTCTTTTTTCCAGGTGATTGCTCTTGTTAAACACTCTTAATGTACAGTGCTATTTATTTAAATATATTCTTATTATTGTGCTTGTGTATTTTAGAGAGAGAAGCGGTGATTTTATTGACATTAAACTGATAGAAAACCAATTACTCTCTCTCTGTCTTTATTGTAAGAAAATTGAACCACAAAACTCTTCACAACGTTAGTAAATCATACATGGCCTTCCGAGCAAGACCAAGTCCTTTCACCGAAGGTAAATAGACTCTCCTAGTTAGAGATTCCTTTAAAAAAAAAGTCACTAGCTCGCAGAAGCGTTCTTTTGCTGCATGGATCAATGGAAGAACAGGTCGCCCTATCAGATTCCATTTATAAAAGTTTTTAACCGTTCAGCATTGTCAATGAATGTCAATTGCTTTACATAACAAAATAAAATCTCAAAACTTTTATTTAAAGGATCTAATCTCTTGAATCTAATCCATATACCCACGAATCAGATTCAAAAAAAAAAAAAAACAAGCCATGATGGCATAAAATAAAATAAAATAATAGAAAATCTTGTTCATGTAAAAAATTAAAAATAGATCAATAAAAAGAGGTTCTCACGACTAAAAATAGAAAGAATCATAGTATTTAATTATTTAAAAATGGTCTGGCTAGCAGATATACTTGTTAAGAGCCATTTAATAATCCAAATCAATCATCTCTTTTCTTTATGGTTCTGGAATTTATTGTGAACACTTAAAAGCACCATCATAAAAAAAAAAAAAAACACACTTGCTTAATATCTATAATCTATATATCATTTATTTGATCTTATTCTCTCTCTTTTTTTTATCCTAATCCAGCAATAGATTAATTATAATAAATGCATTTAGATGATGTTTAATGCATGTCTTAGGGCTTAATTTTGTTATTTAAGTATTGAAGAATTCATGTCCCAGTTTCAAAACTATATATTATGATTGATCTTTGATAATAATATATATATAATCAACAACATTCACTAACTTTTGATGAGATTTTTTTATAAATGTTGCACTTTCTTAAATTGCCCATATATATATATATATATATATATATATATTGGCAATTATAAATACATCATAAAATATATTTACAATACATTTTTTTATGGGATATTGAGAAAATGCTATTTAAAATAAATGTTGCTGTACCAGCAATAGGTGTTAAACTATGTTTTTGAGCTATAGAAATGCTCAATTTAACAAATCATCTTAAACATTCTTTAAATTTACTCAAGATCAACTCTCTTTCTTTCTTTTATTGGTGGAATAAAGAGAGAGTGAATAGAAAAAGGGAGTGAGGTTTAAAAATATTTTAGATGGATTCACAAAGGCATATATGATCAAGCATAAGCCAAACTTTTGAATGGTTGTGTTGATAATTTTTATTCTTTTTCTTATTAATCAACTAAATTGTGTAAGAGTTTATGATTAGTTCCGTACATTACCCTTTTATACATGAGAATTTGTTTAAATAAATTTTGAATGTATATTTATGAGAAATTCGACAAAATATCTGAACACATGAAACATTCAAATAAAAATATTTGAATTTGGAAGTTTTAAATAAGAACAATGAAAAGGTAGCCAAAATCATTTACAAGTTGTTTGAAATCAATTCTTTATTACAATTGAATTCAATTATAGTGTTTGATTCGAATTCAGTTGATAAATAAGTTAAGTTCTTATGTTTGGAAGAAATAAAATTCAATTCATTTTGTTTTTTATATTAATTATTCTTATTATCTTTATCTTATTTCTTCAAAAATCTTTACAAAAAGAGATAAGAATATGAAAATTTTGATTTTAACATTAAACTTTTCCTCTTTTAAATTATAAATCAAACAAGTTGGCCTCTGGTTTACTTCTTTTATTGTATTTTTAGAGATTGAATTTCGTTAAGAATTCAGTTGTTGATACCCAAAAGAGTTTCAAACATTAGATTCCATTAAAACTTTTAAATTGAATTCAATTCAGAAATTTCCAAACATGCTATTAAAATGATGTGTTGTGAAGAAATTGTGACAAGCTTCTTCTTCTGCATGTTAGGATATCCTCTTTCAAGCAAGATCATCAAATCCTTTTTTTTTTAATAGAATTCTAAGTAAACTATGTATTTACAATAAATTTCTTTTTCTATGGTCTCATGATAGCATGAAAGCCAAATTTATTTAATTTAAAGATCAAGCGTCCAACAATGATGAATAGGAAAAATCAATCAAACTATAAATACTCATTGTAACATAAATAAAAACCAATTATAAAAACTCGACAATAAAACAATGTTATGCTTGGAGAGATATCTAGATTTTGAACACAACACTAGAAAGATCATTTGAATATTGAGGCGTCTAAGTTATAATTAGTGACATCTTATTAGTTACTTCATAGGGTCCACTTAAAGAGACAAATACAAGAAAAAAGAGAATAAAATTCGTACTCTGCCAAAGTGATAAGAATATCTCTACTTAGAATTTTTCTCTCTTACTTTATACTTCTCTTTCTTCAAAGTGAGCTTAAAAGATTAATAACTAATAGAATGTTGCTAGTTACATCTTAAGCACCAGAAAATTTTTTATTTTTACCTCTCAAAATTTCATAAAAGCACTATTGTAACTAGTCAAATTTTACATGATTGTACACAATGTTTTGTAATGTTCATGGGTGAACCTTTATGGACTAGGCTTACTTGATTAAACTATACAATTCCTTCTTGATCACCTGCGATAAAAAAGAAAAAGTTGGATTAGGGTTGTGAAAGTAAAGTGGTGCCTCTAATATTTAAGTTAACAGTGATGTAATGTATAATGAAAGATTATGAGATTTGTTACAAGATAAATTTCTCAAAATGTCGAAAACATTGTAACTATAAAGAAACATTAATTCTAACATATTTAATTTTTATTTTTTTATTTATTTTTTCCCAAAATGCCAGTGGAAACTTTTAAATAGGAAAATTATAAAACCCCATTGTAAAAAGGAAAACCTAACAAAATAAAAATAAAATACTAAGAATATTGAATATCCTAGTAAATCTCTTTTATACTTAAATAAAACTAACAAATCCTAACAAAATTTTCTAATAAAAAACTATTACAATGAAAATAATTTATCCTAAAATAATGGATTTGTGTCATGTGTCAATCCCTCTACTTGTAAAAAATCCATCCTCGAGTTAACAAATAGAGTTTGAACACTTTCATTTAAAATAAATATTTTTTAAATATAGCATTATGGCTAGCCTATTCAAAAAGTAGCGTATCTTCGATCTATTGACTAAAAAGTCTTTATCATCGTTGATGCTTTGTAATTTGTATCTTTCATTATTAAAATTATTTATTTTTCATCTCTTTCTAGCAAGGAGTTGCTCCCTCGTATCATTCACCTTGTTGCCTAAGCCATGATTGTCTCTTTTTTTATAGAAATATCTTCATTTTCCTTTACCTTTCTATAGGTGTCATCATAATTTAAATTGTTTTTTTTTAAAGCATCATCCTTGTTTTTCTTTAACTCATATTGATCATGATCAACATTGTGTAAACATTCATATTTATACAAGTCTTGTTGAGATGAGGATGTTTTGGAGAGCTCGTGTTTTAAAGATTTTAAATCCCATTATATGGAGAACTTTTGAGTTATATTGTGTATTAATTAAAGCTTCATCTTTTCTATATTGACTTTGGCTTTAAGTTAACTACTTTTGAATTGTTGACTGTATCGACTAGTTCCTTATAAGATAATATAAGAACTTTTTTATTCTCATAGTCTAAGGGATCGAATATATCTCTCTCCATAATTATCTCATACAAAACCAACTTTCAACATCCATTTTATTTTTTTCTAACAAAATATCTTCATCTTGTTTCCACCATGAGAAAGTTGTCATTTTCAATCAAATCTCCACCAACCGCCTTGTGTTCTTTTCAGATAATCTCAAATATCTCACCACTATATTACAATTAGTAAGTATTCATAAATTTCTCGATATTCAAATTTCCATTTAAATTTACAAAATTAACCTTCAAATAAAATTATTTCATACCACGAGAACATCTTTTAAGCGTAGTCCTATCATAATCGGCAAAACTCCTATAACCTCTCTCAATTTCATCCTCATCAAACTCCAATATATAAACAGGTTATGGTTGTTTATATAGGATTGTAAGAAAATATATGGTGCTTAGTCCATTGTGATGTATATTTATGAGCATGTTCTTCTTCGTATCACAGTTTTGGTATGCATTTTTCCCTAGCAATGGTCGATATAGTCGTTCTGTTATGTCTGTTACAAAATGCTCTACTCGATCCAACCTCTATGACAGGGTTTTTTGTATTGTATCCTGAGTCCTAATAATGCCCTAGATGGCCTCAACTCTTGTTTCATAGGGTGGGATGATATTGCCAACATATTTGTCTATCAAATAGGTTAATATACTCTAATACTAATTGATGATTTGTAATGAGCAAAGACCTTCAAGTACCAAAAATACCATAATTATATAGAAACATTGTAAAATTTTGAGTTTTTATTTATCAAAATATTCTTATCAAATGACCATTACAAACTATTTTAATAGAAAAACTAAAAAAATCATGATTTAAATAGAAAAACATAACATAATACAAATAGAATCCTAATAATATTGAATATTCTAATAAATCTATCTCTTAATCAAATAAAACTAACAGATCCTAGAAGATGCTAATAATTAAATAAACATTACAATGAAAATATAATTTGTGTCTCGTGGCCTCGTGTAAAATAATAATATAAATGGAAATGTATGTGTATGGTGTATATATAAGTTATAACCCTATGATAATGTTATTCTTTTCCTTTTATATACTAGTCTAATAGTCTTAATTTCTCTTACTTGTTCCCTGTATCTTTGCTTTGGCATCTTTATCTAAGGACCAATTTATTTACTGGAAAGTAGTTTTCTTTTAGAAAATGATTTTCATGAAATGTGAATTCATTAAAAGTGAATAATTTTTTTATGTTTGGTAGTATCATGAAAAATAAGTTTGGAAAACACTTTCAAGTGTATGAGTATGTTGTGGTAAATGAGTTGAAAAATAACTTATTAATATTTTATTTTTTTATCAAGTTTATTAAAAGAATAGAGACCAAATCTGACAGAAATAGCAATTTAAAGAATATAAACCAAATCTGTCAGGTAATAAAAATTAAAAGAGCATGAAAATGAAAAAAAATTCATAAATTATTTCAAATAAAATAAATAAATAAATAAATAAATATGAACCATATCTTATAGATAAAAAAAAATTCAACTAAGAAAATAATAAGAGAAAAATAAATAGCAATAAAAAATAAAGACTAAAGTTAATATAAAAATCAAATTAAAAAGGATAAAATTAAAAGAAATCAAAATAAAATATATATAATAAAAAATTATTAATTAAATTTTAATATAATTAATTAATAACCAGAGTTTTTTATTCACGACTCTTTAAAAGTATTTTTAAAAAGAATGATTATTATAATTTAAAAAATAACGTTTGCAATTTCAGCAACTCCGTTCTTTTCGTCTTTCTCCCTTAATAATGAATGTTTAAAAGCACCATTGTTTAATGATTGCAGTATTCTGTTCATGGAGATAGACAAATACCCTGCCCCACGAAATCGATTAAACGAAGACATGGAAGGGGGAGGGCCTGGGCGTACCATATCTGTAATGCCTTGCTTTGTCTAATATAAATATATGCCGTGGTACTGATAGACATGACCTCTTGAAATGACCAAGTGTCTTCAGAAACCGAGGATTTATTATCTCCTAATAATCTCTGCCCCATCAACATATATAGAAACCCCACCGTGCTCTATTCCTTCTAGTTCTAGCTACATGGTTTAATTTCCTTGATTATTCTTTTTCTTCACGTTTCTCGTTTGTGGCCGTCACGGTGAAGATAGCTGCTATAGGGGAAGGGGGTGCCCATGTATTTGCGTGGGGTTCTTCCCATGCGTGCTTAGCACCTACTTTCTCTGCTCTAGATGTTTTTGCTGAAAATATCCCAAGTTACTTGACCAGCAATCCGTTGTTTTCCTTCAAGTACTGTTTCTTCTTTCTTTTTCTTTTTTTCCTCCTTTTTTCGTTGGTTCGGACACTGATTGAGCAGGGTGGGGGTCCAAAAACATGAGAAGCAATAGCCTACGAAGCAATTACGCATAAGTGGTCATAGATCTGCTGTGGAGTGCATGCTCCCTTGACAGTTTTACCGACGGAATTTTTCTGTCGGCATAAGATATATATTTCATCGGTAATTAATTTGCCAACAGAATCATTGATGAAAATGCTCCGTCGGTAAATCCGTCGGAAATAAAAAAAATAAAATTACCCGCTTGATTTCGTCGGAATATCCCTTGGTAATAATTTTTTTATTACCAACGGATGTACCGACGGAATTACCGATGGAAATTCCATCGGCAATTCCGTCAGTAATTATTTAAAAATATTTTAAAAAAATTCATTTTATAAAATTATAAAATAATTAAATTAACATAAATCAACACTATATAATATATACTCAAAATGCTTGAAAAAAAAATAAGAAAATCAACTCAAACAAATTTGCAACAAATAAATAAAACGAAAAAATAAATTCAACTAAAAAAATTCATATGAAAAAAATGAAGTTGCAATTGCTAAGAATTTAAAAATCTTATAAATAAATCAACTAAAAATTGATTTCATGTGAAAAAACAAATCTCACAACAACATTTATACAATTATTAAGAACAAAACAATTAAAAATAAAATAAAAAACAAATATAGTGAAAAAAGAAGAAAAATCTTACCTTAATGTAGTTGCAAGTGAAGCTAGGGAGAGAAAAAAATTTCGTAAAGCATATTAATTAAAAAAAACTAATAGGATAAAAGAAGAAAGAAGAAGAAGACATACCCGAGCATGGAGGAAAAGAGAAGGAGATGAGAAGAGAAAAGAAGAGAAAGAAATAGATATTGATGTTTTTTACATATAGTGAAGAAGATGTAGTAGAAGAAGAAGAAATAAGTCTATCTCTTGTGAAATAAAGGGACTCAGGCTTTTTATTGGGGCGCGTTAGCGACTGATTTACAGACGGATAATTGAATATTAATTTTTTTAATTATTCCATCGGTAATATTTAATTTAAATTTTCAATTTCGTAAAAAGTTTTCAGAAACCGCCAATAATTACCGACGATTTTTCAGTCCGTTGGTGATTCCATCTGTAATATTTAAATGAAAATTTTAAATCAATTGAATTTTTTCAGAAAATCGCCAAATAACACCGACAACTTTTCATTCCGTCAGTGATTTTGTTCGTAAAGAACAACAATTAACAGTGCAATTGGAAAGTGAACAGTTCTGGAGCTCTCTGGAAAATACCGACGGATTTTATCCGTCGATGATTCCCTTTATAATTGACATGATGAACAGTGTAAACAAGTTTACCGACAGATTTACCATCGATAATTCCGTTGGTAAATCCTGACATGTCATTATTTTTTTTACTTTGTTTTAATTTTTTTTCCCATCATAATTCTCTCAGTATTTACCGATGAAATATTTTGGTCAGTAAAATCTCTCAAAAATTTATCAATAAAAATATTCTCTTAATATTTTTATTTGTATTTATTAGTTTTTTAAGTAGCGGACATGCAGCCGCTGGTCCAGACATCAGTTGTATAGCTTCAATTGCTTTGCTAGGAAAATGAAAGTCAATTGCGTTACATAAACATTACACGTATCATGGTCCTTATATGCTTCCGCGTTATGTCAGAAAAATATTACAGTATGGGTCCACATGCAGTACGTAGTTTTTAACGAGACCCGCGCCTGATATTCAAGGTAGATAAACTCTAAAGTCTAAACAGACTTATAGCCACTTCCATGCTTGAAACGAGATCTAGAGACCCAGCTAATAGATTATAAGAAGAAAAAGGATTCTTGATCAGTATCTGAAACACGTGAGATATAAACATGATATCATCGGTTATTATGAGCCAATCTTGCGGGTCGTTTATTTGCAAGACGTCGGTATAGGATTTCAGTGAGGACGACATCGTTCTTCAAGGAAATTTAATATGCTTATTCAGGCCTAAGCCCAGCAAAGTCCAAGTCTCAAAAGGGATCGAAAGGGCCTCGTAAAACCTCCTTTTCTTTTCTTCCCTGAACGAAGAACCTAATTAAACTCAAGATAAAGGGAAAATATCATTAAAAATAATGATTACAGGGGAAGAATAAATCAGCGTAGGCTCCTCGTAGCTAGGTTGTCCGAGTTATTTATTTTACATAAAGGAGATAAGAATATAAATATATACAGGCAGATCCCACAAACAAAAGGAAGAAATCTAGCATTTTCCGCATCCATTTATGTGGGCAAAAACCTTCCACAATGCCAGATCGATCACAGCATCTAACGCATATATACAGACGAAGTCATCTCACAATATTAGTAGGAGACAAATTGACTCATTACTGCTTAGGATCCTTAAACATGTTTCACAAGTTGAGATAACGGTCATTATAATATGATTCTGAGGTGTGATTCCATTTTCAATCAACTTGATTCAATACTTGTATAGTAGGTGGGTCAGTGCATGATTCCCGTGATACGTTGCCCGGAATAAAATCGCTCATAATTTCATGCTCTCCGTGATTATATTCCAAATTTTGGTTTGATAGTGATATCTCTATGTTAGCCTTTTGTTCGTATTTTTATTTGGTTAGGATCTAGCTCAGCTCGAAGGCTGGGCTGGTCTCTGTAGGTAGGGGCATGATGGTGTCACGTAACTTTTTATTTTTTCTTTTGACATCGTAGAAACCTCCGTTAATAAAAAGATGGAAAATTCAAAAAAATAAATAACTTGTGAGCTAGCCCTCACAGCACCGTCAATGCTAAGTCACTATCTAAAAATTATTTTAATATTTAGGCTCTATTTAAAATGGTAGTGTTTTATATATATAAAAAAATTATTTAAAATTAATTTTTTTTAATTTTTGAATAATTTAATTTAACATACTGATATCAAAAATAATTTTTTAAAAATAAAACTTTCACATTCAAGAGGGAGTCCGAACAATCAACGAGACATAATTGTACAACCTCTCTTACAATAATAATAATAAAAACTACAAAATAATGCTGATCGAAGACTCCATCGTAATTAAAGAAAAGCATATTATTTTGTGGTTTATAATGAACCAGTGCGGGGTTGGACCGATTGAAACTGTAGGTTACGTTCAAAGTTCGGTATTTAGTTTTAACAGGGCTAGCATGGGATGAGTAGTTTTATTTAAAAATAAATAATTTTTTTTGAAAAATAGTAAAATAATATAACTGTTAATCATTTTATTTTTCAAATGAAGAAAATATAATTAATATGGTATTTGATTGAAAAAATAGATACATTATTTATAAATATCTATAGCTCAATATAACCCAACTTTCTTTCGTTTTATTTCATTTTGTTGTGTTAAAAGCTTCAAGCTCTTTTAATTTATTTATTTTAATTTTTGTTTTTATCCCATTAATTAAATTATACGTCAAATATCCGAGGCTTCTATCTCTATCTTCACTGCTCCAAATGTTAAGAAGTTCGATCCCCACATTCAACACTTTGAATATGACAGACAATTTGTTTGTTGTATAAACTATATAAACACCACCGTAAAAATGTTGCAAAGGCAAGACAAATCGATAACTTTTGTTTTTTTGGAAAAAATTGTGAATTTTTTATTTTTCAGAAGAAAGAAAAAAGAAAAGAAAGAAGAGGCCGGTGACAGATTAAACATTACATGAAGAAACTGTTTATCTTTACGTTCCAGTCATGTTTTTTTTTTTTTAAAGAATAGTTTTTTATTTTAAATTATTTTGATGTACTAATATTAAAAATATATTTTTAAAAAATAAAAAATATATATTATTTTAATATATTTTAAAATAAAAAAAAAAAAACAGCACCTCAAAGTTACTGGCCGGGATGAGAGCAGCTCTTTTAACAGTGCAAATATTTACTGCAGAGGCTGTTAGAATCTTGATACACCATGCAAGAAGAGTGAGGTAAATATTGAATTTGTCATTTCTTTGGGGGAATCCCCTTTTCTTGATTGGCTGGTAGTGCTTTAAGAATGGTGGGGCTCAGTAGCGGTACTATATTATTATTGGCAGTGGGATTCCAAATGTCAGTGGAATTAAAGAAAGGAAAAGTTATATATATATATATTTATTAACGTGAGTGAGAGAGGAAGGGAAATGATGGGTTACTTGTGAATCTGATTTAAAGCCCTCGCCAAAAATTTTCGAGCGACTCAACACAACATAACTACAAAAGGGAAAACGAGGACGGGTTCTTCTTTTCTTGTCTTTTTTCCTGGTCTACTGCGGCACGTACGTGCCAGAGAGCCTTTCATGAGAGCTGTTCTGTACGTTGTACAATTATTAATTGAATCTTGCTTAAAAATTAAACTGACTTGCTCAAACATGGGATAAACTCAATGAAGTAAGCCTATTTACCTCCATATGTTGTCTTTAATTTTGTCGATTATTAGTTTGAGTACGGGACGCCCTGTTTCTGAGCTCGACTGACAAGAACCATCCGCGTGGTATGCCATGTTAGAGGCCTTGACGGGACAAGTGCAGATGTTTCAGAATATTGATGGATGGGGGCAGCAAAGCAGTCTACAGTAGATAATGCCGGTGCGGAAAGAGAGCACCGTTGTCAAAACTAGTTAGAGAAGTGATGCGCGGGGAAAGAAACGAAGGCAAAAGCTATGAAGTTTCAATCATTTGTATGAAAGAGCAACAAACAGTGTAAGAAATAAGATGCTTGCCACCTAATTAAAGCACAGTTGTTAATCATTTTGCCACTCATTAAAGCAAGGAATCGAACTACGTAAGGTTCAGGTCCTCCTTGAATTGATCAGGATCTTGAAACCCTAATGGCCTGTGACACAAAATTCATTGCAAAACCTAAGGAATTTCTTAATTTAAAAGAAACGAGATGTACTAGCAGGAGTCCACAGGGCTTTACTGCTCACCCTTTTCAGGTATGATTTCGGTGCCATGTATGGCCGTATCTAGAGATGTATTAGTTGCAGTAGATTTTTCTTTTTAATTAATCAAAATCATTTCCAAAACATATAGCTTCTCAGACGTGAATTAAGATATCTATGTACGTGGATGGTTGAAAAAGAAGACGAGTTCTCTTGTTGAGAGCCGTGCGTGACAATGTACGTGACATATACAGAGAGTTGGAATCAGTGATGATCAAAATCACAGTACTTACTATACGCGCGTGTGTTAGCACGTGAGACTCATCATGGTCTTATTAGATGGTTGAAACATGTTGATTTCGTCAATCACGAGTAATTAATATTTTTCAATTTTAATATTGTTCATGACAAATCACCTTAGTTCACACTCCTACAGCAATTAATTATTAACAGAAAGTAAGCATGGTGGGAATTGATTTATCATTGTTTACTTTTTCATCCGCTCACAAATCATTCTCGATTGAATCATGGTGATTTTTTAAAATTTTTAGTTTAATTCTCCAACTTATTTTTTTGCACAATTAAGTTCAAGTTAACACCCAATTGTTATTTTTTTGAAAATGGTTGGGCTGAAAAATAGGACATCAAAGTAAAAATAATAGGTAAAATAAGTGTTAATGGTTTCGTTTGATGAAAGGAATTTCACGTAGGTGTTTTTTCCTTCAACTTGATGAGACAGATCTGACAGCGGGGAAGAATTTAGGGTTCTTGGAGATTTCTAGTTCTTTGAGCTTTTTTTGAGTTTTTTAAAACCATAAATAGATTTATTAAGGTTTTCAAAATGTTTTAAGTCAAAAACATGTTGAAAATAGTTTTTAATCAGAAAAAACCGAACCCTTGATTTTTCGGTGATTCCTCATCATTGAATTCTACATGAAACAAGCAACACATCGCAGGCAACAACAAATCATCCACCCCTTTAAATAGGGGATCAAAGTGAAAATAATAGGTAAAGTAAGTGTTAATGATTCCATTTAATAAAAAAAAATTCACTTGGATGTTTTTTCATTCAACTTTTCGATCAGGCAATTTTGACAGCAGAAAGAATTTAGGATTCTTCAAGATTTTTAGTTTGAGTTATTTTTTAAGTTTTTTAAAACATAAATAGGTTTATTAAATAGGTTTATTAAAGTTTGAAAAAAAAAAACCAAACTCTTTATTTTCGGGTCATCCATGATCATTAAATTTTGCATAAAAAAAACAATACACCACCTGTTATTTAAAAAAAAAAATAGTTATGGGATGAACAACGACAGATCATCCATCCCTTTTAAAAAAATAAAGACAGATCCAGGAGCGTGAACTAGACTGAAAAATAATAGCTTGTATTTTCTTTACTTAAAAAAAAAAAAAAAAACCACCCAGCGATGATAGAACGCGGGTACAAAAATAGTTTAAAACTACCTGTCGTTGGTGGAAAAATTCCCAGATGGCAGCCCCTCCGTTTTTTTTTTTATTATTATTCAACCCTTCTTTTCTCTCGTTCTCTCCTCCCATAATCGCCATTTTATTTTATTTTTGAATAATTTCACAACTCTTACTGGGTGCGCATACCTATTACTCCACCCGTAAATCAATCAATTTAAAAAGAGATAGAAACAGGAGAGGAAAAAAAAACTTTATCCAAAAAAAAAAAATTATTAGTGAAAGGGATGGTATGACCATCACCCTCTCTGGTTAATCAATATTTAACCTGGGGTTTACATCAGTGGTGAAAGCACTGCACAAGCTTGGATTGTCCAATTAAGATGCAAACAGATGTTAATCTATAATCAATGATTGAAGTAGGGGATAGATACAAGGTTTTTTTTTTTTTTTCCTTAGCCATTCTTGGATAGGCATCTCCTGTCTGGATCAATCGTCTGTCATCAATTCAAGTAAATACAGCTACAGCCAGGTGAAAGGTACCATCTTTTGACAGATATTGTAACCTGGAAGGACGCCATGCCTGCACCATTATCAACAGGGATCACACGATGGGAGAAAAATAGAGACTGATTAACAACCAGTAGCTAGCCATCCAAACTTCCACAGGGATGATGGTGATATCATGGAGTCTTGCGCACTGCAGTCTCATCTCTTTACATTTTCTGCAGTGTTTTTATTTAATTATCTTCTCTTGAGGGAAAAAAAAAAAAAGGCGCATCTAGCTAGTGCCTTCTTTTCATAATTTCTTATTAGAGCCGAATTCAAGACAAGAAGACGTCAATCTCCCAACCCCACAAATTTATTTTTGTGGATTCTTTCAGTGTTTTGACGAAGAATTGCGTTGCATACTAGGTGTTTTCATAGCTAGGCATGACCCACCACCATGGTTCTTTTTTAATCACTCATCACTACAGGTAGTCACAGCTAGAGCTAAGAAAATGAAACCTCTGTCGATGGAATATCCTTAGCCTTGACTCGAGTGCTAAATAAATAATTATGAAACTAATGATAAGCTAGCGCATGTTAGCTGAGCTACTTGGCTTTTCTTAAAGGATCATTCATTAATTCGTAGTCTCTCGAATTTAAATGCGATTAAATTTCCAATCTTGTATTCTAGGAATCAGGCCAATTATTGACAATACACGTTTTATAGAGAACAGTGGAGTGAAGATGCAAACGGACTCAATTTCATCGTGCGATAAAAAAAAAAAAAACAACAATAATTTGAAGTTTCTAATCTTGGGACTTGATATATATATATATATATATATATATATATATTGAAAATTGAAAATTGAAAAAAAAATACTATTTCTTGATTCATCA
>Ga0325403_1000624_pt1 | contig 26181 bp, 11 predicted proteins | sample PopdelMetagenome_19_FD_205665 | JGI IMG/M metagenome (GOLD analysis project Ga0325403, IMG submission 205665) | Populus deltoides microbial communities from Bellville, Georgia, United States - Xylem-PdKOR-R4 | ecosystem: Host-associated > Plants > Phyllosphere > Stem > Wood/Secondary xylem... | reverse complement strand
ATAGTGTAATGAGACAATCAGAATAATAAAACTGCATTGGAAAGTTAGCAGCCAAAACGTCTTTGTTCTCTGTTTCTTCTCTTTTTCTTTGGTTTTCAGCCTCTGCAACCCTCAACATTTCTTTCATACCCTTTGGTACTTTGACTATTTGGCATTGATAGCAACAATTTGTCTTTTGAATGATAATGCAGAATTATTTTTTTTTTAAAAATAATTAATTATAAGAAATATTTTAAAAAAGATAATATGGCACCCCATATAAAACCCCATTAATATAATAGTTTTTATGTGTTTGTAAAATGTTTTTTTTTTTGTTTTTAATAATGTTGAGCATTATTGAAACTTTCTGATATTTCATGTCAAAATCATATGGTCTTGTTTAATTTTACGTTTCAAAAATATTTTTGAAAAAATTTGAAATTTTTTTATTTTTTTATTTGCTTTAAATTAATATTTTTTTTATGTTTTCAGTTCATTTTAATACGCTGATATCAAAAATAATTTTTTTTAAATATTATTTTGATATATTTCTAAATAAAAAATACTTTGAAAAGCAACCACAACCACATTTCTAAACATAACAGCAAGCAGTAATTGATCAAGCCAAATTATATGTCATAGTTTTGTTTATTTATTTTCTCTAGTTAATATTGTTGCGATTTTTCGAACCGCGTAAGAGATACATATCTTTTTACTTGTATGTTTCCTTGATGCTATTGCAAGAGACGCATGAGGGTGTCGTTTATTTGCACTGCCCTGATTAGGGGAACACAACATGGCATATTAACTAACCCAAGCTACGTCATAGGTTGTGTATGTAAATCCTAGCCAAAAAAATAAAAATTAATATGCATGTTTTTCTCTCACAGTTTTTTGCATCAAAAATTACAAGCGTAAATAAAAAAAAGTTATGCAAGTATTTAATTAAATAAATCGAGTTATAGTCCCAATTAGGTTTAATATGTTGGTTTTGTTTTAATTAGACAATAAAAAAAATAAGCAATGATAGTAAATTAAAAAAAAATATTTTTTTAAAAAATTATGATAACTTGAAAAAAAAACCTTTAGAAATACAAAGTATGAAATTGGATAGAAAATGGATAAAAAAAGTCAATTCGAGTCAATCTGGAATAACATGATAAACATGTAAACTAAGTAATAAGAGTTGAGTCAACTTAGGTTAATTCGCAAAACTCATGGCTCAGATAATGAGATCAGAATAACTCGATAGAGAAGAAATCGAAGAAAACCATAAAGATAATTTTTTTTAAAAAAACCCAATTTCAAATGATTAAATAAAAAAATCAACAAAAAAAAAGATGTCGACCCACGTTAACTTTTTAAACTTGTGAATTGGGTCATTAGATCAGAAGCACTATACATAGAGAAACCACAAAGATCAACTCCCAGTAAATCAAATGCTGAAGGATGAAATCGGGTAAAAAAAATCAATTACATAAAAAGATCTAAAATAAATAAATAAATAAAAAATAGCAATTAAAAGAATGAGTGAAAATAAAAATAAAAAATAAATCAGAGAGACTGAATTTTTTTTGATTAGAGGGTTAAATTGAAAAGAAAAATAACTTTAACAAAAAAAATCAAAATAATGAGGACCAAATTAAAAAAAAATGTACTATAAGCTTGGACTGAAAGATGAAATTGAAAAATAATAAAACTTTTACAAAAGGGTTATGGAAAAAAATTATAAATCAAAAGAATAATGATTGAATCAGAAAAAAATAATACATGAAAAATTATAATTGAAGGATTAAATCGAAAACAAATAAAACTTTTATAAAAGGGTAAAAAATAAAAATTTAGAAATCAAAATAATAAGGACTAGAATTGAAATACTAAAAATAAAGAAGACTAAGTTGTATTTTTTTAGAGGAGGAGAGAGACATAAAAAAAATAAAGAAAGGCTCCTTAGTAATAAACACCATAGCTTCGCCAACAAGCTCTGTATTAAGAGGAAGAGAACATGGATGTGTTTCTAACAACACGATGAAAGCCTAGGTTTGGTTGCTAGGAGGTGCCACATGTGCTGGCATGTCTAGAGCACGTGCCATCACTTTTAAATTGTTTAGATTAATTTTTTAAAATAAAAGGATAAAAAATTTATCTTTCTTATCTATGCATTTTTTTTTATTTGGCGTTGCCATTACTTTTTTTTTTATTTATCATCAACATGATTTTTTTCAAAACAAACTTCATGCAATGAAAATAAATATTCATAAAAATCAAGTAATTTAAATTTAGGAAAAAAAATATTTTTTAGACAAAACTATATATTTGTTATTCATTCATTGTTTTTTTTATCTGTGAAGTAATTTTCAACTAAGAAATAAAGAATAATATCTTGATTATTTTCTTATGATTGTTTGAAAAATTAAAAAAAACTAATTAAAGTTTCATGTATAATTATTCATAAAATAATTATTAATATTATAAAAAAACTCTAATTTTATATAAACAATATGGCATAATTGGATATTTGTTTTTAAATATCATCTTATTAATTTAATTTAAAGAGAGTTTTATTAAAAAAAATTATTAAAATTAAATTTTGAAAAAATAAATGTTAATATTTTTTGTTTGCCGCGTGATGACGTGAGGCCATGTTCAAAATCTATTTTATTTTTTAATAATTATAATAAAAATTCATAAAACTTCCAATGATTTAAATTCTCAAGTAAAAAATATATTCTTTAATTGAAATCCCATTTCTTATTCATGCAAATTTTTTTGTCATAAATATATTTTTTAATTAAAAGCACATAAAACTCGTCTTGATTTAAAAAAAACAAGTTACAATAAAAACAAATCATGACTCAATATATTTTACATCATTGTGTAAAAAAAATAAAAGAATAATATTTTTGAAGAACTTATATAAAAAACTTATAACAAAAATTAACAAAAGAAATATTTTATTCTCATCAAATATCAAATATTCATGAGTAAAGTATTCCAAAAAAACACTAATTCTATATATTAGTTACATGTGTAATTATTCATAAAACAACCACTAAAATTACTCTAGAACTATAATTTTATTTAAGTATTGTGGCACAACCGAATAATTTTTTAAATACCATCTAAATAATTTATTTTAAGGATTAAAAAAAATAAAAAGGGAAACAAAACAACTAATTTTAAAAACAAAATGTGAGGTCTTTCAAAAAATAGCCTAAACATTGTTTGGGCCTAGAAAGCAGTTGGTTTAAAAGAAACAAGCCTACATGCACTTGAGCCAGAACACCATGTATGCATGGCTTTTTTTATTAAAAAAAAAAAAAAACATCCAAGACACATCTATTCAAATTTATTCTTTAAAAAAAAATAAAAATGAATAACATATCATCAACTAATATATTTTCTGTTCAATTTTAATAATAAAAAAAAGAACTTCAATGTTGCTACCAGAACTAGGAAACATGGAGAAGCAATTTTATTCTATGCAAAGATTAAACAATGCTCAGGAGGCCATAAGTACCTGTTACAGTCACGTAAGCTTTTCGTGCCCATTTGCGGTCGAAGGGGTTAGACTCTACATTTGCTTTATCTGATGAAAATTCATCTCATAGACGATAAATCTAAACTTGATACGACGAGCTGAAATAGAACAAAGAAAATATACACATGCCCAGAACATAATTGTTTTTTTTTTTTGTTTGTTTTTCCTTTTCAATTCCACAATGATCCGTGGAGATCACATGTTTACAATTCCGGAGTAGGGCAAAGACCTCCAAAGATGAAGTCGAGAGATTTTTTTTACAAGAATTGTAAACATGTGATGTTGCCTATATTTAAACTTTCCATGGAATCCTCCACTGCACTTATTGCAGTTGTTTAACTAACTTAGAGGATCTCCACTGTGTGATCAATGAGAGGGCCAGTGCTGAGTCCCCACTTTGAATGAACCAACACTTCCCTGTCCAGTATTATCTTACTATTATAAATCAAATGAAAAAACTTGCTGCTGCTCCAGCTCTTCGAGCAAAAAAACAGCTCAAACTATTATTGAGGTAGCATTTTCCAGTCAGTCTGCTGTTTGGTTTGTATGGTTTTGTGTCTCAACAAGTAGATGTTGAGCGCATCGAAGACGGGTTATAAGCTGTGCAAAAGAGGGTCGTAAATTTGGCTCCCTGCAAAAGAAACAAAGGATTTGTCATCACAGTGCACTTCATTTCAAATGAAAACATTGACCAGGTCTGTTAACTAACTCACAATTGCCAACAATCTCGTATTATCTGGGCTATGGCTGGATCAATGTACCCTGGAATTTCAAGATGTCGATTTTGGAATCCAACAGCTCCCACAACCTGCATTGGATTTAAGCCTTTCCAAGGGATTTGACACGTAGCCAACTCCCATAGTATCACACCAAAGCTGTATATATCACATCTGCAAGCAAGCAAGCAAGTAAACCAACAGTATTGATGCTAGAGAAAACTTCCCAGCAATGCAAACTTCCTGCAATAAACTATGTTGGCATGTTTATGCACGTGAATATTCTTACTTCTCATTTGCTGGTTCATTTCTCAGGACTTCAGGTGCCATCCATTCAGGCTGCAGTGGAAAAGCAAACTTCTTGCTTATTATTTGGTCTAAAACAATTAGAAAATGGAATTATGAGCATGCTACAAGTTCTAAATAAGTCTAACCGTTCCAGCAGTAGACTTCGAGGACAGAAAAGTATGGTGCTTAATGCGTGACAATCCAAAATCACAGACCTGTGGATAGAAAATTAATAAGATGGAAATATATGCATTGTTTCTTTCAGCGAAGCTGCAAAAGATAAAGCAGTCCACTGAATTTCCAACAAAACACATGCATAACCAGAGAATAATTTGAGAGCCAGACCTTAACAAGCCAGTTTTTGTTGACCAGGAGATTAGGAGACTTTAAATCTCGATGCACTATGGTAGGATGGCTAGTGTGCAAGTAATTCATTCCCTTTGCCTGTAAAAAAGAAGAAAGCAGCTTTAGTTTGGAAAATAGAATGGAGTAAAAAGAAGGATAGGTTATCTGACATGTACCACATCAAGAGCCATTTGCATTCGCCTCTTTTCATCAATCTGAGAATTGGGACGATGCAGTAACCTATACAAACTCCCTCTGCACTCAAATGTGTAATGAGAGTATGAGAAAAAAAAAATTACAACTGACTCAGTATTTACTATTTTTACTGAAAAAAGTTAATGGCCGTGACTTGGATAGCAATGAACTCCAAAAGCTCCCTGACAGAACACTTTTAATATAACGTAGCTTTGAAGAAGAGTACATATCTGCTGAAAGAATGCTCTATTTTGCATAAACCTCGAAACATAAATGCTTTTCATAGGGCTTGCATGGTGGTAAAGGCAGTACAAAAGTAGGGCAGAACTTGTGATTTGAATGTTATCACTCATTAAATAAAACATCGGCGGCATGCCTAGAGATGCATGCACCCCAAGCAAAACCAAGGTAAAGTCCATAATGTTAACTACCAGCAGTGAGGCGCCACAGGCTTCAGAATCATGCTTATGAAAAATTCAAGATATCCAAGTCAACATGGTGACACTTTTATCATATAGGTTATTCAGTTTAATAGTATATCAATGTGAAGGATGCAGGTGTTGGACACATGAAGCTTAATTTAATAATTCCAGAAACAAGAAAGAGTAGCATGTTTTTTTTAGGGGAAGTAATCTCAACCTGGGCAAGAACTCAGTTAGTATTGATAAGTGCGGGGGGCGAGTAACTGCTCCCATGAAAAGAACAACGTTAGGATGTCTTAATCTTAGCATGATTTCAGCCTGCATTAAACAGCAAGCAGAAATTCATTCAAATGTCATAAGAAACCAATTTTATTAACATATACATATAAGATGTACAAAGTTAGTAGTGCTTACTTCACATTTGAACTGAACCAACACATCACCAGAGAAACCCTGGTTCAAAAATTTCTTCACAGCAACTTCCTGTCATGCAGAACCAAGAAGATAGTATCAAAGAAGCAAGCCTTAAAAATAAAACAGATGGACCAGTAAGTTGATGAATAGATTGGTGGTTCTTTATGAAGTTTACCACAGAGGCAGTTTCAACAAAATTGCATTATAAACAGAGACTGGCATCATGGAAGTGACGCATAAAATACTGAAGGTGACAATTTTGAAACCAACAAATATTGCCCAATAAAAATTGAAACCACATTTCCACAATTTTCACATTTGTCATCATTGTCATAGCCAAAACACAGTAGCATAAGCACTGAATTGTAAACTATAACCAAATAATCAATATTGTGTTAAAAGTATCTCGCTATGCTAGATCTTAGACTTCAGTGGGCTTCCCCAGTCCCCCTAATGCAAAACCTTTCTAGTTAAAGAATGGATAATTTGGCACCGGATGCAGATGGAATGGAACAGATTGGTAACCTCATTAACAACCCCTTCAGCAGAAACTTGAAAGGGCCACCTTTGGAAGTGTTCAACTCATCAAATCCAGAAAGGAAGCACTACCTTATTGTGTTAAAATTATCCAACTCGATGTGCAGACTATGAAGTAGTTTATCACAAGTTAACGACAAAATGTCAAAGGATAACTTACAGTGCCATTCCAATCTCCATGGTAGACCTCGCCATATGAACCTGCACAACAAGGCGTAGTGAGACTACTATTAAACAATCATAGCTGATATATATACAACTCCAGACATGCATCACTCTCCCTAATTAATAAAATCAATGGAAGAAGCCCTTGAAAGTATTACCATGTTGGCCAGATTTCCAAGTCTTCTCAATCACACATTCAAGACAATCCAAAGACATAGCAAACTACAAAGCTTACTAGGACAAGGTACGATGTCTGATAGAACTTTGGTCTCCTATTTGAAACCATGTCCAGAGAAGCAGGCTAGTTTTCTTCACCAAACATCACCTGACCTATTTTCCAGGCTTGTTTGGGCTGATAGCCAGCCTCCTACCATATATGATTGCAATTGCAAAGCCAGTATTGAAAGCAAGACAATTCCTCCAAAAGGTAAAACTCCAATTTAGACTGACTCAGCTGGTAAGAGATTGTACTCTTGCAGAGAAACTAGAACTTAAGAAATAAAGACATGTGGAGATGAAGTGCTATGCGCCTATGCCTATGAGCCTAGTTCAATACCCATTTCTATAACTCATTAATGCACACCAGATTATTTTTTTTCTTTTGATCCATTTCTAAGACTTAAACAGATAACAGATGTGCGGGATTAAAACCTCACAAGCTGCCTGGATCCAATATTGCACAGAATGGCGCAAAAGGGTCCATATAACTAACTCCCAACTAGTTTGGAATTGAGACTTTCTTGTTGGTGGTGGTGTTAGGAAGCAACTATGTGACATTGAATCACAGGGTGTTATGTCTTTGAAATATTTTAATTGATTCCAACCTTTGTATGAATTCACATATCCAAATTATCCTTTTTGGCATAAAAAGCCATAAAATTTATTACATGTTAATCACCAGCCAATTCTCATGCCCCCCCTCATTACTGACCAGAAAGGACTTACATATGCCAACACACACCCCTCATGTATATCGCAGGGTAAGACTAGCATGCATTAATGGGAAACTTTAAGCAAGGATACATGGGGAGGGGGGTGACAACTTCCCTTAATCTGAACAGGATTCTATAAGTCTAAAATTGCCAGCAGCTTCTTTTTATAAAACCAAATTAAATTAAACAAGAAAAAATTCTTACCAATGCCTATACGTTCACCGATCTCAAGATCCTCCCATGGAATTTCCCATTCAGCCACCTCCCCCAGCATAGGGTTTATTCTCTCACTGTAACCATTACTAGTATGCAGACCACTGTTTGCTGTTTCCATCAATTTGAAATCAGATTCTTTGCCAGTTTCCATGTTAAAAAGCCTTCCTGTTTTCTCCTGAAAGCACTGGTTGTCACTACTAACCAAGGCATGTTCAGGTCGTAATTGGCAAGGTTCCAATCCAGAGAACAAGAAAGAATCATGAAGCGGATTCTCATGCATATCACTTCCAGCCAGTCCAGATGCATGAATAGACACCATATCTATGCCGGAGGTATCTATTTGCAATTTTTCATTTGTTCTATTATTAAGAAGCACAAATCCTTCACTGGTGACATCGGAAGGGAAAGACAAGTCAGAATTTGAGATATTCACATTCAATTTTCTAGGTTCATCGGCTGAGCCCTCAGCAAACTGTTCTTGTTCATAATCACACCTAATGTTGTTCAACATACCCTCCCTAGTTAAGGACATAAGGGTCTGTTCATGCCCTTTCAACATGTCATCCAAACAACAGAGAAGCTGGTCACCTAGATTTACCCTGTTTTCTGGGTGAGCTTTCTCAAGCAGCTTTGATTCACCCAGATTCATATCTGAAAACAAATCAGGAGGAGGAGATGCACCACTCTCTAACAAGACAGCATGTAATTTCTGTGCAAATTCAGGATTCTTCGCTGCACTGATGACATACTTGGAAACATTTTTAACTTTAATTTTTTGTGCAGATGAAGGTTTTTCAGAACCTGATAACCTGAGCTTCCCAAAATCATATTCAAATTTCTCAATTTGATTTTTCTCAACTAAGTTCAGATCATTCTCGTTTGTTTTGATGCTGACATATCCTTCTCCTGATGTTGAGCTGCCAACATGGGGAATCCTATCCAGGTTAGGTGAAATTGCAGGAACCCCAGATCCTTCACCCATCATCACAGTTGAATCTTTGGGGATTTCTGTAAGACTGGCGAACCCACTTATGTCAAATCCAGCTGTTGGAAGATGGCTGCTGGGCACCTCAGGAGGAATTAGAGTGCCCGGAGCACCCATCAGATCAATAATGTATTCACTGCACCAGTTTAACATATAAAGAACACAATTACAAACAATCCCCATCAAACATTTAAGCCTGCAGTATTAATTTGATTAGACAGCAAACACATATAAAACCTTGACATTTTTTAATAATCATTCTCATGCAAAATAGGTAAGCAAAAATTTGATAATTAAAGGAAAGTGGGCTTTCAAAAAGAAAGTGTATGCAAGGAATACATGCAACTTAGGAAATGAGATTTGCAACAAGGATCATTATTCATATTCAACATGTCTTGCAAAAGAAATATCCAGATTACTTATTACAAGTTCATACATCTAGCAATACAGAAAACTTGGATAGTTATTAACCAGAATCCAGATGCTAACATAAAATATCAATAAACATTCCCAGTACATGTATTGATTACCAATAGAAACATATAAATCATTTTGCAGTAGCACTTGATGCAGCATGACACCAAATTAAATGGACAAAAAATAGGCCAAGAAAAAAACACCACCTTCCATCGTCCATCTTAATCAAATTTACAGCTCCATCATCCGTGCCAGTATAGTAGCTCCCTTTAACCAGCATACATGGGAGATTAATCCTATCAGCTATCACCTGTCACCAGAAATGTAATGATTAATTTGAGTCCAATTTATTCACAAGTATCCGAAGAACTATCATAAGCTTGAATGATGATGCTGACATTCATTGAATAGCAAAAACACAAATATTAAGAATTTAATCAGACAAGATGGCCATTGATATGTTAAAAAGAATGAATATGTTCATTTATCATCAAGTTCAACTTTTGAACAAAAGTTAAAAGATCTCAAAACCTTAAAGAGCAAGGCCCTGTGGCGAGAAAGTCCAACATCAAGACAACCAAGGGGTAGAATGATAGAGTTCAGAGTGTTCTGTAGCTCTTTGCTTCGCCTTTTCCACCTGCTTGACATCTCACCAGCATCACTCACCGGACCACCCATTCTATCAACAACAACATCAGCAATTTTCTGGATCAAGCCATCAGAGACTCTGCTTTCCAGGGACATGATATAAGCTCTTTTCTCAAGATCTTGCAGTTCAGCATCAACATATCGGTTTACCATGATAACTTCATAATCAACATTTTCTGATATTGATATTGCTTGAAGATCCACTAACAATGGCATATTCCCTTGAACAACTGAGTTTGAGGTAAGTCCACAAACATCATAAAAGCCATCCATCACTTTTTCATTATAATTTACAACACTATAGCTCTGCATGAAAGATATGGGAAAAATCAGTTGAATGTTTTGAATAGATAACATCAAAAGATTTGCACGTGACATGCATAGGAAAAGAAAACAAAACATATGCTTTGTTTTTCTATTTGTGCCAGGGAATGGTACGAAAGGGAATGAAAATGAAATTCAAGAACGAGACTTTTCAACATTGCAGTTCCTAGGAAATAGAAATCTCCAATCAACAGGCTTTCAATTTCATTTTTTTCCTGGATGGAAAATATTCTGCGCTGCATAGAATGTAAATGCATGTATGCATAAATGCTAACCCAGAAACGCTAAACTCACAAAGGACTGTGATAAAGGAAGTGTAAAAAATCAACAGGAAAAATTGTACTGGCCCTTGTATTGGAAGACCATCTCACTATGTGATCAAGTTTCCACCCCTCTTAAAAATAAGTAAGCCTTTGCTTGGTGCTTTTAGTTAGGGAAAGAATACAGCAGTTATCTTCCAATTGTTCAGTAGCCATTATATGAGAGATCTGAGGAGATTGCATAAACTTGGCTACAGGCATCCAACAGCTTCATTTTCATTCTTCCAAATTATTATCAAGCACTTTCATTCCGTAAAATTCACGATGCAAATCTCAGAGCCCCCCAGCAAACCATGAAAACATTTAGAGAATTTAGGTTTTATTGAACTCTACTGCTTGATTATTATTTTCCTTTCATAAACACCACAAGCCACCTATTCTGCTTCGTTGTAAACAGAGACCCACACAAAAAAAATAAACAATTAATCAACTTAGTCAAGACCAATCGCTTTAATAACAACCCACAAGAACCCAACAGCATGTAGCATGAACCTAGAAATTCAATTAATCCCCATCCCTTGCTTTCTTTAGCAAACAACAAGTTTTGGAGAACATTTCTATTTGCTTTCTCGTCAATTATGGAAAACAGGCAGTAATCAACAAATCAAACTTGTTACGCAACACAAGTCATCTGTAGAGATAAGATCAATTATCCACAATAATAACTAAAACAGCTTTATAACATTAAATATCAGTCCACAAACTAAATAAGTCAAACAAAACACAATCAACTAGTATAATTATTAAACTGATTCATTCATGAAAATGCAAAACAAATTAGAACCAAACTTGTCAAAATTGCAGCACTGTGCATCAATCAAAACCCTGAACCAACCAAATTATAATTGAAAAAACTGATCCGAAACAGCAAATGCAAAGGCAAAATCATATGAAATCCCCAAAAATAAGATCCAAAAGTCCAAAACCTAACCAAATAGTAAAAAACATACCCAGTATCGGAGAGAGAGAGACTCAGCAAGAAAATCGGTATCAGTAACCGGAACGACGGGACAGCTCCGGAGACTAATCCGCTTAGCAGCATCGATCTGAGCAGATTCCGTATCCAGAGTCGAATCCGGATCCGACGCACTAATCGCTAAAGCCAATTGCACTTGAAATTCCTCCTCTAATAAATTAAAATCAATCCCACTACTATTACTACTACCAATCGCTTCGACAGCTGTCCGATCCACTGCCGTGGATTCAACGGGCTCGATTCTTTCATTTGACGGACTCGGAGTGGTACTGGGACTCGTGTTTGAACTCGAAACGGGTCGGGTCTCGCCACCAAATCGGTTGTGATGGTCACCGATGTGGAGCTTTCTTAGTAGATGCTTCATCTTCGACATCGATCATTAACAAAAATAAATAAATAAAATAAAATAAAAATAAAAATCAGTTTTTGATTTTGATTTGTTTACGCGTTGTGTGTTTTTGACGGGGTGGGTTAAGCAACGCACAGATGGGAAAGAGGAAGATTCACTTATCGTGCGCACTCTTGTTCTTGAAGCTAAGGACCATGAGCGTATGTTTATTCATCCATCAACAAATTGCTGAGAGAGAGAGAAACTTTTAACCGCTCAAAATCCATTCCCTCCAATTGTATGCTACGCATCAGCCCAAAAAACACCTCTGTTTGAATAGTATACTCTATGTTCCTTTATTGGCATTTTATTTTGTTTATATTTATATTTAACTTAATTAATATGCTCAAGTCAATGACCCCACTTTTCTGCTACTATACGTCACTCCGTATGGTGTTCTGGTGCACTTGTTTCATCTTGACCGTTCAAGTAGTAGATTTTAGGTGGTCGTTGGATGAGTGGGAGCAAGGAGGTTTTCTTTTCTTTTCTTTTCTTTTTTAAGAATAAAACAGGTGTTTTGTATTAGTCTATGTACGAATGTGAACGCTCATTGGTAAAGGAGTTTTAAAACATGTTTGATGCATTTAAAAAAAAAAAAGAAACAGCTTGGGAGGAGGATGACTAGAAAACGGCAGGTTCCCAGATGGTGCGATGCTTGTGGTAGACCAGCACCACATGGAATCATATCCTAGTGTACTTAAACTATTTGCTGTACATACTGGTGTGTATAGAGCTTATACCTTGTGACATACATGTCAACGAGAGGTTTGTGAGTTGTTTTTGAAATGACCTTTTTGTTATTTTTTTTATGTGTACAACAGCCAAGTGCTAACCATTTTCAATTTTTATTTATTTATTTCTTTTACTTTTATACTCGCATAAGAAAGGTGTCTGTAATATCAGTGAATATTATTTTTCAAAATATTTTTTATTTAAAAATATATTAAATAATATTTTTTTTATTTTAAAAAATTTAAAATATACTTACAATAAAACAAGTTATGTTATATATATAAAAAAAAACAACACATTTTAACCGGAAAAGGGGCAAAAGGAAAGGGAGAGAAGTGGAGGTTTGCAGCCACCCTTGTGTCTCTGAATATCCTTTTACACTTATAATCCAATACAAATAGTGATACCAAAAACCAATTTAGTCCCTCTACTTCTTCACATTAGGTCAAATCAACACTCTAAATATTTATTTTCAACGATTGTTTGCTGGTCTTGTAGTAATTTTTATTTTTTAAAATATTTTTAGTTTAAAAAAATATTAAATTGATATATTTTTAAATACTTTCTAAGAAATTAAAAAAATATTATTTTAATTAAAAGTTATTTAAAAAAAACACCAATATTACACTACTAAACAAACATATATAGAAAGTATATTAGTTGATGGAAGCAAGGAGAGGGAGGAGCAAAGGCAGGTTTTGGTTTAAACGATCCACGCAATGGTGACGGTTTTTTACTTGTTAGTGGATATGATTTACCACGGGTAAAAAAGCACAGTAAATAAAGAAACCTGCTGAGCACAACACCGAAGGGCCAGTGGGAACACATAAAGACAAAAATGCTTTCCAGTTTTTTGGAATATACTTATTATGTCCGAGCATACATGCACAATGGCAATCTTGCAGTGAAATTGACTCTGAATCCGTAAAAAGGTTGCCCTCAATTGGTTAATTCAGAGCTGGCAATGATTTTGTCCATGAAAGGCCAGCTAGAATTTGACCCCAAGTGTACACAAGGTGTTTGTCACTGTATTTTAACAGTAATTTTTAGATACTTTTTATTTTTTTAGATTTTTTTAATGGATTGATATCAAAAATAAATTTTAAAAAATTAAAAAATTATTTTAATATATTTTTAAATAAAAAACACCTTGAAAATTAACACCAACTACACTTCCAGGTGGGCTACAATTTAAGTTCCAAGCTTGCTTCTAAGATTGAAGTGTTTGGAACCCTGAGAGATATAGATCAACTGATCAAGTTTTAGATTTGCTCTCTATAGATCACCAGTTCGAGTTTTATAAATCTCAGAATTATTGGAGATTTATATGGTCGTTAACTTCAAGGCCGTGAGATTAATTGAAGCATGTATAAGCTTAACTAATAAAATAAAATAAAATTGGTTGAGGCGAATTTTGCGCGAACACCTCCTCAATAAATTCAAGGTTTCCAAAATAATCAGCTCAAATTCCGGAATAAAAGTGTATGAGCTGTGGCAGGGAATGATGGATTAGATTCATATGCCACGACGGAAAAGCCAAATTTTGGCTTAGCAAAACAATGACAGTTTTCTATTGAATTCGGTGGTGGATAAGATTGGCGACAAAAAAAAGAGAGAGTAAATGATCATACGGAACACATTAGATATTTAAACAAATCATTAATGTCCGTTGGATCTAAAACAAGGATCAACTTGTCATGTTAGTTGCTAGTTGCTAGTTGCTAGTTGCTAGTAAAAACAAAATACCCCGTGACGGGAAAAAAACCTGTGACCCACGTCCAATTTGAAAAGCTCATAAAAAAATTGCTAAATAAATCAGATTAACAATGTGCTGAGAATACTAGTGTATTGACCAACGCTATTATTAATAATAAAAATAATATTAGTATATTATTATACTAATAATACTTATTACTAACAATAAACATAACACTAATAATATTAATAATATTAGTATACTATTAATAAGATTAATAATATTATTCATATTATTATTGTTATTCTTATTATTATTATTATTATTATTATTATTATTATTATTGTTGTTGTTGTTATTGTTGTTGTTGGTATAATTATTATTATTGTTGCTATTATTATTATTATTATTATTATTATTATTATTCATTGTTGTTGTTGTTGTTGTTATGATTCTTCAAGTAAATTTGAGTTAAGCATGTTTGTCAAAACAAGTATCGTAGGTCAAAAAAATTATTTATAAACAAAGTATAAATAATTTATAAATAACAAACCATCATAAAAATCAAATTTAATGTTTTAGCCTTGAAGTATCATAAATAGAAATGCTAATTAATTTATTTTAATATAATATTTTTTCTATTTTTTATAAAAAAAATATTTAAACTACCCCTGAAGTATCCTAAATAGAAATGCGAATTAATTTTTTTATTATAATTATTTTCTATTAGAAAAACATTTAAATTACCCTTGAAGTATTTTACATAATTTTTTTAATAAATTTTTCTATTTTTTATTAAAAAAATTCAACTATCCTTGAAGTATCCTAAACAGAAATTCTAATCAATTTTTTTTATATATAAAATTCAACTCTCATACACATGTAGGAAGAGAATAAAAGGAAGAAAAGAAAAAAAAAGAAACAAAAGTTAGATTACAGAAAAGTGAAAAGAGAAAAGAGAAAATAAAATAAATATTATAATTTATACAAGAATTTACCTCCCCGGCAACGGCACCAAAAACTTGACACGATGAAAGAGTTGATGTCTTCTCCCAAGTGTAGGAGTGTCAAAGTAATAAATAACACGGCAAGACCGAGGTCGAACCACAGGAAGGTTAACTATATAAACTACAAATAAAAAAATAGATAATAACAGAAAAGGAGTTGAAGAGAGCTTTGAGATGTGATATTGATGTAAGGATTTAAACAAATATAAAATAATTGTCAAGGTTAGAGGATCCACTAATGGTATTTCAAATAAGTATAATATAAATTTTTTTTATTATTCAACTGGAAACCACATATAAGGAGGTTCCAATCTTATTATAATTTATTAACATGGTTATATTAATTATCTTATTTGAGTAATGTCAATACTTGTAAATGTTGTTAGGTATTCATGGTGATAACTTATGTTAACAACAAATCAAGTTCTTTTCATAACACAGGTGTTGGTTATACCATACAGTTGAGCTATGAAAGTGCCAAGTATTTGTTGTACCAAGGGTTGTTCAATACAAATCTAGATTAACCATTTAACAAGCAAGGTATTAAGAGTGAGTAAGATAATAAATACAAAACATGTTAGTATCAAACATTAAAGTCCATGTTGAGTTTATACTATACTTATTCTTACACCATTAGTGTAACCTTTTCACCCTGACATAATAAACCTAGCTGAACATTATGAATAAGAGAAACATAGATAAACAAGATAAGAACATAATTATATAAGTATAGTAAAGGAAATGAAAAGCATAAACAAGAGATTAAGGAAAATATAACATGGAATAAAACTTGAACATTACAAAATACAAAAAAAGAGAGCAAGGGTAAGATCTTGATCTGAAAACCAAGATGCCTAAATGCATGGGAAATGCCTCCTTTTATAGGCCAAAATTCGGAACTAATGATTTGATGACTGATTGTTGAGTGGGTGACCACATCTTAACTTTGTAACAATTCTTATCTTCTTGTCTGCAAAAAAACATCATTTCTAACATCAGAATTTGAACAGATAGTCTTAATGAAAGTTTTGTGAAATTGTCTCATCTTTCCAACAAAACAAGAATGAGGTCATTTGGACTTCTAGAACTTGAGATATGGGCTGAACACTAAACAATGTCTGGGTTGCAAAATAGATTCTGATTTCTCTGTTGTTGCTACAATTTGAACTTGAAAACGATCCTTTTGAATTTTGGGCTTTTCATGAAAGTTTTAGGCCTATGTCTTAACTTTCTATTCATATAAACAAGACCTAAATCCAAGTTCTACAGCTCCATTTATGATCCAATAACTGAATGATCTTCGAATTTGAATTCAACCAGCATATCTTTTCTAAACTTAACCCTATCTTTGTCTTCTCAATTTCAGTAGTTAAACTCATCAATCAATTCTTTGATTTTTGTGATAGGCCTGCATTTAAAATGAAGATTTACCATAAATTAAGTGTATCTTATATTATCAGACCTGTTATTATAAAACATGCTCTAGTTAAGGTTATTGATACTTCAAGTGTAAAAGAATGATATAAAACCTTGATAAAAATGCACTTTTAAGTACTAATTAATGACACACAACCCCGAGCCGGCCCTGTTCTACCACCACCAGTCTTGTATCCACTTCGGCCTAATTGAGCATACCTGCCTGAAGATCCCCCTCGGTGGAAAGGCTATCCCTTTTTTTTATAACTCTATGCTTGGGTTTTCCCACCGCTTCTCTTGGGAAAAAAGGTATGTTTAAGCCAGGAATATGCTCTTTTCTTTTCATGCCTTCCACTCCTTCTTATCTCCTAGTGTGAGGTTGTTCCTTATTTAGTACTAACTATAAAGTTTGGGCCACCTCTATCAACTCCCTCATGGTGCAAGGTTGGAAAGTTAACAATCTCTTTCTCAATTCTCATTGGAGACCATCCTAAAACCTTTCAATTCGGTGTTATTCTGTAGGTAGTAATGCAATGGAAAAAGTGGTGAGGTCTTGGAAACGTCTTTCATATTGTCCTATAGTCATGGTTCCCTACTTCAACCCTAAGAACTCTTGTTCCTTTCATCTTTGATGTTGTTGGGAGTAGTATCTGATCTGATCTAAAACTTTGTAGAAATCAGCCCATATAATTGTTTCCCCCACACTACGGTTCCTCACTGCAGTTAACCATGTCTGAGCGCTTTCAGCCAATAGTTGTACCACATGGTTCACTCTCATTTCTTTAGGCACCAAAATCTAATTAAGTTATTCCTATCTTTCAAAGTCATTGTCCAGTAACTTTTGCATCCTTGTCCCCTAAAAATAGTAGACATCCTATATCCTTCATGTTCTTGACCCAAAGGACTAAGATGTGAGTGGTCTCCTGACTGGTTGGACTTGTAGCCCTATTATACCTAGCATAATAGCTTTGACCAGTTGTTCAAAAGAAGCAGGGTCTGGCAATATAAGAGATATCCCTGGTGGTGCTACAGGTGGAGCCCCTTCTAGTTGTATGTACCATCCTGAAAACAAACATTTAGCTTCCTATTAATAATCTCAAATAATAATCATTTTATTTGCACTTCATTTTATCACCACATCATTCCTAGAACCCTAACTAGGGCTTTGATACCACATTGTAACATCCAAAATACCGGGACAACACATCAATCATAACGTAAGAAAAACATGGTAATTTTTGTTTTAAAACCAGATTGATGTGGACCAGCCTAAAAACAGTAGCAAATACCCATTACATATTCCAAATGGTATAGTGAACACTAACAAAGACCTATTACATGTTCCAAATGGTCCAATGACTCGGTCCAAGATAAAAGCATTGAAAAAGACATTGAATGCATTGATGTTTTGACCAAGTTAGATTTGAAGGGTTCATTGGAGTATTAAAAGGAGGCTATAGTACATCTTATCCATGTGCAAGAAAAGTCCAATCCAACCTTATTTTGGCCATGAGGTGGGGACAACAAATGAAACAAAAGAATCCTATTACAACTTGAAAACAACATGAGTGGCTACCTTTTCTTTTTGTTTCTAGAATTAATAGGCTGCATGGAAGACTATAAATATACTTTGAATCAGTTCCGTAATATTTTATTTCCTTCTTTTCTTCTCATTACAGAACATAGATTTAATATTATGGGCTTTATTTTACTTTGTTAGCTACAATCCAATGCTTGTTTGGGCTTAATTAATACTTTTTTTCAACCAAGATCCAAGATTTATTTGGTTCTGGTTATGGGTTTTTTTCTTTAAGGTTTTTTGGTCAGTTTTGTAAGTGGGCCAAATAAGTTCACTAGGGTAGATCCATTAAGGTTAATTTTTTAAGAACTATTTAAACTCATGTGACCTAAATTTTGGCAGCCATTGATGAATATTACTTTTGAATTTTTTTTAGTTTTAATGTGTGAGAATGATTCTTGCATTTTTCAGTTCTTGAACGAACTAAATCTAACTTATCAAAGATTAACTGGCTTCGTGGCATCATTCTACTTCATTCCAATAATGTTGGTTCCTTGGGGCATATTTCCATTTTGTCACACTCATATCAATCTATTTCGGCTTTTCAGGATTAGATCCCAATCTTGATTTTGGGTTGCATGACCACATGATCACGAGGTTCACATCATAGATTCATGCAAGGTTCACTGCGGAAGAGTTTCCCCTATAATTAGGCATACCAAGTTATCGATAATTGCATACATTTCAAAGTCTTTATAACCACATAAGTCATTCACATTAGCACCCATTTCATGTCATCTCGACCTTAGAATCATTCTCAACATCATATATACATTTCATTCTTCAGTATTAGTGTCATATACATTCAAAAAAATATAACTCAAAACATGCGCTAGACAAAAAGAGAACCTATTAAATCAATCATATATGTTGATCCTAAGACGTGTGTGTGTGTGTGTCGACAGAGATAGAGAGAGAGTAGATTAGTCTAAATGCGCATAGAAATTAGTTATGAAAAATACTTAGTTATCATCTTACTTAAGATATTTGTCTAAAGACTTAATTATATAAGACATACATAAGTCGAAATAACATCATTATGAAGGAAAGAGTTGTTTTTTTTGGTTACAAAATCTATTACATGTACAACAGAAGTTCTGGAGTCCATCTATCGCCTAATTATAGGAGTTCTCATGAAAGATGATTATGTCTTTCACAGTAATTATGTAGAACATATATGCATACTCGTAAATCAACTAACATGCAAAATCACTCAAAATCTTTACAGCGACATTACTATACTAGTCTTTATAAATTAATGTTTCTAATTATTGTGAAGTCCAATGTGCGATTGTTTCCGAGGTCTTGAAAACCAATGAATTTTAATTGCTTTCACAATGAGCAAAGCCAATGTTGGGATTGTTTTTGAAGTTTTGAAAACCAATGAATTTGAATTACCTTCGCAATTAGAAAAAGTCATCGATTTCTTATAACTTCAAAAACAATTCCCACATTGGACCTTCGCTCATTATGAAAGTATTTCAATTACATCAATCTTACATTATTCATAATTTATCCATATTACTTTCATGTTTCAGTACTCATCATAAATTCAAAAATTCAAATTTGACTTCATTCATTATAGACAAGATTTTACTTATCTCCTTCTCTGGTCGAGTTAGCTTCTCAGATAAAAGATCGTATACCCAGTGTTCCTCCTAAACTATACGAATACTTTCCCATCAATATATTCTTTAACAAGTTTATATACTCATTCTTTACACAAGAATTACTTCTTTTAACTTCATATCAAAACTCATTATGTTCAAATAATACATGATAAGTACACTAGAACGTTGTTTAGAGTTTCTCCCCCCACTAGAGTTGTAGAACTCAATTTTATTTGGGGTTTATTTCTTTAATATACTAAGAAACAATTACATAACTTTGATGAAGAAGGTTAAACCCAGTTCTACCATTTACACACTTAAATTCGTTGAAATACATGACATGCGGGTTTGTCCTCTAACGTACAACCTGACCCCTCCCTAGTGTTTTATCCATATTTAGAGTTCTGTAACTCCAAATGGATTAAGGTTTATTCCATGTGGCATTTAACATCACTGAACATATTTTTTATAAGACATTTACCCGAAATTCTCTTAGTTGTAAACATAAATTTTCAATTTAAGATCTGGTGCACATTATGCCTAGAATTTTCCAAGCTAACCTATCTTTGGGTTTTTACCAATATCTAAAGTTCTATAGCTTTGATTTAGGTGATTCTAGTCCCATTTAAAAGTTAACGTCCAATACAACAATTGTCACGAAGGGAAACATCCCACATTCTACCTTTAGCTAGGTCAATTTCTGGTCACACGTTAGCTAACAACACTATCCAGAATTTTTAGTTATGTATGTCCAACAAATAAACTATCACTTTCATGTATTTGTTCCCTTCTTTTATCACTATTACATATAGAATATCATTTCTACATCAATAATCACACATGAGATTTCAATCATTCAAAAAATAAACTTCATCTTAAGAATTTGTTTGTGTTTGAGTTTTAACACATCATTTTTTCTTGTATGATCTTACACTTGTTATTTTAATATGCACGCATAATTTAGCATAAAAAAGGTTTTCCACCATCACTAATTTCAGGTCTGACCAAAGGATTTCTAGCCTTATCTTAGTCATTTTGTTCTTCATTTTCTAAAACATTATCCAGCCTTCTTCATCTCCCCTTCACACTTTATACTTACCTTCCATCTACCCAGAAAAATTCCACAAGAACTCTAATATAAGAGATAATGTTTTTGCATAGAACTTACCCAAAACACTAGAAGTTTGGCTAGTAGGATGTTAGGTTTGTTCCTAACTATGTTTTCTGCCTCTCCAAACACTTTGTCCCTCAAATCTTTTCGTCTCTTTTCACTCTCTTCTGCTACCGCCAGCCCCCTCTCCTTTTCTTCCAAGATTTGTTTGGTTTTTGTGTGTTTAATCTTCCCTCAACTATTTATTTTCTCTTATGGATTTGATTGAACGTGTTTCCTCTACTTGTTCTCTTTGAGAGGAGGTGTTGAAGAGAGAAAATGGCTTATTCTTTTCCTTTCTTCCATTTTACCATTAGCCCTCCTTCTCTTCCTAAGGCTGACAGGTTTTCGTAGATTTTTTTTTGTTCTTGTCCCTCACTTGTTCATACATTTTTACTTTAGTCACCTCATCTTTTTGTCTTTCTTATACACGACCCTAAATTCTCCTTATCCAGTTATGCGTGTTTTAATACTTTATGTTAGAGTTTTTATATTTTACCAAATGGGTTCTTCTCTATTTACTTAATTTCAAGCATTCATCTATTATGGGTTTACATGTTGTCCCGAAGTCACCAAGTTTTCAAAATTTTGCTACCATGCTTTAGGGTTGTTTGTGGCCACTACACCGAATTTCATATTGACCGTGCCAGAGTTTTTTGAACGGACTCAAAAGGTTTACGATCATTGTCTTCGAGTGGTTGCATCACCTTCAAAGCCTCGTCGTAGTCGCAAGAGAAGAACTCAATAGGGGTGCATTTGTATTCTGTGTTCCTCACATACAATTATGTATTTTTTATCGACCATCAACACATGAATAAAATATATAATTAATTATAAACACCTCAAGCTTTTTGTACACTGTCAATTTTAATTCATCTTAGATGGTTATGCGAGGAGCAATTGGTTTCTGTTGTTTACAAGACAGTTGTTCAAAGGAATACACTTAAACACCTTATGTCTGGTGAGGATTGTAGGGTTAAATTGGCCACATTTAAAAATGGTTTTGGAAACATGCACTTTTGTATTTGTGTTTGTAATTTGCAGCGAGAAAGTTGGCAGACTAATTGGCTAAGATTGAATCCGGCCTTATGCAATCACATCACAATATATTTATGCGAGTATTTAACCTATCAAGGAGCCTTTTTTGTTAGACTACTTTGAGATTAGGGTCTTGTTGTGCTTTTTATGGGTTAATATAAAAATGTATGCTTTAGCGTAATTACTGTTATTGAGAAGTCGCTTGAGCTGAATTGTGTTGATTTTGTAGTCCAATAAAAAACAATGGAAGTTAAATAATATCAATGAGTCATAATAAAAAAATAATGTTAATACCATCAATCAATAAAGGCAGTGAAGTTTTATTTTTGTTTCAATGGTTAGGGCACCCTCCATGGCAATCCTTTCTGGTAATATTGACAGTGCAATTAACAGAGCTTTGCTAATTGGCGCCTTCTTAGGAATTATTTAATATAATATTAATAGGGTGCCACTGCTGGCTATAAACTCGTGTTTATGAATTATTTAAATTTATTAGGCACAATCACTGGATACTCTCGAGATTGACTCGTTTGAATTGTTTCCTAAAATATATAAACTGGATACTCTCGAGATTGACTCGTTTGAATTGTTTCCTAAAATATATAAACAGGCTAGTCTTAAACTCTTACATACGTATAATATTATAAACTAATCGCTTTCTCATATAATGTAAAAGGATTCAACATAATAAAATAACTATAAAACATGTTTATTTTTCTTCGTTATAAATTCTGTGATATATTATATTTGTGTTTCAACTTTAAAAAAATTGATAAAAAAAACTATATTATATCTAATAAACCAAAACACATCGTTGTTTTACGATGCAAAATAAATTATACCAACATTGTTGTATCCGTAGTAGCCATGGCTGCAAATCTAGAGTTTCCTTCACGTGTTAAAGGTTGGTGGCACCTTTTGCACCAGCACCCTTAATAAAAAAAATTCTCTTATGGATTTTGCCCTCATATAGTTGTTATTTATTTGTTTTACCGTTCTACCGTATATTTTGATAATATTTCCATTATGAGACACATGTTGAAAATCTGTATATTGAGCAATAAGATCAACATTATCTGAAAAATAAAAATACATAAAAAATAAAAAAATAAACTAAGAAACCTGAACCAATAAAAAATTATTAGAAAGTAAAATAAAGTGAGTTAGCATCTAGCAAAAATTTTATAGGAGAGTTAACTTAAGAGATTCAATAACAATGTGTTGTTACTAACTCGCATTGAATAAATATACATATTTTGTCTTCATTTAATGAATAATTAAATGAGTATGTAATAGAAACTGAAAAAATGTTACGAATCATTGAAAATTCTTACCCGCTCTCTAGGTCTATATATTAGCCTTACATAATCCTCATTTTAAAAAATATCTTTGAAACATTTATCCATATCTGACATCCACTATCATGGGAGCTAGAAATAACCTTTTCATTTTTGCGGCTACGCTCCTTGCTGTTGTAGTAATGCTAAATTCTCCAAAACACACAAATGCCTTTTGGAACCCATCAAAGTATCCCGAACCAGTTCCGGGATATTTTAAGGTTTTGGATCGATGTGAAAAGCCTCTAGCAACAAAATTTCCATCTTGTAGTAACGCAACCATGGCAGCAATAATCAAGAAAAAACGTGTTCCCAACAAGTGTTGTCCCGAAGTCACCAAGTTTTCAAAATTTTGCTACCATGCTTTAGGGTTGTTTGTGGCCACTACACCGAATTTCATATTGACCGTGCCAGAGTTTTTTGAACGGACTCAAAAGGTTTACGATCATTGTCTTCGAGTGGTTGCATCACCTTCAAAGCCTCGTCGTAGTCGCAAGAGAAGAACTCAATAGGGGTGCATTTGTATTCTGTGTTCCTCACATACAATTATGTATTTTTTATCGACCATCAACACATGAATAAAATATATAATTAATTATAAACACCTCAACCTCTTGATATTTTTGTCAATTTTAATTTATTTTAGATGGTTATGTTGGGAGGCAATGGTTTTTGCTTTGGAGAAGAAGTTGTTGATAAGAACATACTTAAATACTGGAAGCAAGTTTGCATCTTTAGCCATGTTTTTTTTTTATGTGTAGATGATATGTCATCTTTTTTTTATAAAAAAAAAACCTGTGATCGGTGGTCTTGTGTCACTTAATAGTAAATGGGGAACGAACTTTTAATTGTTCAATGAATATTTGGGGGTCACCATTGATGGCTTGACCCACCCTTGAATATTCAACCAGTTTAGGAGGGAGGAGGGGATAAATTTGAGATGACAGTGTTAATTAGGAATTTTTTCTACGTTAAATTTCATCAGTTTTTGACGCATGTTATTGTTCATTCGTGAAGTCTACTAGAAACCAAGTAGCGTGAAATGTCTTGTCGCAAATCTCCTAATGGAAGTCTGCAAAAAATTATTATCATTTAAACTTTCTTTTATTGCTTGGAATGAAATATCATTTGACAATTTTTTTTAATATTAATAATAACATTTAAACTTGATTTATTTAAATTTATTAGGCTCAATCATTGATAAACATAAAAATGAGCTAGTATTAATGAGCTAGTATTAAACTTTGGCATGTTTATAATATTATAAACTAACCCCCTCTCCATATAATATAAAAAAATTAAACTTAATATAATATATAAAATAAATATAAAACTTGTTTTATAGTCCATGATTCATAACATTTTTGTTAGTTTTAATTACTTGATCAGATCTTATATTCATTTTTTTTATTAGTTAAAGTTAAAATAGTCATTTGTTACAAGTGAGTTAGTAATATCATACTGTTATTAAAACTCTTATGTTAAACTATCCTAAAAAATTAAAGGTATAGGGGAAAAAGGTACACCAAAATTATAGAAAAATCTATATACAATAATCACAATGAGATATTATGAAAAATTATAGAAACAATCTAAAAGATTAATTACTATTTTTTAAAATCTTTATTTTTTATTAGGTATTCCAATCTGGACTATAGGTTTGATGGGATATCTTAAGTTGACTCGACCCTAATTATCATAGTTACATGTTTGTCATTACGGTTTTCTTAATGTTTTTTTATCCTATTTCAGCATATATACATTAGTTTTGCACACAAAAAGAAAAAGTCTGGCCTCGCGGTGAAGTGCGTGCACCGAGGCTAGTCCATGTCTATTTTGATGGGAACTTATTTAACATGAGTTATTTAAGATTGTGTTGGAAATGTGACTTTAAGTTGCATAATATGAGGAATTATATATGTATAATCACTACCATAATTTTGCAATTTAGCGACGGAATATTCTGTCAGTAGTTAGACACTGATTCTATCGGCACGACTTTTACCGACGGTCTCATGGACAATTACTGTTCATTAGAAAACCTATCATCGTTGATTGATGTTATGTCGGTATATCCCTCGGTGAACATGACATATCATTGGGAAAAAAAGACCGTTTGTAATTCCATTAATTATTTTTTTTAATATTATCGACGAAACTAAACTGTCAGTGATTGAACAATGTCACTGGCATTTCCAGTAATTCTTTTTCAACTCTCTAGAATATACCAACAGACTTAATCCATCAGTGAGACTATCAATAATTTTATTAAAATATTTTTTAAGAAAATATCTAATAAACAGAGTAGAAAATAATTAAAATAAATTCAATTAAATAAAAATCAAATATTTATTACATATTTAAAAATTTATTAGTTCAAATACAATACATTGTTAGAGTTTGACCATCTCCACACTAAGTTGTTGTGTCTCAACATTAAGATGGGTCGTTAGAGCTTTAACTTGTTTTTTAAAATCATCTTGGACTTTGGAGTTTTGAGTATTCAAAACTGACTGCGAGCATCCGACGATTGAAACACTTTGGACCGTCCACAAGTCCTGAGTCGTTGTGTTTAAGATATCATAATCCTAATTTCTATCTATTCTATTAGATGATCTTGCCTCCAACCATAATTCCAGATTGAGTCCCAGATGGGTCGAAGGATTGTTTTTATACCTCTCTGATGCAACCATATTATTCAATAGTTTCATCCACATTTAACTAGTGTTTTGCCTATGTTTTATATATAAAATGCCTTGATATTCTTTGTTTTATGTTTTGAAGGCACTTTTGGATGAAAGATGCAAA